>OGUD01000130.1_pt1 | contig 72234 bp, 58 predicted proteins | sample 1573671 | NCBI WGS metagenome assembly OGUD01 (sample SAMEA2582065, study PRJEB24529) | metagenome | biome: Human gut stool | place: China | collected 2011 | reverse complement strand
ACGACATAAAATGACGTATCGCCATCATATCTCCTGTCTGCCTCGACATCAGATCACCCGTCCTGTGGTTGTTATAGAACGCGAAATCCTTTGCGAGCAGATTGCGGTATACATCGTCCCTCATATCGTAGAGAAGTCCCTGCGAACAGTTCTCAAAATTCCATAAAAATATAAATCGCAGTCCCGCCCTTAACAGCGTAACGCCTATCATAAGAAGCAGGAACCTCGGAAGCAGGTCAAGCCTTATATTGCTTCCGTCCCCTATGATGTCATCCACTATAAATCCTGTTATCTTAGGATTTACGATGGCAAGCACGGAGGTAATCGTGACCATGACAAGTCCGATAATCATTCTCCACTGGTACTTTTTAAAGTACGAATAAAACCATTTCATTGCCGTCATTTTCTTAAGTCCTCCAAACTCGCTGCTAATGCAGTCGTTTTCATATATGCTTCATGTAAATATTTATATGGACATTCCATATACACCTCACAACAGCAACATATGTTCTCTTTAGGTACAACCTAATATAATGACTTTTCAAACAAATCTCAATGATGTATACTGTTAAAAAATTGATTTTTTCTGCTTTTTACTTTTTGAAGCAGACTATACGGACTTCATCGCGAACTTCACTATATGTGGGTATAAAAGAGAGAGAGTTTCATTCTATACCCACATTAAGACTATTTTTTATGTACTTATTCTCTGTTTTGGGTATTTTTTTTACATTTTTTAATTCCATACCCATAAAGGAACTAATTTTAAACTATTTTTGGGTATTTTTATTGTATTTAGTTATTTATACCCAAAATACATTTTGAAATGCTTATTTCGCCGACCTATAAGGGTATATTTAGAAACATCTGTACTCTATACTCTTAGACGCATACGATATCTTGATAAATATTTTCTGTGTGTTCTATTATTAACTGCACAGGTAAGGTAATTGTGAAACGTGAATTTGCCGGTAAAATTGCACAACGTCCGGTTATCGTAAGTGCACATATCAACTATATTTATGGAGGAATATACATCATGTTAAAAATACGCTACATGGGCTATAACAACACCCACCCTGATGGAATCAATATGGAACGTCCCGGCGGAATGGGGCATTATCTCATGCTCCTTGTAAAAAGTGACGCATACTTTGAATTTCCTGAGGAAACAATATACCAGCAATATTACTGCGGTGAGCATGAAAATAAAACAACCGCCGATGAACTTCTAAAGGGCAACCTGCCATTCGACAGAAACGCAAGACACCCCGGTCTGATAAGACAGTACGTGAACACGCCCGCTTTTATAATATACACAAAGGATGCGCCTATTTATTACTACAATGACAATGAATATGTGAATGACTGGATAAGCTTTGACGATGTTCCAGATGAGAATACATGCAAGGATGAGAATACACGAAAGGATAAGACTACATTCAAAAATAAGAATACATGCAAGGATTCGAATGACAATATCCGCAAGGATATAAATAGAAATTCTTCCAATAATAGTTCAAATGCCGACACAGACAACTCAAGCAACAGTAATGCTGCTACCGCCGGCAATGCAGATAATTATATAGATAGTTCAATAAGTGATTTCATGCTAAGCCTCGACGTCCCATTCAACCGACTCACGCTTCTGTCCGACTACACGGAGCTAAGCCAGCTCATCCGCGACCTAAGGCAGGAGTTCCACCAGACCGGCTCGCACCATGAGGAGATTCTTGACGCGAAGCTTAGAACCATACTGTACAAATATAGCGATGCCTACCACCTTGAGACACAGCTCTCCGACAAGCTGAAGGTTCACAGACCGCTTTTCCATGAAATAAGAAACGGCATATACAGCCAGCACTCGCCCAAAAAGACGGTGAGTGAGCTGGCTGAAGCTGCCTCCCTGAGTGTATCATATTTCCAACATATTTATAAGGAGCTGTTCGGTGTCCCGGTGATTCAGGATATAATAAGAAGCCGCATTGAGCGCGCCTGCTACCTGCTCACCATGACCCCCGACTCTGTCGCGCACATCGCTGAGAGCTGCGGCTATGAGAATGTGGAGCATTTTAACCGGCAGTTCAAGGAAATTACGGGGTTCAGTCCGAATCAGTATAGGAAGAAGAAATAAGCGCTACTTCGCCCCCTCAAACGTGACCGTGATACATGTCCCCTTTCCAAGCTCGCTCTCAAGCTCAAGCTGTGCGCCGTGGCTGGTGAGGATATGCTTGACTATGGCAAGTCCAAGTCCGGTTCCGCCGCTCTCTCTTGAACGGCTCTTGTCAACGCGGTAGAATCGCTCAAATATGCGCTCCTGGTGTTCCTTTCCTATGCCTATTCCGTCATCCTTGATGGTGAGCTTCACCTTGCCGTCGAGGGTACTGCTGACATCGACAATCACATTTCCGCCCTTATCCTTGTTATTGTAGCGGATAGCGTTGTCACACAGGTTGTAGAGCACCTCATCCATCATGGACTTGTCAGCGTTTATATAGGCGGAGGTTCCAAGGAGCATCAGCTTGACATTGTTCTTTGCGGCAGCGACTTCAAGGTTCTTCACGCAGTTCTTCGCCGCCTCATATAAGTCCATCCTCTCAAGATTTAACTTCACGCCGTCATCAAGCTCCGACAGGTTTATTATGTCATTTATGAGGGAGAGAAGTCTCGTGGAATTCTTTTTTATTTCCCCAGCGAAGCGCACACTGTCATCACCCTTTACCATGCCGTTCTCTATCAGCTCGGCGTAGCCCGATATCGCGGTGAGAGGGGTCTTCAGCTCATGCGATACATTCGCGGTGAACTCCTGCCGCATTGTGGCGCTTCTTAGAATATCCTCACGCTGCTCCTTCAGCGCACCGACAAATGGTATCAGCTCCTTGTACTCCGGCACAAGTGATGGATTCGCGCTGTTGTTTACAAGCTCCTCTATAGGCTTCACCATCCGCTTTGTAAGATGCTTTGACAGGAAAAAGCACATCACATACAGGATAAGTGACAGACCGATGATTATAGGAATTGCGGACATGAATATGGTCCATATACTGTTCGCTTCCTTGGCGATACGGATGACTGAGCCGTCCTCAAGCTTCATCGCATAATAGAAAATTCTTCTCGAAAGTGTGTCCGAATTCCGCACACATCTGCCCTCGCCGGTCTTAAGCGCTTCAATATACTCCGGTCTGTCTGAGTGGTTCTCAAGCGAACCTGCCTCATTGTCATAGAGCACGCTTCCGTCGCCGGCTATCCAGGTGACACGCACATCGAACTCATCCTCACCGGAAAAATCATTTATCAGGTATCTTGCAAACTCCGCGTCGGTTTTCAAATCATCAAAAACCTGCTTTTTGAAAAGCTCATAGAACACCATAACCGACATAAAGAGTGTCACCACAATGGCGAACAATGTCATCCTCAAAAACTGGCTTAATATCTTCTCTTTCATGGCTCTAATACATACCCCACATTGCGGACTGTCTTAATCATTGCGCCCGCACTTCCAAGCTTCTGCCTCAGTGTCTTGATGTGCATATCAAGAGTTCTTGACTCACCCTCGAAATCCACGCCCCACACCAGCTCCATTATTCTCTCGCGGTGCATGGCAACACCGCTGTTGTTCATAAGGCAGCGAAGCAGTTCATACTCCTTAAATGTCAAATCCTTCGGTTCGTCATCCACATACACGATATGTCTGTCACTGTCAAGGAATATGTTTCCCACTCTGATGCTCTTTTCCGCTCCTGCATCCATACTTCTTCTAATCAGCGCTCTCACTCTTGAAATAAGCTCCATAACTCCGAATGGTTTCGTTATATAATCATCCGCGCCTATGTCAAGTCCCTTCACTTTATCAAGCTCTGTTGACTTAGCAGTGACAAGAATAACAGGAATCTTCTTGGTCTCGCCTGACGCGCGAAGCTTCTTCAATATCTCAATGCCATCCTCATCCGGAAGCATTATATCAAGCAGAATGAGGCCCGGCTTTCTCTTTGCAAGCTCCTTCTTGAAATCCTTACCGCACGCAAAGCCGGTCACATCATGCCCACTGTTGCTAAGCGCTATACTCTCAATCTCCCTTATGTTGTCATCATCCTCAACTATATATATCAACGCCATGTTTTTTACCTTCCTTCATCTGTTTTTTCTGCCTTTACTGGATTTTTTACTACTTTTAGACTGAGCAAAAATCCCATTTCAGCAATAACTTCTATGTTTTCTTTATTTTTTCTGACTTGAACAGACTTTTTCGCCTCTTTTAGACTGATTAAAAACCACATTTCCGCAATGACTTCTATGTTTTCTTTATTTTTCTCTGCCCTGACTGGATTTTTCATCTCTTTCAGACTGAATATAATCCCTGCCTCCGAATCAACACGCCGGTACACCGGTCCTCTATAATTCAATACCAGCACCTACATCCATCGCAGCATCATTTTCTAAGGCAGCTCATACTTTTCCTTATACCAATGCACCTTAATCCTGAACTCTTCATTTTCTTTGCTCTTCACATTGTCAAGGTACTCATGTGTGTCGAAGCCGCCATTACCAACAACCTGTATCAGGCATACGGCAATGTTCGAGCAGTGGTCTGCGACTCTCTCATAGTTGGTTATAAGATCGGTGAGCACAAAGCCCAGCTCTATAGTACATTTGCCCTTTCTAAGCCGCCTTACATGTCTGTCCTTTAGCTCCGCCTTGAGATAGTCCATGACCTCCTCTAACGGTTCGACATTCCCCGCCGCCTCAACATTCTCCGTGGAAAAGGCATCTATAGACATATTTACTATCTCATGAATCGCCGTTGTATACACTGCAAGCTCCGCGGCTGCCTTCTCGGAAAAATGAAGCTTCTTGTCTCTCATCTCCTCGGCAGCCTCCTTGATGTTCACAGCATGGTCAGATATTCTTTCAAAGTCTCCAATCACATGAAGAAGCATGGATACAGTCTGGCTGTCCTTCTTAGTGAGGTCTTTTCCATTGAGCTTTACAAGATAAGTTCCAAGCTCATCCTCATACTTATCAACAATGTCCTCATAATGAAGTACTCTCTGAACTTTCTCCTCATCGTAGTACTCAAGAAGCTCCATCGACAGGAACAAGCCATTCCTTGCCGCATTTGCCATCTTTACAGCAACGTTCTTACACTGCTGCACTGCAAAAGCAGGGGATTCCAGGAAACGCGGATCAAGTACCTGTATATCATTATCGACAGAATCAATTCCAACCTTCTCCTGCTTTTCATCCTTATCCTTGATTGTAAGACAGGCAAGCTTTGCAAGAAAATCGCCAAAAGGAAGGAATATAATAGTTGCTGCTATGTTAAAGCAGGAATGCACAAGTGCGATAAGCCATGCATTTGCAGTCATATTAAGTATTCCGAAATGCAAAAATGCATTCAGAGTATAGAATACTACCATGAAAATCACTGTTCCTATAAGGTTAAAATAAAAGTGTACAAGAGCTGCACGCTTAGCATTCTTGCTCGCACCTGTTGCCGATATGAGAGATGTCACACAGGTTCCGATATTCTGTCCCATTATAATAGGAATCGCCGATGCCATAGTCACACCGCCTGTAGCACAGAGTGCCTGCAATATACCTACCGATGCCGATGAGCTCTGAATTACCGCTGTCAGCACAGCTCCGACAATCATACCGAGCACAGGATTTGTAAACATTGTAAACATGCTTGTAAACTGTGGAACATCTGCAAGCGGTTTCACAGCGGCGCTCATTGTCTCCATTCCGAACATAAGTATCGCAAAGCCAACCAGAATCGTTCCTATATCCTTGCGTCTGTCCTTCTTTGAAAATAATATGAAGGACGAACCTATAACAGCAAGTATAGGTGAAAATGAACTAGGCTTCAACAACGATACAAGTATATTATCGCTCTGAATACCTGTGAGTGCAAGTATCCAAGATGTGATTGTCGTACCGATATTGGCTCCCATTATAATTCCTATCGCCTGCCCCAGCTTCATAATTCCTGAATTGACAAATCCGACTACCATTACCGTGGTAGCCGAAGAGGACTGTATTACCGCAGTAACCGCAGCTCCTAAAAGCACAGCCATTATTCTTTTCTTTGTAAGCTTCTCAAGCACACTCTCAAGCTTACCACCTGACACTTTTGCAAGGCCGTCACCCATTGCATTCATTCCATACAGGAAAAGTGCCAGCCCACCAAGCATATTCAACACACTAAAAATATCCATCCTATCTCTCCTATCTTTTCTCTTTAATTTATTGTAACTATCAAGAACAGCCTCCAAAAAGCCACGAATTCGTCAATGCAGCGTATCCGCAAAATATAATTTCATAAACCGACTTTGGAACGCAAATATTGCACATCAATTTATAAAGCTCTGCCTGTCTCTTTACAGCCACAATTTATTTTACCGATAATTGCAAAGAATTTTATATGTTTTTTACAATTACGGCATAGTTACCTTTCTGCCAAAATTTGATTTTTTATAATAGGGAATTTTATCCAAACTCCCTATTATAAAATGCATTTTCACAATATTTTTTTACCGCTGTATCGCACTACTAACGATAAAACTTCAAACACTATTTTTCATTTTATCATTTTGCATACTGTGTAACAATATTATTGGTAAAAATTAAAATCTGTTCTATATTTCACAGTAAAGCTTATAAACTCACTGCGCAATCACCGTTCTCCGGTTATCGAAAATATTACCCACTCTGCAATATTTGTCGCATGGTCACCGATTCTTTCAAAATACTTGGCAACCATAAGAAGGTCTGTTGCCTGATCGCCATCGTCAGGACGATTATGTATAATCTCGATAATCTCATTTTTTACTGTCATGAACAAATCATCGACAACATCATCGTGCGCTATAACTGCATGCGCCTTGTCTAAATCCCTGTCAACAAATGCCTGCAGACTGTCAATTACCATTATCATTGTCTCTTTTGCCATTGAACGAATATGTTCAAGATTCTTTATATAAGGCTTCTGTGCCATTGATATGGTAAGTTCGGATATATCCGCAGCCTGGTCGCCTATTCTCTCCATATCGCTCACCATCTTAAGTGCCGCTGTGATAAGTCTTAAATCACCTGCCACCGGCTGCTGGTGAAGAAGAAGCTTATAACATATATTCTCTATATCTTTCTCCTTCTGGTCTACGTCCACGTCAAAATCCACTGCCTTACGTGCCTGCTCCACATCCTGATTCACAAGCGCACCAACCGCATTCTGTATAGCCTCCTCAATAAGTGTTCCCATATTGATAAGCTCACTGTTAAGCTGTGCAAGCTCCTTGTCAAATCTGCTTCTCATCTCATGCCTCCTTAACCAAAACGTCCTGTAATATAATCCTCCGTCCTCTTATCCTTCGGCTGAGAGAATATATTGTCAGTGCTGTCCTTCTCAATCACTTCTCCAACAAGGAAAAATGCTGTATCGTCCGATACTCTTGCTGCCTGCTGCATATTGTGCGTCACAACAACGACCGTGTATTTTTTCTTAAGCTCCTCCATCAGCTCCTCCACCTTAAGAGTCGATATCGGGTCAAGCGCACTGGTCGGCTCATCCATAAGAAGCACCTCCGGTGAGACCGCAAGTGCTCTTGCGATACACAGACGCTGCTGCTGTCCACCTGAAAGCCCAAGTGCTGATTTTTTTAGTCTATCTTTTACTTCATCGAATATTGCAGCTCCTCTTAAGCTCTCCTCAACAATCTGGTCAAGCTTGGCTTTGTTCTTGATTCCATGTATTCTAGGACCATATGCAACATTGTCATATATGCTCATAGGAAATGGATTAGGCTGCTGGAATACCATGCCAATCTTTTTTCTTAGCATGGATGTGTCAACCTTAGGGTCATAGATATCTACACCGTCAAGAAGCACCTGACCTTCTATTCTGACACCCGGTACGAGGTCGTTCATTCGGTTCAGTGTCTTTAAAAATGTCGATTTTCCGCAGCCGGAAGGTCCTATAAAGGCAGTTATTGCATTTCTCTTTATCTCCATATTGACATCTTTTAACGCATGGTTCCCGCCGTACCACAGGTCAAGCTTCTTTATATCCAAAATATTTTCCGATAAATTCTTATTTTCATCCATTTATATGTACCTATCCTTTCCTGTTCACGTCAAACTGCGCCGCAAGCCATTTTGCAATAAAATTGATACCGAGCACGACCACAAGAAGCACCAGACCTATACCGAATGCCTGACCGTATTTTCCATCGGACATACGAAAGTACATCTCAATCGTGAGTGTACCGCCGGCCTCCCTGATTTTCATAAAGAATGCCAAGAGGCTCTTAGGCAGCTTGTAGGCTGAACCCGCAGTGAATAAAAGTGCTGCTGACTCTCCGACAATTCGTCCAATCGCAAGAATTATTCCGGTGATTATTCCGGGCATTGCCGATGGAAGGATTATTGTCCTTATCATATGCCATTTGCCCGCACCCATTCCAAGTGCTCCGTCACGGTAGCTTTTCGGAACTGTCTTTAACGCCTCCTGTGTGTTTCTTGTTATAAGAGGAAGCACCATAAGCGTGAGCGTGAGTGCTCCGGTGAGAAGTGAATAGCCAAGGTGAAATGCCTGATTAAAGAGCACCAGACCGAACATACCGAATATAATCGAAGGTATTCCGGCTAAAGTCTCCGTAGTAAACTCAATTATCCTGACTATCTTTCCCGGCTTTGCATACTCATTTAAGTATATGGCTGAGCCTACACCGATAGGTGTTGCAATAACTATCGTGACAACAACTATGTAAAGTGTATTTACAATATTTCCTGCAATACCTGTTGTCCCTTTAAGCGCACTTCTCTCGGTGGTAAGAAAAGTCCAGTTCACATTGTGCAGACCTTTTATTGTAACGTAGACTATAATTCCCACCAGAATGCCGACAGATATCAGCGCCGACAAATATATAAGCCCATACGCCACATTATCGAGTGGTCTTTTTTTCTTTACCAGAATTGAATCAGTCATCTGCTTTCTCTCCCTTCATCATCATACGATTAAGAACCAGATTGATAATCATGATGAATATAAAAAGTACAAGTCCGGTTGTAAAAAGTACTCTTCTGTGAGTGTCCGCCGAATAAGCCATCTCACTGACTATCGCTGTTGTGAGAAAACGAACCGAATTGAACGGAAGCGGTACATTGACGGCACTTCCGGCAACCAGCGTGATTGCCATTGCCTCACCTATCGCACGTCCTATTCCAAGTACAACCGCCGTCATTATTCCCGACTTGGCTGCCGGAAGAATTACCTTAAATATTGTCTGTATATGTGTAGCTCCCATAGCAAGTGAGGCTGCTTTATAATGCTTCGGAACTGCACGAATCGAAGATTCACTTATATTTATAACTGTCGGAAGAATCATCACGGCAAGCACTAAAACAGCCGATATAAGGTTAGAGCCACCTGTAAACTGATGCGTCCTGCTTCCGGCAAATATTATTTTCTCAAGCTTGAACATAAGCGGATTTAACACCATTATTCCTATAAGTCCATATACGATTGACGGAATACCTGCAAGAAGCTCGATTGCCGGCTTAACCACCTTAGACAGCTTCTTTGGTGCTACCTCTGCAAGAAAGACTGCCGTCAGAATTCCTATCGGAACTCCTATTATTATCGCCATGGCAGTACCGACAAGTGAAGTTAAAATAACATAAAATATTCCAAAATGCGGCTCGGCTGCTGTCGGTGCCCACACCGTGCCGAACAAAATTTCCGTGATTCCGACCTCTCCAAGCGCCGGAAGTCCCTTTACAAACATATAGACAGTGATTGAAATTACCGCCGCCACAGCCACAAAAGCAAATATTGTAAAAATAACCTTGGCTGTTATCTCTATAAGATTCTTTGTAATTTTCCCTTTAAAAATGTTAATTTCCGGATTATCCTGCACATTATCCTTATCATATGAATTTAAATTTGAACCGCTTTTTGATTTACTTCTTCTATTCCCGGATATACTTTTATCCGCCTTTTGTTCTGCATTTCCCTCCGGATTGATTCCTGAGGCTGCATTAGGACAACTAACTGCTTCAGCTTTCACATTTACCTCATTTCTCCGTCCATGCCGGACGAATGAATATACCACAAACAATATACTCTTAGCGGCAAAATACGGTTGTATGCCGTACCATGCCGCTGTGCTTCAATCATTTATCATTACTTTAAAAGAAGAAATTATATATTTTTCATAAGTATGAACTCATTACTGTGTATGCATTTTATACCGGCATATTATGCATATGTTATTATATATACATTCTCAATGTATGCGTTTTCATAGCTGAATTCATATGCATGCATAAGAACTCAGCTATAATACTTATTAATCTACTGTGATAAGTCCTACAGTCTCAACAACTGCCTTTCCTTCATCAGACTTGAGGAAGTTGAAGAATGCCTGTACAAGCTCGCTCTGCTCGCTTATCTCACCCTTGGTAGCCATAACAAATGGTCTGCAAAGGAAATATGTACCTGCCACAATGTTATCAGATGTAGGTGCTACTTCATCAAGGTTAAGTGCATTTACGGAATCATCTAGTACATCAAGCGAAACATAACCGATTGCGCCCTCTGTCGAAGCAACCTTTGCCATTGCGGCACCTGTAGAATCGCACTCTACAGCATACTGACATGCATCCTCAACCTTTAAGATTTCCTCAAATGCTCCTCTTGTACCTGAACCTGCCTCACGACCTACAACAACAATCGGAGTGTCGCTTCCGCCAACCTCGCTCCAGTTAGTTATAACACCTGTATAGATATCTGAAAGCTGCTGCTTTGTAAGACCTGCAACATCATTGTTCTTATCAACAATCACTGCTATGCCATCGATTGCAACAATGTTCTCAACAGCTCCGCTCTCTTTCTCGCTGTCCTTAAGATTTCTTGAAGCATCACCGATATCGCAGCTTCCATTTAGAAGTGACTCAATACCTGCGGATGAACCTGAGTACTCAACTGTAACCGTCACACCACTGTTAGCCTCCATGAATGTCTCCGCAAGTGCATCTGCAAGCTTCTGCATTGATGTTGAACCGGCAAGTGAGATTGTTCCGGATAACTTCTTATCTGTATCTGCGGCCTTAGTTGTTGTCTCTGCTGCCGGCTGTGTTGTTGCTGCCGTAGAACCTGCTGTAGTTCCATCTGTTGATGCGGTATTATTGGCTGTTGAACTGTTACAGCCTGTAATCATCATCATTGACATTGCAGCACATGCAAGCATCGCTGTACACTTCTTAAATAAATTCTTTCTCATTTCTCTGCCTCTTTCCTGCCGAATAACGACTTACATTCTTTTTTCTTTTACTTTCTTTTTCTTTCCTTTTTGTAAACAGAGCTGTGTGAGTTTACATCGCTTCACTTCTCGTTTACAATTAGCATTCTACTATCTATGTGTAAAATTCCTAATCAGCTGAATGTAAAATCTGCGTAAAAACACTTGGGACAGAGGGGTCAGACCCCACTGTCCCAAGTAAAACACAAAAACAGCCAGATATCATGCAATAAGACACTAATTGCACAATACCCGACTGCCTCTGGGACGTTGGGGTCTGACCCCTCTGTCCCACTAGATTATCGCATCCTTCATGCTCTTTACATACTCACCGATATGCTTCGGTGCGTCCTTTCCGTACCGGGCGGCAAGCTTTACTATTGCACTTCCCACGATAACTCCATCGGACACGGCTGCCATCTGTGCTGCCTGATTTGGTGTGGATATTCCAAATCCCACCGCGCATGGCACATCCGTATTTTTCTTAATCATGTCAACTATCTCGCCTATGTTGGTTGTAATCTTAGTGCGGACACCCGTGACACCGAGCGACGATACAAGATATATGAATCCATCCGCTTCCTTCGCAATCATGGCAGCCCGCTCATGTGATGTAGGTGCTATGAGCGATACGAGGTCTACATCGTACTTTTTACATATAGGAAGAAATTCATTTTTCTCTTCATATGGAATATCAGGAAGTATCAGACCGTCAATTCCGATTTCCTTGCATATGGAGATAAACTTCTCGCTTCCGTAGGAAAATACGACATTTGCATAGGTCATGAACACCATAGGCGTGTCGACTTCTTTTCTTAGCTCCCTCACAAAATCAAAAATTTTGTCGGTTGTGACACCGCCTGCAAGCGCACGTATATTTGCCTCCTGAATTACAGTTCCCTCAGCCGTAGGGTCTGAGAAAGGTATTCCAAGCTCTATGATGTCTGCACCATTTGCACTCATTTCCTTGACTATTGCTGCCGTTGTCTCAAGGTCAGGGTCTCCGCAGGTTATAAATGGTATGAATGCTTTGCCGTCCTTAAATGCTTCCTTTAATCTACTCATTGATATCCTCCCCTCTGTAGCGTGCAATAGCCGCACAGTCCTTGTCTCCTCTGCCTGAAATTGTGATAACTATTATCCGGTTCTTGTCCATTGTCGGTGCAAGCTTCTTAGCATAGGCAACCGCATGCGCCGATTCAATAGCCGGAATTATTCCCTCCATCTTAGATAAGTACTCGAATGCGTCAACCGCCTCATCGTCCGTGACAGGAACATATTCCGCTCTTCCGATATCGTGAAGATATGCATGTTCAGGCCCTATTCCAGGATAGTCAAGTCCTGCCGATATGGAATATACAGGAGCAATCTGACCATACTTGTCCTGACAGAAATATGACTTCATTCCGTGGAAAATTCCCTCTCTTCCGGTATTTACGGTAGCTGCTGTCTCGAAAGTGTCAATTCCTCTTCCTGCCGCCTCACAGCCTATAAGCCTTACACCTTTGTCATTTATAAAATTATAGAATGTACCGATTGCGTTAGAACCGCCTCCGACACAGGCTATTACAGCATCAGGAAGTCTTCCCTCCTTCTCCATAAGCTGCTCCTTGATTTCCTTTGATATAACCGCCTGAAAATCACGGACAATCGTAGGGAAAGGATGAGGTCCCATAACCGAACCGAGGCAGTAATGCGTATCGTCTATCCTGTTCGTCCACTCGCGCATCGCCTCAGATACTGCATCCTTAAGTGTCGCTGTTCCCGATTTAACCGGAATAACCTCGGCACCTAGCAGTCTCATTCTGTATACGTTTAATGCCTGTCTTTTTGTGTCCTCCTCGCCCATGAACACAACACACTCCATACCCATAAGAGCTGCTGCCGTTGCAGTCGCAACGCCATGCTGACCTGCGCCGGTCTCAGCGATGAGCCTTGTCTTTCCCATCTTCTTTGCAAGAAGTGCCTGACCTAGAACATTGTTAATCTTATGCGCACCTGTGTGGTTTAAATCCTCTCTCTTAAGATAAATCTTAGCTCCGCCTAAATCCTCAGTCATCTTCTTTGCAAAATAAAGACGGCTCGGACGGTTCGCATATTCATTCAAGAGTGTATTGAGCTCCTTGTTAAATTCAGGGTCATCCTTATAGTGATTGTATGCTTTCTCAAGCTCTATCACCGCATTCATAAGTGTCTCCGGAATGTACTGGCCGCCATGCTGACCGAACCTTCCGTTTCCTGTGCTTCCTGTGTAGAAGCTGTCATTTGAATTTGCCATGTATGTTCTCCTTATATATTTTTAATTTATTCATGTAATTACAAAATGTACGGTGTAACATCCGTCCGTTGTGCAATTTGCCGTTGAAATTGCACAACTCTTCAATAAAAAATGCATTTCACAATTACCTGTTTGACTTATTAGTTAGTTGAATGATTCATCCTGTCACTGCCATGTGCTGTGCCATATGTAAAAAACACTTCACTGCACAGCTTTAAATTCAAGTTTACAACCTGCCCTCGCTTTTTTATGCCTGCATATTACACTGTTTACAGACTTCCATGAACCGCTGCATTTTATTGTAATCCTTATACCCGTCTGTCTCAACGCCTGAGCTTATGTCAACAGCATATGGCTGAAAGCTTTGTATTGCTCTTGCTGCATTGTCGATAGTTAAGCCTCCTGCAAGAAAGAAAGGTCTTTCAATCCCAAAAATAAGCTGCCAGTCAAAGTTTTTACCGGTACCATAGCCATTGTCAAGAAGGATGAAATCTGACGGATAAAAGTTGGCACACTTTATATCTTGTGCGCTTCTTATCTTGAACGCCTTTATAACAGGTGCCTCTGTCATGCTTCTTATCTGCTTAAGATATGCTTCATCTTCATGCCCGTGAAGCTGTATAACCTTTATTATGCCGTCATTTGCAAGCTGTGCCGCCTTCTGCGGCTTTTCATCGACAAACACACCGACAGGCGTTATGTCTTTATCAAGCCCTGCTGTAAGATTTGCTGCCTGTTCATCGGTCACATATCTTTTGCTCTTTTGCCAGAATACATATCCTATAAAATCAGGCTTCAGGCTGTTCGCATATTCTATATCCCTCTCAAGCCTTAGACCACATATCTTTACTTTCGCCATCTTCACTACCTCCCTTGGGACAGAGGGGTCAGACCCCGGTGTCCCATCAGCGTTTTGGGACACCGGGGTCTGACCCCTCTGTCCCATTTAGCTGTGCCAACATGCTCCGTTTATTCTTCGACAACATCATTGTTTCTCCGATGAGCACTCCATTGACATTAGCTTTTCTAAGCACATCTATGTCAGCCGATGTCTTGATTCCGCTCTCAGCTATGAACATCACATCACTTGGAACAAGCCTTCTAAGTCTTTCACTGTTATGTACATCAACAGTAAAATCCTTGAGATTTCTGTTATTTACTCCGATTATCCGAGCTCCTGCGTCAAGTGCCTGTTCAATCTCATGTTCATCGTGCGCCTCTACAAGTGAAGATAAACCTAAGCTGTCAGCGACCGCTATGTATTCCATCAGCCTTTCTTTTTCCGTTATCGCGCAGATAAGAAGGACTGCCGATGCGCCAAGTGTCTTCGCCTGATATATCATATATTCATCAACCGTGAAGTCTTTTCTAAGACACGGAATATTGACATTTTCGGCTATTTCCTTCAGGTATTTATTGCTTCCTAAGAACCACTTAGGCTCAGTGAGCACCGATATTGCTCCTGCTCCTGCCGCTTCATACTCCTTTGCAATGTCAAGATAAGGAAAATCAGGTGCTATAAGCCCCTTTGACGGTGAAGCCTTTTTGCATTCACATATAAATGTGATTTCAGGGCGTGAGAGCTCTTTTTCAAATAAAAAATACTCATCCGAAGCTTTTGCCGCATCGTATAAGTCCGGCACAGCGTTTTGGTCTGACACATCAACATTTACCGCCCGCTCATGCTTATATATCTCTTCAGCCTGCCTTCTCATATCCTGCATGGAAATATTCTTTTTTTCTCCTTCTATGCGTAACCTTGTATATTCCGCTATTGTATCAAGTATTGTACTCATACTTCCTGTGACGCTTTCTTAAGTTCGTTAAGTTTGTTAAGTGCCGCACCTGAATCGATTATCTCGCCGGCAAGTTTCACACCATCTGCAAGTGTTGCCGTCTTACCTGCAACAAAAAGTCCGGCACCGGCATTTAACTGCACAATCTGTCTTTTTGCTCCTTTTATGCTTCCATCAAGTATTCCTTCTGTAATCTTTGCATTCTCCTTTGGTGTTCCTCCGACAATCTCCGATTTATCAACTGTCTTAAAACCGAAATCCTCAGGCTTAATCATATATGTTCTGTATCTTCCGTTCTCAAAATCGCATACCTTCGTAGGTGCACTTATTGAAATCTCATCAAGCTTATCCATACCATATACGACAACGCCCTTTTTTACGCCAAGCTCCATAAGCACCTGTGCGAGCGGCTCGACAAGCGACTCGTCATATACGCCAAGCACCTGAAATGTCGGATGCGCCGGGTTCGTGAGAGGTCCGAGAATATTAAATACAGTCCTTATTTCGAGTTCTTTTCTGATAGCACCTACATACTTCATGGATGTGTGATATTTCTGTGCAAAAAGGAAACAGATTCCTACAGTGTCAAGAAGCTTTCTGCACTGCTCAGGTTCAAGGTTGATATTCACTCCAAGTGCCTCAAGACAATCTGCCGTTCCGCTCTTAGATGAAGCTGCGCGATTTCCATGCTTAGCCACCTTCACTCCTGCTGCCGCAATCACCATAGCCGCAGTCGTGGAAATGTTAAAGCTGTGCGCACCATCACCGCCTGTACCGACAATCTCAAGCACGTCACCGTCATGATCAACCTTGCCTGCATATTCTCTCATAGCTGCCGCACAGCCGGAAATCTCATCTATCGTCTCTGCCTTGGTGCTCTTTGTGGACAAAGCTGCAAGAAATGCTGCGTTCTGAGTCTGTGTAGTCTCACCGCTCATAATCTCATTCATTACCTGATATGCCTCGTCATAAGTCAAATCGCCTTTTTCCACAATCTTTACAATAGCTTCCTTAATCATATTGAATCCTCGCTTTCTATAATAATTAACTATGTAACTGCTAATCTTAAGTTTTAAGTTTCCTGCCAAACAGTTATAAATTTACCGGCACATTACCATCCTTTTACTCATCTGCGTTTAACAGTAGTACTTAAGCTGCATGTACGCCGCATATCCAAATAAGCTTTCTGTCACTTTCCTTCTGCCGCCAGCTCTATGAAATTCTTAAGCATCCGGCTTCCTTCAGGTGTCATAATTGATTCAGGGTGGAACTGCACTCCATAGACCGGATACTCTCTGTGTTTTACTGCCATAATCTCTCCGTCCGCCGTTCTCGCTGTAACAATAAGACAATCCGGAATAGCATCCTCGATGGCGGCAAGTGAATGATACCTTGCAACAGGTGTCATCTCAGAACACCCCTTAAAAAGCTCACACGCCGTATCAAGTCTTGTGTCCGACTGCTTTCCATGCATAAGCTCCTTAGCATACGACACTGTCGCTCCGTATGTCATACATATTGCCTGATGTCCCAGACATACACCAAGAATCGGAATTTTGCATCCTAACTTCTCTATCACTTCCGGACAGATACCTGAATCTTCCGGTCTGCCCGGTCCCGGTGAGATAATTATTCCGTCAGGATTCATTTTCTCTATCTCACTTACAGTCATTGCATCATTTCTTATGACCCTGATGTCCGGCTCGATACTTCCGACAAGCTGATACAGATTGTATGAAAAGCTGTCATAATTATCTATCAATAAAATCATTTTTAATTTCCTTCAGACCTTGCTCCTCTATATCCTCCGCCGCCTCAAGTGCCTTTACAACCGATGCCGCCTTGTTGATGCATTCCTGATATTCCTTCTCTGGAACCGAATCCGCAACAATGCCTGCACCGCTTCTTATAAATACCTTGCCGTTTTTCTTGTAAGCGATTCTTATAGCTATGCATGTGTCAAGATTTCCTGTGAAGTCTATGTAGCCTATCGCTCCGCCGTATATCCCTCTCTTGTTATATTCAAGGTCATTTATTATCTGACACGCTCTAAGCTTCGGTGCACCCGATAAAGTTCCGGCAGGCAGAACCGCATCCACTGCATCAAGAGCATCCTTGTCATCTCTTATCCGTCCTCTCACTGTCGAGCCGATATGCATTACATGTGAATATTTTTCTATGCAGTGATACTTCTCAACCTCAACCGTTCCGAACTTACTTATCTTTCCTAAATCATTTCTTCCAAGGTCAACTAACATATTGTGCTCTGCAAGCTCCTTAGGGTCTGCTAAAAGCTCCTTTTCAAGCTCAGTGTCCTCATCTGCTGTCTTGCCTCTTGGTCTTGTTCCCGCAAGCGGGAATGTGTGAAGCACTCCGTTTTCAAGCTTTACAAGTGTCTCCGGAGACGCTCCTGCTACCTCCACATCCGTTCCCGAAAAATAGAACATATACGGTGACGGATTTAATGTCCTCAAAATTCTATATGTATTAAACAGGCTTCCTTCAAACTCAGCTTCAAGCCTGTTAGATAAAACTATCTGGAAAATATCACCTTCGAATATATGATGCTTGGCTTTTTCTACCATGCTGCAATATTCTTCCTTGGAAAACAGAGGCTTAATCTTACTTGTCATATGACCACCTATATTCTTAACAGGCTCGCCATGTCTTATAAGCTCCTCCATACGCCCTAGCTCTGATACAGCTTCCTGATATCCCGACTCAATATCCTTGGTCTTTACATTGGCTATCAAAATTATCCTGCTTTTTAGGTTATCAAAGGCTATCACTTTGTCAAATAACATTAAGTCAACATCCTTAAATCCTTCCGTATCTTTCGCATCAAGCCTCAATGTGGGCTCAGAATACTTGAGATAATCGTAAGAAAAATATCCGACCAGTCCACCTGTGAATGTCGGCATTCCCTGTATCACCGGGCTTTTGTACTTTGACAGCACCTCTCTTATATGCTTGTCGGGATTGTCTGTATCAAATTCTCTGCCTCCTACTCTCATCCTTCCGTTGCTGCATGTTATGATAAACTTCGGTTCAAATCCAAGAAATGAATAACGTCCCCATTTTTCATTGTCCTCGACACTCTCAAGCATGTAGCAGTGCTTCGAGACATTCATAAGACTCCTTAAAACCTGAACCGGTGTCTTTATGTCGGACAACAGCTGCGTGCATATAGGTATGATATCGTAATCTCCTTGTGCAGCTATCCGCTTTACATCATCCAAAGAAGCATTAATTTTCATCTTATTCTCCCTTCGTCTACAATAAAAAAGTCCCTGACAGAGAATCTCTTCTCTGTCAAGGACGAATCTATAAATCCGCGGTACCACCTTGCTTCACAGCTATGCTGCGCACTTATCAGGATACAGTCATATCCTTGGCAACTTACGTATGCCTCCACGTCATAAAATACTCGGCTCATTCTAAGCATCAATATGTTAAACTATACTGTTTCCATATGCACATATGAACATATGCATGTATGCCTCATAAGCCTTTGTTCCATGCCCTCAGCGATCCACTTGATAACCTGTTTTCTACCCACTCTCAGCAACGTGGGCTCTCTGTAGGAGCATAATTACCTTTACCTTCGCTTCAACGGTTTAGCCTGTTAAATTTATAAAGAATATAACACTCATGCCACATAATGTCAAGATGTGAATTTAACTTTTTCCCGCAATACTATTCCACACCCTTAAGTGTCTCTACAAGGTCAAGCTTCTTAATCCGCTTTGTAAACATAAAGCTGACAAGCATAGATATGATGAGCACTATAATGGCGGCTATTATGTAGTCAATCACCGGAACCGAAAGACTGTAATCGAAATTCTCACCATTGCTGTTCATCATGGCATTGAGTGACATATTTCCAAGCGGTGTGCCTATTATTATTCCTATAATTGAAAGCCATATATTCTGAACCGTGAGAAGCCTTCTTATCTGTGCTGACTGTAATCCCATCACTTTTAATGTGGCAAGCTCCTTCATACGCTCATTAAATGAAAGCGAACCGGAGTTATACAGTACTACCACTATCATAACTGTTGAGAATATCACCATCGCAAACACCATAATATTGATGACTTCCATGCTCTTTTCATATGCGGCAATCATATCCTCCCTGCTGTTGACGCTTGTTACATATTTTAATGCCGCAACATCCTTGGCACCGGCATCGTCCGTCATAAGAAGCGTTGGTGTATACTCTGCTCCTGTCTTTTCATAATCCTCTCGAAGATAGGCAATTCCCTGTGTTTCACAGCTTCTGTATATAACTCCTACCACTGCCCCGTACCACTCGTTTTTACTGTAAATATGCCAATATATGGTATCTCCCACTTTGATGCCCATATCAGCCGCCAGCTTACGACTGAGTCCTATGCTGCCCGGCACAAGCTTAGTAATCTCATTGTCTACATCAAGTATATTGTAAAGCCCCTTTCCTTCTAATACGGTCACTGTCTCTTTCTTTTTTTCGGATGCGGAAGCGTTCTTTACTTTTGATATCTCTACAGCATCCGTCATTATAAGCTCTCCGTTAAGCTCATCGGCGAGGGCATCTACATCCTCCTGCTTAGCATCAGACGACAGCCTTACCTGATATTTCGCCGGATATATTTTATTGAAATTGATATCCGTCATAATGTCCACAAGCTGATTACAGCCTACACCGTACAGCATCAGAAGCATTCCGACAGCAGTTCCGACAATTCCCATGAATGTACGAAGCTTCGCTCTTGAAATATCCCTAAGATTATACTGTGTATTAAATGATAACCTTTCCCAGAATGGTAATTTTTCAAACAGACACTTTTTCCCCTGCTTCGGCGCTGCCGAACGAAGTGCCAAGGCAGGTCTAATTCCAAGCACTCTGTGGCAGCTTAAAAAGCATGACAGACTGCACGCTGCAACGATTATTACAGATATCACAATATACATAGGATAAAATGCAGAGTGCAGTCCCGGCACTATATAATACTGCTCGAACATGCCAATCATCGCAGGTGCTCCAAGTCCTACACCTCCGGCTAAGCCAACAATAACTCCAAGCACTGAGACTAGAAGGCTGTAGCTTATGTAATGCAGTACTATCTTCCATCTCTTCATGCCAAGCGCATTCATAGTTCCAATCTGGATACGCTGTTTCTCTACAATTCTTCCCATCGAAGTCGCAATCACAAGCACTGCAATACCGACAAATATCACGACAAACACATAAGCGAATGCCTGATGCTGGTCAAGCTCACTGTCAAGCCTTACAAGTCCCTGAACCGATTTGCGGTCTACTATTGCTGAGTAATCGTAGTCAACCGCCTGTGCTATCTCGTCCTCATGTGCAAGCGCTCCGCCATCATTCGTCCTGATAATCATCTGAGTGTAAGGCATCATTTTAGCGAGCTTCTCATCGCTTAGATTGTCAACCACTTGAAGAAGCATATCCTGAGTAATATCTTCGACTGTAAGTCCTGCTGCCTTAAGCTGTTCAAGCTTTTCGTCAAGAAGCTTCGTGTTCTCGGCTACCTTTTTTGCTGTAATCTTACCGCTCCCAACAAGGTGTACAACATAATCCCTTATAGGAAACGCATCGTATGACATAAATACAATGGCAATATTCTCAAGATACATATCAGCATCGCCATCCGCCTGCCTGTACTCGTATTCCGGTGTCTCTATAAGCCCCTTAATCTTTCTTGTAAACTTGATTCCATTGTATTCTATGGTAAAATCATCGCCTACATCAAGTCCCCGCCTCTGCGCAAATGCATTGGCAAGCCATATTCCCTGTGTATCAGCCGGGTCAAATTTCTCGCCTTTGATTAGATATGGAGTATTTACTATATTCTCTCTCTCAAGGAAAAAATCAACCTGTACTCCCGCAAAATCAGGTGTGCTTCCCGTAGCGGACATACGAAGCTGTGCCGCCTCCACAAAATCGAGATTTCTTACCGTGTCAAGCTCCTCCTGTGAGAAGCCTTCGCCGTACATCCATAAATCCGACATATTGCACTCTTCATGGTATTTTTCTCTTGCCGTCCTCTGTGAGAGAACATGCCCCTCCATCGTACAGAACATCGCGATTGCAAGCCCCGACAACAGAAAGATTGAAAAAAAGAGACCAAAATTCATTCTGAATTCTCTTAGCATCTTTCTAAAAAGCATTACCACTCAACCTCCTTTACATCGAGAGGCTTCTCATTTACAGTGATATCCTTTATCTTTCCGTTCTTCATCCTTATGACTTTATTGGCGCACTTAGCTATATCCGCATTGTGCGTAACAATAATAACAGTCTTTTTATTTTCCTTGCAAAGCTTCTGCAAAAGCTCAAGCACTATAACACCTGTCTCGGAATCAAGCGCTCCTGTCGGCTCATCACCTAGAAGTATCTTAGGATTTTTAGCAAGCGCTCTTGCTATTGAGACACGCTGCTGCTCACCACCGGACATCTGTGCCGGAAACTTATTTCTACATTTAGTAAGTCCCACCATATCGAGCAGTTCTCCGGCATCCGCAGCATTCTTCACTATACTCTTGGTGAGTGCAATATTCTCATAAGCTGTAAGGCTTGGAAGTAAATTGTAAAACTGAAAAATGAAGCCTATAACCTCCGCTCTATAGCTTCCAAGCTGTCTGTCATTCATGCTTGAAATCTGCCTTCCCGCAACCGTTATACTTCCCTGTGTCGGTGTATCCATTCCGCCAAGCATATTAAGAATTGTAGACTTTCCTGCACCTGACTGGCCAAGTATGACAACGAACTCTCCCTCATCAATCGTGAAGCTCACATGGTCAACCGCTGTCTGTCTTCCCTCCCCTTCACCATATACCTTTACTACATCATCAAATTCTACAAGCATTTTTCATCCTCCCATATCAATATATATTTAGGTGTTTGCGAAACTACATGCCTGCACAACTGATCAGCATAAAATGCTTTTCGCAATTACCTATAATCTTCGGATGTCAAAACATACTGATTCATATTAAAAGTGTATAGCATGTTAGATTGAAATTATTTCTGTTAGTCTTTTCTAACTTCTTGGCAAAATTATACTGCCATATCTGTAAAAATTCAACTTCTTTTTGATATGGCAGTAAATTATAAAATTATATTTAAAAATATAATGCTATGCTTTTTTTTATAAGGGTTATGGTGTCAAAACATGCTCTGCTAACTTAACTGTGTATAACAAGTTATATTTATGCATATCTCGACTTTTGGTAGAAGCTTAGTTGTTCTTAGGACTCTGCTTGATTTACAGCCAAAAGCAGCATGGATGCTGCTTTAGAAGCAATGCATACAGGGATGTATGCCGGCTTCGGTGGCGTATGTATAAAAAACATTTATCAGAGTCCTTAGAACATCTTGCTTCGTACAACGAAGTGATATGCATAAATATAACTCGTTATACACGCATAGACTAAATCGGCATGTTTTGACACCTGAACCTTATAAGGTAATTTTTCTATAAAGCCTGCAAAAACTTATACTATCGTGCCAGCTGCATCTGATGTGCTTTTCATGCTGTATCCTCTAAGCTTTTCGGAAAGCTCCGAGATATTGATTATCTCTCCTTTCATGACACTAACGGAATCATGCTGTCTTGCTATGCTCTCTATAATATTGGATATCATAGCCGAATTTTCCTGTGTAGTTGCCATAAGAGTCTCTATTTCAGAGTGTATATCGCCAAATCCAGACTTCACGGAATCTATGACCTGATATTCCTCTCCAACAACAGCCGAAGCGTCACTTTCAGCTGTTCTGATATTTCCGAATACTTCAAGCATGTCATCCATTCTTGCAACACCTTCTGCTGCCGCTGTGGCTCCGGCATTTACTTTTTCTGATACCATGTCAGTAGTCTTTACGAGTCCCTGCAAAATATCCCTGATATTGTTGGCTGCACCTGAACTCTGCTCAGAAAGAGTTCTTATCTCTTCTGCCACAACAGCAAAACCTTTTCCGTGTTCTCCTGCTCTTGCAGCTTCTATAGATGCGTTAAGTGAGAGCAGATTAGTCTGTCCAGCAATCGAATTAATCTCTCCAAGGATATCGGTAATCGTTCTCATCTCCTTATTCAGAGTATCCGTTGCCGTCTTTGCAGAGCCGACTGTCTGTGTTATATCTATAAGGCTCTTTTTAACTTTCATTGCCTCATCATGACCGGCTTCAACTGCCTTATTGACCTCAGAAAAGCTCTTTTCTAACTGCCCTGCAAGCTCATGATTATGTTCTATCTTCTCTGTGGCAGACTTAACCTGCTCCGTCACAGCCATTGTCGCATTTGTCGTGCTGTCTATAACAGTGCCCATCTGCTCCGCCGCAGTGTTAACTGTTCCGGCATGCTCTACAAGCTCTTCAACTCCGCTTCGGCACTGTGAAATTGCCACATTCAGATTACCTGCTATCTCCATCGCAACAGCACTGCTATCCTTAACCTTTTCGAGTGTCTCTTCTGTCTTTTCAAGAAATGCTCTTCCTCTGGCAGTTGCATTTGTCAGCACAACAGCCACAAAAATAAATATCACTACCTTTGTCAGCGCACCTGCAAGTGAACATTCCTTTCCATCGATAATCTGTGGCATAAAAATAGCACATAAAACTGCAATTCCGCCTATAGGTATCGAATAATACAATACATATTTCCTGTCAAAATAGATAGTAGTCATTGCAAGAAATACATAATTTGCCAAAAAAGCTACTGAATTTCCTCCGCATAGTGCCGAGTATGCTATTGTAGAAAATGATGGAATAAGAGTGATACATAACGCTTTTGCCAAATCACCCTTAACAAACTTCCAGCATACAACAACTGCAATTCCGGCAACAATAAGCACCGCAATATTTCTAAGCCCCAGCACATTAAACCCAAATGCAATTACAGTTATAATCGAAAGCATTATGATTCCTGCTAAAACAACTCTCATGTTCTGCATGTGTAATTTTTCCATAAAATATCTTCCTCCAAATCTTAAGTAAATCCTTCATACTTATAAGGCAAAAACACCGTATTATATCACACAAATATACCAAGTTCAAGCATGAAAATCATATAAGCAGATTCACAGCCTGTCCTGTGGCAGCACTCTGCGACATTGCGCTCTTAGTAAGCTCAAGATTTCTCATCTGCCCTGACACAGAGCTCAGCTCAAGCGATGCCGCAGCCGATGACACTGCCATAGAAGCACATGTCGATGAGCCAGCCACATTATTGGCTTCATTTTCATAATATTTAGAATCGGCATCAAACAATGCTTTATTCTCATCCTGCCTGTGCGTCCTTTTCTTAAGATTCTCAAGCCTCTTGGCATTCTCAAACTGCTCCTGCTCACGCTCAGCCGTTTCCTGTGCCTTCTTTCTCAATCTGTCCTCCTCACGCAAATTCTTTACCTTCATGCCGGCGCAGTCAATCATCCTCTTTGCATGTGCTATCGCATTCTCAAGCTCAGCCAAGTCGTACTCCCCTGTCGCCTGCGCTCTCTTTAGCATCGCTAATTTCGCTCTTGCGCGGCTTAGCACCTGAGATGCCCCAACAGCCTTTTTCGCACGCATTATCTGTGACGAAATTTCCTTAGGATTATACGATAATGACTTCTTTCCCGATTTCGACTTAGAAAATGATGAGCTGCGCGTACAGGACACGCCCATGCCGGATAAAGTCATTCCGGACATCCCTGTCTGTAAATCACCAACATACATGTTAATCTCCATTCCGCAGGCACAACGTGCCAAAAGAATCGCGGATCAAATGTCAGATTCGGCTATGTGATAGATGCTATTTGTGGTGCCTGCGGCACAGATAGCTGTGTGAAAAAACTGCTTTTCAACTCACGAAACATTAAGCTGCGATTCCATTCAAAGCTTTTACTGTATACATTTTTTATCGGCAGAAAACCGATATTTTTTAACAAAAAACGAAGATTGCAAAGTCTATACTGCTATAACAATATATGCTTTACATTTTGCATCAAATATTATAATCATCCTGCCTTTAGTCTTGACGCATCATAGACGTCTTGATACTATATCAATATAAAATGACAGCGTCATCAGGCTCTCATATTTCATGTTTTATTACACTGCTGTCAAAAAATGGAGTTTAATATGTATCGTGATTTAACAAAAGGACGTATAGGAAGCACACTCATTGTATTCGCACTTCCGATGATTGCCGGAAATCTGTTACAACAGTTTTACAACATAGCCGATACTTTAATTGTCGGACAAGTATTAGGGCGCAATGCTCTCGCTGCAGTCGGTTCCGCCTACACGCTTATGACTTTTCTGACATCAATATTTCTTGGACTATGCATGGGTTCAGGAGCACTATTTTCCATATATCAGGGCCGTGGTGACACATCCTCATTAAAGTGCAGTACATTTCACTCATTCTGCCTTATAATGGCAATCACGTTTATTATCAACATAGCCGTATATGCCTTTATAAATCCGATAATGGCTTTTTTGCATGTTCCGGACGAAGTGTATGATGGGATGAAAATTTATCTTCTCATTGTCTTTGCCGGGATTCCTGCCACATCACTATATAACTTTTTTTCATGCATGCTGCGAGCACTTGGCAATTCATCCGCACCGCTTATTTTTCTTGCAGCCAGTGCTGTCTTAAACATCGCACTTGATATACTTTTTGTAGCCGTAATCCCGTTTGGAATCGGTGGTGCCGCACTTGCAACCGTAATTGCCCAATATATTTCAGGACTTGGAATTTCAATATATGTTCTTATAAAATGCCGCGCATTTCTGCCTGCAAAGTCTGACAGGCATTTTTCAATGTATATACTAAAAGAAATACTTAACCTGTCATCGCTAACATGCCTGCAGCAGTCGGTAATGAACTTCGGTATTCTGATGGTTCAGGGACTTGTAAACAGCTTCGGCTCCGTGGTTATGGCAGCATTTGCGGCGGCTGTAAAGATTGACACCTTCTCATATCTTCCTGTACAGGATTTCGGAAATGCATACTCAACCTTCGTAGCACAGAACTTCGGTGCAAAAAAGTATGACCGCATACGCAGCGGAACAAAAACTGCATTTTTTATAAGCGGGATATTCAGCATCATAATCTCTGTGTCGGTATTCATGTTCGCATCACCGCTCATGAAAATATTTATAGACGCTTCCGAGACACAGGTGATTGCGGCCGGTGTGCATTATCTTCGTATAGAAGGTGCCTTCTATATAGGAATAGGCTTTCTCTTTCTGTTATATGGCTATTACCGCGCCATCAAAAAAGCCGGAATGTCCGTCATCCTCACAGTCATATCACTCGGCACGCGCGTCTTGTTAGCATACATATTATCCGCTATAGACGGCATCGGTGTAACAGGAATATGGCTGGCGATTCCTATCGGATGGGTGTTAGCGGATGTGACAGGTCTTGTCTATTTAAAAATAATTAATTCAATTTGCAAATAGTTGTTTATCTGACCCCAACATCATCTTTATAAACAATAAAGCAGTTGAAGGCAGAGCCTTGTTAAACATCCTGTAACAGCTCTCTTTCAACCGCTTTCTTATTTTCTCAATTTATTCCGACAGCCTCCTTGGCAAGCCTGTCCGCTTCCTCATTTCCTTCGACACCGGAATGTCCCTTGACTTTCACAAAATGAAGCTTTATGTCATTTTTTACCGACTGTATATAATCGTGATATGCGATAGTTCCTTTCTTATTGCGCTTCCACGAACCGTTTGCCCACATCTCTATTCCCATATAGTCATAATATATAACCAGTTCTTTTATTCCCAGCTCTATAGCGCGGCGGATTGCAGCCATGCTTCCTCCGACCTCACCGGACACATTTCTCATTGAAGCCATCTCAAGGTCATCATCATGCCCCTGAAGCACCTCACGAACGCCATCATGCACAAGGAAGCCGCCATAACCATATACTTTGGTAGCTATATTGTATGAACCATCAACAAAAGCGTATGGCAGTGCATCTAATTTTGCTTTATCAGCTTCTTTATTCTCTTCTCCTTGCTTTTCCTGATTCAATTCATTATCTTTAACTATAGTTGAACTTCGATTTCCGACACTGCCGGCGGTGTTTTTCATGAATGCTTCTGCTTCGGCTCTTGTCTTGAAGCTTTTATATACAGGTGCTGAAAAACCATCCACATTCTTCTTACACTCGTCCCAGCTTAGATATATTCCCGGAACCCTGCCGACTCTCACTGCATAAAATTTTCCTGCCATCATTAACAACCTCGCATCAAATAATCTTCCTGCTTTATCTGTCAACTTTTTTTATTAAAGCAACTATTAAAATAGTTGTTATCAAAAGCATATGCTATTTTTCTTCAAGCATCATCTTGATAATTTCCTTGTCTGTCTGGTGCATGCCGACTTTGCCGATATATCCTACACAGCTTATGGTTTCGCCGGCTTCCTCCTTGAGTATTCCTGTATATGCCTCATATGCTTTGCCTTTCATGGCAAGATAATGTCCCATCATGGCTGCATCAAGGCTTGACGCAATCTTAGCCGCACACGAAATCTTAGCTCCGTCACAGATGATTCCCGGAATGTTCGCAAGAGTATTGTCTATAGTGTCCTTAATCTGCTTGATTGTGCCGCCTGCAAGATATGTAATCGCTGCCGCGCTCGCACACGAAGCCGATACAGCGCCGCAGAAGGCTGATAATTTTCCTATAAATTCCTTCTGAAATGTAGTGAGAAGACTTGAGAACACTAACGCACGATATAACTTTTCTGACTGGATATTGTTCTCACGCGCATATACGATTACAGGTACGGATGAAGCTATTCCCTGATTTCCGCTTCCTGAATTGATGATAACAGGCATGTCACAGCCACCCATTCTCGCTTCCGATGCTGCACATGCATATGCCTTCATTCTTGTGACTACGCTCTCAGCGTATGTCTCACGAATTACTCTTCCGAGTCCCAAACCATAATTTCCGGACATTCCTTCGTATGCTATATCCATATTGTACTGAATCTGCCTGTCAAAAAGATGTCTTATTCCGGCTATATCCACCTCATCGGCAAACTGCTTTATATTCTCGATACTTAATTGTGAACGGTCGGCGTATGCGATACTGTTCTCCTGCGAATCAGTATTTGCGTTTCCTGCACCGCTTACGGCACCGGATACATTTTCAAGCACCGCACCATTCTTCTTGATACATGAGATATTAGTATGTGAATGTCTCACTTCAACGGAAGCAGTCTTATCTCCCGCCTTCATCTCTATGATAAAATGAAGCGGTATTTCAGAGTCAAGGAACTCTACATGGCATTTTTTGTCGTTGACAAACTGTTCTGCCACTTTTCTCCCGGCATCATCAACCGACTCTAATACTTCCATACACTTAGATGCATCACCTGCTAATGCTCCTAGCGCACATGCAGCCTCTATTCCAATCATTCCCTGTGAATTAGGAATTGAAACACATCGCACATTCTTAATCATATTTCCCGAGCAGTACGCATCTATATGCTCCGGTGCTTCACCTAACACTTCCCTGCATCTTGCAGAGGCATATGCGAGCGCAATCGGCTCCGTACAGCCCATAGCTGGTATCAGCTCCTCCTCAAGTATTTTTATAAAATTATCCTGTATGTTCTTGTCCATTTAATAATCCTTCTATTTTATAATAATGATATATCCTATATTTTATAAATCTACGCCTTAACCGCCCAGCGCATCTTTGTCGAACGCGCTCTGCTGTTACGCACACATTCTTCGGCGGACGGTCTTATCACGTCCTTGGCTGTCTCGCTGTAAATCCCGTCCTTCTCCATCTGCTTAAAGTATTTCTTTACCATCCTGTCCTCACCTGAATGGAAGGTGAGAATTGCCACTCTGCCGCCCGGTGCAAGTATGCCGGGAAGTTTGCCAAGGAATGCATCCAATACTTCAAATTCACTGTTCACATCAATTCTAAGCGCCTGAAATGTTCTCTGACATGATTTTTTTACCATCTCCTTGCTCTCTGCTTCCGGCAGAAATTCAAGTGCCTTCTCGATAACCTGTCGTAACGCTGTCGTAGTGTCAATAGGATGCTTTCTCTTGCGCTCTTTCATAATCTGTGCCGCTATCTGCCTGGCATATGGCTCGTCCGAATTTTCCACAAGCATTCCTATAATCTCATCCTCGTCAAGCTGCATAAGTCGCTCTGCTGCCGACTCTCCAGCCTCAGGATTAAGCCTTAAGTCAAGCGGTCCATCTACCTTATATGAAAAACCTCTCTCCGGATTGTCAATCTGCATTGATGACACTCCAAGATCAGCAAGCACAAAATCAAATAATCCGCTCTCAGGCACAAGCTTATCTATATCAGCGAAATTCATCTGCTTCACGGTTAGAATATCCTCACCGTAGCCCGCATCACGCAGCCTCTTGGTAGTCTTCTTAATCTCAATTGGGTCAATGTCAAGTGCATACATATGCCCTTTTCCTTCAAGCTTTTCAAGCATCCTCCTTGTATGTCCTCCATAACCGAAGGTCGCATCAAGCCCTTTTTGACCCGGCTTAATCTGCAGGAAATCAAGAATCTCATTCACACATATGGATATATGCATTCCTGCCGGCGTTATCCCTTTGCTTATAACATGTTCTATTGTGTCGGCATATTTCTCAGGATTGAGCTCCTTATATTTCTCCTCAAATTTCTTCGGATGTGTTCCCGAATATCTTTTTCTGCGTACATGCGGCTTGTTTTCTTCCATCTTATTTTTCCCTTCATTTATATTTCTATCCGGATTCGGTGGTATTCGCAATCCGCTTCCTGCTCATAAAAAACAGATGCTTCTCATCTCTATCCGGTTATTTTATAAATAACATCCATTCGTTTCAGTTTTCTAAATCTCACGCAATATTTCTATTTTAACATACCATGACATATATCGCAAGGAAAAGCCAATGGTGATGAACCGGCAAAAGCTAATAACCGCTCCCACCGGTCCGTCCCATCGGTCATTGTTTACTTAGTCGTTATATATGTGTTATAGCGATACTGTCTGAGCTTATACTCCATTGCAATGGCATTAGAGAGATTTCTGTATGCGCCGACCTGAACCTTATAGAGTCCGTCATCAAACACAATGAACGCAGGGAAACCATCGATTAGAAGTGAGTTTAACATTCTATCGGCATTGTCCTTGTTGCGGTACGCACCCACCTGAACGCGGTATAGCACGTCAGGACACTGGCAGTTGCAAGAACGCATACCCGGCTCATTGAAAATCTCAGCGCTCTCATCATAGAATCTTTCGCCGCCGCGCACACCGTAGCCCATATCATCCGAAGAAGGCATACGCACAACATTTCCCATGTCATCCATGTCACCACCTGCTCTCCCCATATTTTCGCAATTTACACCATTTTGTGTGCAACCTCCATTGAAATTCTCAATATCATTGTTATTCCCGGCATTTCTCATGCCTCCTCCGTCCATGCCACCGTTATTCCCGGCATTTCCCATGTTTCCATCACCCTGCCACATATCGGCTGTCGTTATGGCAGAAGATGTATATACAGGATATCCCAGTGTCTGCAATATTCCGTTTGCAATACCCTGAGCCAGCTCATCAAAATTCCTGTCAAATGTCTCATTATCCTTATCGCTGTTGATAAAGCCGGCCTCAACAAGCACAGCCGGCATCTGCGTGCGGCGCAGTACAACCAGATCCTTTCGCTCATCAATTCCGAGATTTTTAAGTCCTGCCTTCTCCATGCCTTCAAGTATGTTATTGGCAAGCTCGCGCCTTATGCCGCTGTCGCTGTACACAAGTACCTCAGCACCGGAATACTGGTTAGGATATTCGCTGGAATTTCTGTGTATTGACACAAAATAGTCTGCTCTGACGCCATTTCCATCCTGTGCCTTTTTAAATGGTGTCTCATAGATATCGCCCTCTCTTGTATATACAACATCAACTCCCCTTGCCTCAAGAAGTGCACCTACAGCCTTTCCAAGCCTTAACACATCATCTTTCTCCTGCCGTCCATTATATACTGCTCCCGGATCGCTTCCTCCATGTCCAGGGTCAATTACAACAAGCATGCTTATACCATCCTGATTTTGATAATATGGTATATTCTATGAAAAAAAAAGAAGGATGTGAAAATTTTTTCAACATCCCTCTTCTCAATGCCGGCTTATTGCTCATTTACAACTGCTAATGCTCCGCCTTTGACCTCAATAATCTCGCCCTTCTCATTTGCAAGCCATGCAGACTGCGCTGATGGGTTGAACACTTTGCTGCAATCGGCAAAGAACTGTAATCTGTCAAGAACCTCCATATAATCGACTATCTGTATGTTAGTCGCATACCATGTATCTTCCCTGCCGCCTACAAGCTTACAGAACTCTTCCATAACCTCCCAGTTATTCTTATCCGTGAACTCATAGCTGTGTCCCCATACATACATAAGGTAGAGATACTGTTTCTTGAACAAATCGACAAATCTCTGACCATTCTCAAGCAGGTTGTGATTATGATGACATGTTGCTTTCCACTGATAAAAATCCTCAGGGATTGCAAAATCATCTGTGCTTCCTACAACTCTTGCATAACGAATTCCCATCATTGGAAGCATTTCGCGAATCTTAGGGCTTGTCGAGCCGTTAGGATACGCAAGTCCTCTTACAGGCTGTCCCATAATCGCTTCAAGTCTCTTCCTGTCCTCTAAAACTTCCTCGGCAACATTTTCAAGCGGACATCTTGCGATAGTCGGATGTGTCACTGTATGACATGCAATCTCATGTCCTTCATAAAGCTTCAAAAATTCCTCCGGCTGAACCTTTTCACCATATGTATTGTGGAAAATTCCCGAATTAATATTGAAGGTACCTTTTATTCCGTACTTGTTAAAAATCGAAACAAGTCTTCTGTCCTCTGTTCTTCCGTCATCGTAGCTCATTGTGAGAGCCTTGTGTTTTCCTCCCGGAAAGCAATAATATACTTTAGCCATAATCTTCTCCCTTCTGCTTTACAGAATTCATTATATGTATCTTTGCTCTGTCGACCTGATACTGAATGTCTCCGAATAATTGCTTGATTTATTTTACTTCTAATCCTCATCTTTTGCAAGCTGCGGAAGCACCCACTTAAAATCCATATCGGATGCATAATAGAAGCTTGTGTAGCAAGGCTGGTTGTAGCAGTTGTTCTGCCATGCAATACCTGTGCGGTACATCACATCATGCATAAACGTAAACAGCTTGTGGTTGGTAAGCTCGGTATCAGTATATATCCTGATTGCGGAATTGTCAGCCTTTCTCAGAATAATTTCCTCCCTGAAATCGCCGAACAAATCTGCTATGAGACAAGGATTTCCCTTGGTTCCGTTGTTAGTGAGTGTACCTTCGGGCTTTAGCATTATACCATGAGTATTATCATTTATTATTCCACAGTGCTGCTCATGGATGTAATCTACACCATCCGTAATCTGTGTGGAGAGGTCGGCAGCCCATCTGATTGACTGATTTGTTCCGAGTACCTTGTCCGGCAGCTTATTTCCCTTGCAGTCGTACATTTCCTTGACCCACACCTGAAGACCGCGCACATTAGGATTGACATCACCTATCATGCATCGTCCAAGGTCACAGTCAGCGAACTCGCCAAAGTACGGCACTCCCGTCTCGGCATCTCGAAGCGCCCATCCGTATGGCACCGATGCCGCACCCTCAAATACATTAAAGATTTCAAAGCCCGGTCTGTCAGGGTCAATACATGCCACATGCATTGCATCACCATGTCCGAACTTAGCTTCCACACCATCAGGTCTTATGCCACGGCTTGAATACAGCACCGAACCATCGTGGTCAATGACTGCCGCACCGTATATAATCTCCTGGCATCCGTCGCCATCGACATCCGCCGTTGAGAGGCTGTGGTTTCCCTGTCCGCTAAGACATCCGTATACCGGATCAGTTCCGTTAATATCATGTGCATGACTGTCGTTAAAAGGATTGCTCATAGGGACATATCCGCTATCGATGGAAAAATACTCCCTGTGCTTTCCTGTAAAGAAATCATAAGCCACCATAGTCATCCTCGTATAATATCCGCGGCAGATGATAAGGTACGGTCTTTCTCCATCAAGATATGCAACACCTGAGAGATATCTGTCCACACGGTTACATGGCTCTATTCTCTTAAAGGCATAATCGCCCCACATAAGACCGTCATCCTCTCTTGGATACTTGAACGGAATAGTATCGAGCTCACTACCATCGCCTCCGAACATTGTAAGATACTCCGGACCTTCATATATAAAGCCTTCAAATTTTCTAAGCTCATTTCTAGGGCTTCTTGATGGTGCATACACATCCATAAAGTAGTCTGCCAGTTCTCTTGCACTCTCCTCATCAAGCGGATAATTGTACTTTACAGGTACTCCAAAGCATTCTTCAAGAGTTGCCGGCCAATGCCCTGCCACAACCTCCGGATGCTTATCCCATCCCATGAACATTTTTACAATATGCTCATAATAATCGTCTGCTGAACATACATAATTATCATCATGGCTTACTCCTGCCTTTATATCTGATTCAGGAAGAGTTATATACTTTTCCGACTTAATAGAACCATCAGCATTATACACTGTCATCTTAGTTCCCGGCGCACTCTTTACAGACATCTCCGCCTTGCCGTCACCATCAAAATCATACACGATGAACTGTGTATAATGAGCACCCGAACGTATATTCACGCCCATATCCAGTCTCCACAACAGCTCTCCGCTAAGGCGGTAACAGTCAATGTAGCATTTTCCTGTATATCCTTTGATTGATACATCCTGCGAGTTGGTCGGATCCCATTTTACTATATATTCGTACTCACCGTCACCGTCCACATCACCCACGCTCATATCGTTTACACGGTATGTGTATTCCTCTCCGGCAGGTGTAACACCGCCCTCAGGAATCTGCATCGGAATCTCAATATAGTTGCTGCCGGTGCTCCAAGCCTTCACTGCCTTGCATTTGTCACCCTCTACGCCATTGCTAAGAGGTGCAACACTATACTCATCCTTCATCGTTCCTTCTTTATCTATATAGTTCGTGCTGTCAGTCACTACAGCAAGCTTATTTCCGTTTTTATATACCACATAATCTGTTCCTGTCATGCCTGTCTTAGAGTAACCGCTCACCTCGTCAAGCATCATTCTCCACGCCAAGAAAATCCCATTGTCCGCCTTGACTGCAATAAGTCCTCTGTTAAGCTTCTCAAGCTGAGGCTTTAAAACTCTCTTAAGCGGTGTGCGAAGCAGCTCAGATTTAACAATGCCTGCATCTGTGACAGCTTCGACATAAATAAAATGCGGAACATGTGTAGATTTTTTAAGATGATAGCTGCACCTCTTCTGCTCTGACATGAGCTTATACTGCATTGTCTGTGTATTTTTATCCGCCCAATACACTCTATAGAGCTTTGCTCCATCAATCTCATTCCACGCTATATCTGCGCCATTGTCATCTATTCCGGTTAAACTTAGTGTAAATCCCATATTCATCTCCATTCCGCAGACGCATATACGTCAGCATAGATACCATTCTAAATAATAAGGAGCCGCCAAAATGACAGCCCCCTTATATTCCATGCTCTTATGGCATAGTGTGTTATTATTTCAATGATTATTTAGCCTGAGCGTTAACCTCAGCGATAACATCATTACCACCCTGTGTATACCAGGAAGCAATCTGCTCATTTAACTGATCCTTTGTGATCTCACCACAGATATACTGTGTTCTTGCAACCTTGATGATATCATCAAGTGTTGAACCCATGAGTGAGTATGTCTTAGAGTTGTTTAAGTATCCAAGTGCAGGGTTAACTACTGCATAAGGAATATTGGCAGCGTATACTTCATTCTGCTTAAGAACTCTCTCAGACTTCTCAACAGTCGGGCTTGTAGCCTCTAAGTTAGGAATGTAAGCTACTGTCTGATTAAGAGCTGCATAAGCCTTAGATGCTACTGCATCTTCCTTATCATCATCAATTAAGTAGCCATTCTCATCTAAGTGCCAATGAATACCCTCAAGACCATAGCTTGAAAGTGTAATCATCTCATCATCGCACATCTTATCAAGGAAGTGGAGACAAGCTTCAATCTTCTCCTCTGTATCACATGTTGAAGCAGAGAGAACGAATAAACCGTTGTAACCTGACGTAGCAAGTGTATGGTCATTGATTGTACCTACAAGTGTCATTGCAGCAGGCTCGCTAGGATTTGTAACAGACTTAACATCGTTGTTTACAAAGTAATCCCAGATTCTTCTTGAACCATCAAGAACGTCACAGAATGCTCCGGCAACGCCGTTCTTAACATCCTGATTCCATGTATCTGTACCACGGACTGCCCAGTCATTAGCTATAAGACCATCATCATATAACTTCTTGAACCAGTCAAGAGCCTCAAAATACTCCGGCTGCTCGAATACAGGTCTTAACTCTCCTGCATCATTCTTATACCAGCCATTGCCGACACCAAACCATGTCTGCATTACATCGAAAGGACCTGTGTATGAGCAAAGCTCAAGTCCGTATGTATCATCCTTGCCATTTCCATCCGGGTCACCGTATGTGAACTGATAAAATAAGTTGTATACATCATCAATCGTCTTTGGCTCCTCTGTTATGCCGACAGCCTCTGCCCAGTCTGTTCTGTATCCGAGACCGTTACGTCCAAGTGTTCTTGCACGATATACACCGATTAACTGTCCGTTAACTGTACATGTGTCATTGACAGCCTTGATTGACTTTGAAAGGTTAGGATACTTCTCTGAGTCATAGATGTACTTGCTTAAATCTACGAACGCACCCTGCTCAGCAGCAGATACGATAGCACCATCAATGCTTCCTATAGCCATAATCATTGGCATTGTTGAAGGGTTTGCAAGTGCAAGTGATACCTTCTCTGAAAGAACATCATTTGCAACCCATGTGAACTCTACATGTGTATTTGTATAGTCCTCCATCTTTGCAATAACTTCATCGGCATGATCGCCTGAGAGTGGGCTTCCTTCGAAGTCGATTGTCTGGAATGTGATTGTAGGTCTTCCTTTTTCGTCTGTCTTGGCATTATTCTGCTTGTTGCATCCTACACTGCCAAGTACCATGGCAGATGAAAGAACCAAAGCAGTAGCCTTCATTGCTTTACGATTCATATTTTGTTCCTCCTCTTTTTTTAAAAAGATAAATGATAAATGATTTATAGTATCAAGATCAGCCCTTTACTGCGCCAACCATAACACCCTGTGCAAAATACTTCTGTACAAAAGGATATACAACAAGAATCGGAATGGTTGCAAACATAGTCGCTGCCATCTTAACCGCCTTGTCAGGAGGTGTACCCTGCGCCTCATAGTCAAACTGTGATGTATCGATACCACCTGCAAGAAGTACGATTCTTCTAAGTACTATCTGTACAACCTCTTTTGATGAGTCCTTTAAATAAATCATCGCACTGAAGTAATCATTCCAATGTCCTACAGCGTAGAACAGGGAAATTGAAGCTATAACAGGCTTTGAGAGCGGTAAAACTATCTGCCAGAATATTCTTATATCGCTGCAGCCGTCTACTCTTGCTGCCTCTTCAAGCTCTGTAGGCAAATCCTGGAAGAAGTTCTTTACAATAATCATGTTGAACGGATTGATTGCCCCCATGAGAATCAGCACCCAGAATGTATTGTAAAGATGAAGTGTCTGCATCCAAATAAATGTAGGAATCATACCGCCGCCAAAAAGCATTGTCACGATTACCATGTTGAGAAGTCCGTTACGGCCTCTTAAGTAGCTCTTAGAGAGCGGATATGCAAACGTTGTTGTAAAAAACATATTTACTATAGTACCTACTATTGTGACAAAGAGTGAATTCTTAAGACCTCTGAATACCTCACCTGTCTTCGCTATGTAATAGTAAGCATTGAATGAAATCTCATGTGGGATAATGAAGAAGGCACGCTCTGTAAGCTCCTTCTCTGTGGCAAACGAACCTGCTATAACATATAAGAACGGAAGCAGTGTTGAAATTCCGATTAAGCCCACAATGACATATATAAGTACATCAACGATTCTGTCGCCGACACTCATTTTTATCTTATTCTGTCTGGCTGTATGATATACAACCTTATCTTCTTTCGCCTTAGCCATATCGAAGCTGCTCCTTTCTAATATATTCCTCGCTCACCGAACTTCTTTGCAAGCCAGTTAGCTGATAATACAAGTATCATACTTACAACAGATTTAAAAAGACCTGCCGCAGTTGACAGTGAATACTGTGCACCTCTGATACCCTTCATATATACATATGTATCAAAAACCTCGGCTGACTTAACATTTAAGTCATTTCTCATAAGGAATATCTGCTCGTATCCTGTGTTAAGAAGTCCGCCGACTCTTAAGATGAGCATCATGATTACTGTTCCTTTGATTGATGGAAGTGTTATGTTCCACATAAGTCTCCATCTGCCTGCACCGTCAATTCGTGCCGCCTCATAAAGCTGTGTATCAACACCTGCAAGTGCTGCAAGGAAAATGATTGTACCGTAGCCTGTCTCCTTCCATATTGACTGTCCTACGATAAGACCCTTGAAATACTTAGCCTTGCCCAAGAAATTGACAGGGCTTCCGGTAAGCTTTGTAATAAGTTCATTCACAATACCATCATTTACATTTAAGAGCTGGTATGTGATACTTGCCACAATAACCCATGAAATAAAGTGTGGTACATAGATAAATGTCTGTACAACTCTCTTGTAGCCCGAATGTCTTATCTCATTTAAGAAGAGTGATAAGATAATCGGTGCCGGGAAATAAAGTACAAGGCTTAAAAGTGAGATACCAAGAGTATTCTCAAGAAGCATCATGAAATCTGCCCCTTTAAAGAAATTCCTGAAATTCTGCAAGCCTACAAACTCACTTCCGAAAATGCCTTTAAAAGGACTGTAGTTCTGGAAGGCAATTATGATACCTGCCATCGGAATGTAGCGGAAAATAATGAAGTATAAAAGTCCCGGTAAAAGCATCAGGTATAATCCCTTGTGATGTAAAACGAATTTCCAGAATGGAAGCTTCTTATCCATCACTACTGCACATCCGGAGGACTTTCTCTTAGCTGTATGTGCCATTTTTCCTCCTTCTTTCACATAATGAAATTTTGTTTTATTTGCTGTGGCTGCGTAACCACCGCGTCTAGGTAGATATTACATTCAAATGTGAGTTACATCAATAATCATAATCTCATTTTTTATGCAACTATGCCATATATTACATTGTAAACGCTTACATTTTATGCATTTTGCACATGAATAATCAAAAAATAATCATTCTCTATTTCTGATTATACTCAGATATTAAAGAATGATTATTTTTTATTTAGTAATTTTTATTTGCTTTTTTATTGTTTTTAATTATATTTTTATCTCTTTTTAAATTCCTGTCTGTATTTTCCCGGAGTCACATCCGTCATTTTGCTAAAAAAGCGGATGAAGTTCTGGGCATTTGTGTACTTCAAATGTTCTGCTATGGCTGCCACACTCATATCTGTCTGTGTGAGAAGTTCCTTTGCACGTTCTATCTTGTACTGTGCCACATACTCGGTAAATGTAATGCCAAGCTCATTTTTCATTATTTTCCACAGATAATTAGGGTGATAATCCAAAAGCTCGGCGCATTCCGTAAGCGTGATATCTCCATCCTTATCCTTAACAGCCTGCTTAATCCTATTAATAATCTCTCCTGAGCGCTTGCCCTGTGCCTCATCAATCATGATAATGATAGGTTCAAGCACATCGTCATTAAGATACTTTTTTAATCTGTCGGCATCAAATATCTGGCTTGCCTTTGAAAATATATCCGAATCCTTTATATTGTGTTCTACAGCTACTCCAAGCTCTGACGGAACCATTATGACTGTCATGATCATTCTGTATACATACACATAATTATCATTTCCTGCGCCATGGGTGAACATATCATCAACGAACTCATTCATCAGCAAAGATGCTGATTCCATATCGCATTTCTCAACAGCTTCCTTTATCCTCTTTTCAAGTATCGTATCATAGTTATATGTAACCTTATTTTTTTTCTCTTCGCCGCTGTAAAAAGCAAGCTTGTCACCTTTTTTAAGCTTCGACTCAATCGCTTTTCTTGCCTCTTTATATGCATCCCTGAGTTCGATAAGGTTTTCTCTTATACCGCTCACTCCCATGACAAGCTCAAGCTTAAGCCCTTCACTCAGCAATCTCGAATTTATGAGATTATACAGCCGTTCCATCTTCATGTTGAGCATGACTTCGCCGTCCGAAGCCGCTGTGAATACAATAACATCCGAATGTATGATTGCCGGAAGATATAAAAGCTGCGTAATTTCCTGCGGAAGCCTGTCTATAATGCCACTCAGGGCAATATTGTCAACAGATTCCTTCGAATCTGTATTCCGTACAATTCCAACTGCCGCCATATAGTACTTTCTGCTCTCAAATTCCAACTGCTCCATATTCTTTCGAAGCTCTTCTGCCGACAGTTCACCTTTTACAAGAGCCTTCTCAGTCATTGAAAAAAGCTCAATTTTATGCGTCATGGATATCTCTTCCGCCTGCTCTTTGGTATTTACAAGAATATCAACCTGCTTTGCGATATTTTCAAGTTCGTTTCTTCGATGAGCGGCACCTGTCATCCTGTCATTCTTAGCCGCTGTATCATCAGCCTCCGTGACAGCTGTTCCGATGCTTTCCGTTGTCTCAGGCAATGCGCCCGCAAGACTTCCAACTTTTTTGCTGAGAGCCGCTATAGGCTGGTAGAGCTTTCTTGACGACCATATTACAGCAACAAACATAATTGCGGAAAGAACAAGTATTACTATAGTTCCACGCCAGATACTATCGACATCGCCCCATGCCTGGCTTGCGTCACCTGCTACATAATAGTTAATCCCCTGCACTCTTGACGCTCTTTTAACTACAATATACGACTTACCACTTGACAGTCTTACTCTTCCGTCAGGTGAACTCATAATCTTATCCGTCAGTTCATTATTGCTCGCATAGACGACATTTCCGTCATCTGTCACAATAGCGCCATCATACTCGGAAATATTATTTGTAACTTTTCTTATAAGTGCATTTGAATCAATCTTTGCGATAATCATGCCATTTGAATAGCTGCCAATCGTAGGAAGCCTGAGTATAAGGCATATCCCTTCATAGTCCACATGTTCACGCGGAAGGATTTCATTCGTAGTTACAGGATTGAATGACCAGAAATACGGATTGAAATTTTTCTTGTTCAGCTCATAAAGTGCTTCTATCTCCCTCTTATTATCAAGCTTAACATAGTCATGCATTCCCCTGCTGCTAAGAACCTTCTGTGTCTTAAAATTGATTATCGAATAACCACTCACATAATCCGAGAAAACCGAATTTCCGTTCAACACCTCTGACACATCAACCAGTCTCGAATAATCCGAATATTGTGCATCGGATTCAATAAACCACTTCACTCTGTCATCATCTGCTGCTCCGACATAGTAGCCTTGAAGCTGTGCAAGCAGCTCATCTAAATTGTTCTGAAGCTGTATAGCTGCTGCCTCTGTCGATACTTCAAGCTTCTCATAGCTCTTAGTAACATATATGTATGTAGCAAATGCGCTCAGCAAAATAACCGGAAAAAAAGTAAGAACAAACTGGTACAAGAATATTCTCATCTCATACCAGCTTAATCTGTACTTATGTCTTAAATTGTCATTCCCTGCGGATAAATTCAAAACCTTACCCCCTCACATACTTTACAAAAGTATACTCCAAATCAAAGTATGTCTGCTCCTCGCTCTCTAAAACAGACTTCCATTCAGGCAGCTTATCAAGATTAGGAAAATGCCTGTCCGCCTGATATGCATAGTTAATTTTAGTTATATGTGCAGTATCACAATAAGGAAGCAGTGCTTCATATACCGACTCGCCGCCGATTACATATACATCGTCAGTATTAAATTTCTTAAGCTCATCAAAAAGTTCATCAATGCTATGTACAATCATCGCATCTTTAACCTTTAAGCTCTTATCATTCGACAGCACAATATTGGTACGGTTCTTTAAAGGTATTCCGTTAGGGAAGCTCTCCAATGTCTTTCTTCCCATGACGACAACCTTACCTGTTGTTATATTCTGAAACCATTTCTGGTCATTCGGTATTCTCACAAGCAGATCATTTTTATAACCTATTGCCCAATTTGAGTCCACTGCAGCAATTATATTCATTTTACTCCTCATTTCCAGGCATTTCATGAAGAATCAACTTAATATATAAGCTATTCTCCACTGAAGCCTTTATCACAACTTATCATATCTGGCTGTATATTTCCGAAGGTACATATGCCTTTACCATGATACCTGACTCTGTGTATTCCTCAGAGAGCAGCTGTCCGTATTTGCGGATTAACTGTATCTTGCCTGCCAAATCATACGGATACACCTTCTCGATATATACCTTCTGCGCCCTTAATATCTCCTCAATAGCTTCCTTAAGCTCCTCAAGTCCTTCTCCTGTCTTAGCGGAGCCATATATAACCTTCTCAGCCTTAAAATCCTTAGGCAGCTCATCAGATTCACACTTATCTCTTTTATTAAATAGTGTTATAACAGGCTTGTCACCTGCTCCAAGCTCTGCAAGCGTTGAATATACAACGTGCATCTGCGTATCCATCTGCGGACTTGAGCTGTCAACCACATGCACGATAATATCGGCATATTTCGCTTCCTCAAGGGTGCTCTTAAACGCCTCAATAAGATGATGCGGAAGCTTTCTGATAAATCCTACCGTATCTGTCATAAGCACATTCTGACCACTCTCAAGCGAGATACCCCTTGTCGTAGGATCAAGCGTTGCAAAAAGTTTATCCTCCGCAAGCACTCCCGCCTGCGTCAGCTTATTAAGAAGTGTAGATTTTCCGGCGTTGGTGTATCCGACTATTGCAGCCACCGGAACTGAGCTCTTCATTCTCTGTGTTCTTGCAAGACTTCTGTGGCTTTCAATATCTTCAAGCTCTCTGCCAAGCTGGACTATTCTATCCTTTATAAGTCTTCTGTCAAGCTCAAGCTTCTTCTCACCCGGTCCTCTTGTTCCGATAGAGCCTGCCATATTGCCGCCCACTCTTGACAATGAGCTTCTAAGGCCTACCAATCTTGCAAGACTATATTTTAACTGCGCAGCCTCGACCTGAATTTTGCCCTCGCTTGTGACAGCCCTCTTAGCAAAAATATCAAGAATAACCATAGTCCTGTCCATGACTTTCATCATCAGCTCACTCTCAAGATTTCTAAGCTGCGCCGGTGAAAGCTCATCATCACAGACAACTCCTGTCGCTCCTATCCTGTCGGCTAACTCTCTTACTTCATCGATCTTACCTGTTCCTATATATGTTCCCGGATGAATTGATTCCCTGTTCTGAACCACTTTCTCTAGAGTGACTGCGCCGGCAGTCTTTACAAGCTCTTCCAATTCATCAAGTGATTCCATCGTGTCATCATTCTCCGATGTGCATACACCTATAAGTATAACCTTCTCAATATCCTTCGCTGTCTCTATAAGCTCTGCCATTGCACCCTCCCATAGTCTCTAAACTTACCTCGTACTCAAAAAATCATATTCATGCTTTGCAGCCTCATCCTTCGGATATGCCTTTAGATATTCTCCGAACTTATCATACGCTGTTTCATACTGATGTAAATATTCATAGCAGACTGCCTCATTGAACATAAGCTCTCTCTTTGCATCCGAATCACCAAGCGCAAGTCCGGCTGCAAAATATCCAAGTGCTGATTCATAATCTCCTTTATTCAGGCAATACATGCCATACTGATTGTATGCTCCTGCATCTGTAGGATAATTCTTCAGATAGTCCTCATACATGCTTACGGCTTCCTCACTCTTTCCGAGCTTCTCATATGTCATTGCCAGATAAAATTCTGCTTCCTGTTTTCCATCATCTATAGCCTTTGAAAGAAATTTCACTGCATTCTCATAATCATTTATTATATAGTATGTCTTTCCTTTTAGTAAATTATCCGCACCGTCAACATCTAGTGCTCTCCTAAGATATGATACAGCTCTGCTCTCAAATCCGGCTTTGTGAAGATTATAATAGATATTATAATACATCTCATATTCGCTGCCGTAAGTCTTTAATGCTTCCTCATAATCTAGGACTGCTTCATTTTCCATTCCCTGCGCTGCATATATGCTTCCACGAAGAAAATACTGCTGTTCAGTATTATAATTCTTGCGTATCAGCACAGTGTAGCTGTCTATTGCACCGGCATTGTCATTATAATATGTCTGTAATGAAGCATAGTACTGCAATGAATCAAGGTCTATCTCATCATAATTACTTATATTTTCGACAATCTTTCCAAAATACTCCATTGAAGTTGCATAGTCACCAAGAAAATAAGATGCCACTCCAATTCCCCACTGTGCCTCCTTAGATGACTTATCATCTGTATATGCTGCCATAAATGCGTTCTTTGCTTCCTCATAATTTCCCAGCTCGGCATATGCTTTTCCGAGATTGACATTGTACTGCGCTGTTCCATTCTGGTCTTTTTCTACTGCATGTTCAAATGCATCGACTGCCTTCTCATACTCTGACTCATTATAGTATTCTATACCTGTGCTGTTAAACTGTTTGGCGCTCTTTCCGCATGAGCACAGTGCTGTACTGCATATCGCCAAAACTCCGATAACTAAAATCTTCTTCATCTAAAAATCCCTTTCAAACATCTAAGCCCTTTACAGGCATTAAATATAGTATAATCCAGACAGACCTTTTGCGTCAATGCCTTATATCTCTATATTTTCATTCATCTCAATCTTATTTCTAATCTGCTGCATTCTAGCATCTAACTGGCTGATAAGCTCCGCACAATAATAAAGCTGCTCTGATATATCCTCTGCTTTCTTTATATCCTTCTTATATTTAAGCTTGTGCTCAAGGCTTGCCCAGAAATCCATAGCTATCGTTCTAAACTGTACTTCGACACGCATAGGCTTTTTAGTATCCGTAAGAAAAATAGGAACCTCCACAATAAGATGAACGCTCCTATAACCGTTAGGTTTCGGATTCTTTATGTAATCTTTTATCGTGATAAGCCTTATATCATCCTGCTCAATCAGATAATCTATAAGCTCATATATATCATCCGGAAAGGAACATATAACTCTTATACCTGCTATGTCATTGAGCTCTCTCTCAATATTTTCTACCGTAAAATCTATTCCCTTGCGGATAAGCTTCTCCATTATGCTCTCCGGAGTCTTGATACGGCATTTGATGCTCTCAAAAGGATTCCGGCTTTTCTTTAATGCTAGTTCTTTATTAAGAACATCAAGCTTCGTCTTGACTTCAAGCATTGCACACTCATAATACATCATAAGCTCACGAAATTTTCTCACCTCACCCGAATCGAAATAGTCCTTAAAAACTTCAAGCTTATATTCATCCATAATTTCCATCTATCCATACCTCCATCAATGCATATCAGTCTGTCTTCTTATCTGATATAATATATTTATCTATAACATTATCTGTCATCCATGTAATCACAGGCCCTAATGCGAGAGACATTATAATAGTCACAACACCAAGCGTTGAACCGAGTGCCCAGCCTGCAATACATACAACAAAGTCATAGATTATTCTTATAACCCTGAACGGAACCTTTTTTATCTTATCAGCAAGAATATATGAAATTGCATCATATGGTGACGTTCCAAGCGAAGCACCCATATATGCGGACGCAGCCATTATAAATACGAACAAAGCCGGTATCATGACAAGTATTCTCACCGCCATGCTGTCAAATGCATCCTGTGCAATCCACTTATTGTTAAGCCATGTAAAAAAATCGAAGCTGTATCCTACAAGAAACATATTCGCAAGCGTTCCCCACCCTATCTGATTTCTTGCAAAGATAAACACAAAAATAAACAAAAAAGAATTAAAAAGCGCCTGCCACGTTCCAAGGCTGATTCCCAAAAGCCTTGACATTCCGAGATTGAACATAGTACATGGATCTGTGCCAAGATTAGTCCTGTTAAGAAATGACAGCGCCAATCCCATCATTATAACCGCACATACCACTATGACAAGCCTGCGTTTATCCACATTTTTAAATTTCATATCTACAGATTCCTCCCGGATTTTCTTTCGTAAATCTTAATCTCTTACAATAATTCCATCCTTAAATACCGCATGGTCGCCTATATAATTTTTATCGCTTCTGTTAGAGGCAATATAATCCTCAGTAAGCTTCCTGGATGACTCCTCCACTTCCTTTTCAAAATCTCTTGATGAGAGAAGGTGGCATCCCTGTCCTCTTATTATAATCTGCTCAAGCCCATCAGATGTGACAACTGTAATATCATATTTAGCACCATTTTCATGTGCAAAACGCTCAATAAACCTGTCAGCAGTTTCCGCCTCCTTCGTATACACAACATGTATATTATGATAGTCAAGATACTCCGTATCATGCCCCGGAACGCGATATGCATCAAAAACTGCAATAAGATTGACTTTTTTTATTCCCTGATAATTGCAAAGTATATCCAAAAGCCTGCCTCTGGCACCATCAATATTCACTGCAGCGATATCTTTTAACTGCTGCCATGCAAAAATAACATTGTAGCCATCTATGAGGAGATATTTTTCTTTCTTAGGCTCAGGCTTCGTCTTTTTACCGGAGGTTCCATACTCATATACCTCCGCCGCAATGCTGCTTTTCTTCCACTGTCTTACTTCACCCTTGCCATGGCTGTTCGCATGTGATGCTCTTGCAATTATCTCATCTATCTCATCTGTTCCAAGTGCGTAATCTTCCTCGTTGCTTCCGCCCTTCTGCCTCCTATCCGCCATAGGATTTATAAGTGCAAGCTCTTCTTCACTTAGCTCTCTCAATGTTCCGTCATCTAACAGAACCGCTTCAAGATGCATATATTCCTCAACTTCATTCCAAGGCACGACAAAGCCGGAACCATGTGCACAAAATACTGATGAAGCCGGATTTGCGGTATCTGCCTCTGCGATATACCCCTTTTGTTCGATAACTTCATCGGCATTGTGGCACACATCATATCCATCGGCAAAAAGCGTGAGATGTCCTTCACCTCTTGTATATGCATTCACATCTCTCTGATAGTGTCTCATGCATACTACAGGTGCCCGTCCTGTTAGAACGGCATGTCCATCGGTAATTACAGGTGCATCACAATGTCCCGACATGCGCTCAACATCTGTCATGGCACGCCCTAACATATTCTGCGGAATATCAAGCGTGAAGCTGTAATATGGCTCAAGAAGCACACTCTCCGCTTTCATAAGCCCCTGACGCACAGCTCTGTATACAGCCTGTCTGAAATCTCCTCCTTCAGTGTGCTTCTGATGTGCGCGCCCTGTAAGCAGCGTAAACTTTACATCCGTAAGAGCCGAACCTGTAAGAACACCCTTGTGCTCCTTCTCTGCTAAATGAGTCATTATAAGTCTCTGCCAATTTCTGTCTAATATATCTTCACGGCACTCTGAGCTTATTGTGATTCCGCTTCCGCGCTCTCCCGGCTCAATAAGTATATGTACCTCCGCATAATGTCTCAGAGGCTCAAAATGTCCTATTCCTTCGGATTTACCGCTGACTGTCTCCTTATATACAACACTGCCCTCATCAAAATCGACATTGACACCGTATCGGTCTTTTATGATATTCTTTAACACTTCCGTCTGGACTTCGCCCATAAGCTTGACATGAAGTTCCGAAAGCTCCTCACTCCATGCTATGCTAAGCTGCGGTTCCTCCTCCTCAAGCTCTCTTAATGACAGCAAAAGCTTCGCCGGAGTGATATCATCTAAAGGCTTAATCCTGTAATCAAGCACCGGTTCTAGGACTGCATGTACATTCCCATATTCACAGCCTATTCCCTGTCCCGGATATGTCTTTCCAAGTCCTAACACAGCACATATCATTCCCGGATATACGACATCGCATGTCTCGTACCTGCTTCCCGAATATATTCTAAGCTGTGACGCTTTCTCATCGCCTATAACCTGTCTTACTTTAAGCAATCCTGACGTGACTTTCAGATATGTAAACCTGTTGTCCTGCTCATCTCTTGAAATTTTATAAACTCTTGCCCCGAACTGCTCTGATGGATATTCTGTCATCACTGTGTATTCATCTAAAAGTGCGAACAGTCTGTCAACATTAATCATCTTAAGTGCTGAACCGAACACACACGGAAATACCATCCTTCGCTTTATCGCATCTGTCACTGTTAAATCACTTACTTTGCCTTTTTCAAGAAATTCATCCATACAATGCTCATCACACATTGCAAGATTCTCATAGAAATCCACTGCATTCTCATCAAAGTCCACACAACAGCCTGAAAGCTCTCTCTGCATGGCTTCCATAATTCTTTTCTTGTCAGCTCCTATCTGATCCATCTTATTGACAAAAATAAATGTAGGAATATTATACTGCCATAATAACTTCCACACTGTTCTTGTATGTGCCTGCACTCCATCCGCAGCGCTTATGACAAGCACTGCATAGTCAAGCACCGAAAGTGCTCTTTCCATCTCTGCCGAGAAATCCACATGTCCCGGCGTATCAAGAAGAGTAAAATATGTATTCTGCGTTCTGATTACTGCCTGCTTGGCGAATATTGTTATTCCTCTCAACCGTTCCAATTTATCTATGTCAAGAAAAGCATCCTGATTGTCGACTCTTCCGAGCTTTCTTATGACGTTCCCTGTATATAAAAGCCCTTCGGAAAGCGTTGTCTTGCCTGCATCAACATGTGCAAGCATACCTATAACTATATTTTTCATAATCTAATTCTTCCAATCACCTGACATGAGCCTGTCATATTCCGCCTCTGTCAGTTTTCTGTATTCTCCGGGTTTTAAGCTCTCATCAAGCTTCACTCCGCCTATTTCAAATCTTTTAAGATAGATAACACGGCAGCCTTCTGCAAGCATCATTCTCTTGACCTGATGCTTCTTTCCTTCATATATCTCAAGCGTTGCAGCAAATACCGGTCTGTTTCTGTTAAACTCATTATCACGAAAACGTTTCTTAGGTGTAAATCTTTTTTCAAAGTCTTCATACTTGCCGCGCTCCGTTATTGTCATAGCTGCACCCTTAGTCGGCTTGTCTTCCCCTGTAAGCAGCTGTCCGCTCTCAATCCTGTCTATCGCTTCGCTTCCTAGTTCACCTGTTGCAAAAAGGTAATACTTCTTAGGTGCATGGTGCTTTGGATGCATAAGCTTCTGGTCAAACTGTCCGTCATTGGTAAACAGGAGCAGACCTTCCGTATCCTTGTCAAGCCTTCCGACAGGAAAGAGCACATCTGCAAGCTCTTCCGGAAAATACTCCATAACCGTTCTCTGAAGTGCATCCTTTCTGGCTGTTATGCACCCCTGCGGCTTATTCATCATATAATATAATCTGTCCTGAAACATAAAAAGCACCAATCCTTTAATCACTATGAATGATTATAACAGATTGGTGCTATTATTTGTAGTCAATTTTTATGTATATTTAATGAAATATTACTTAATCTTATCATATAAGAACTGCTCAGGAAGAGTAACCTTAAAGTCTCTTGCAAGATGTCTGAAGTCATCAGGCTGAATAGTCTGAAGCTTAGTAGGACTCATTGAAAGCATCTTAACAAGTATCTCAGCAGACTTCTCAACTGTATGCATAAGACCGAATGTGAGGTCAAAATCCTCTCCTGCCGCAAACATTCCATGATGAGCCCATATAGCTACATCATACTTCTTCATAAGCTCACTTGTTGCAACTGCAATGTCTCTTCCACCCGGAACCATCCAAGGAACAACGCCGACACCGCTAGGGAATACAACAGGACACTCTGTTGCCATCTCCCAGAGCTCTCTTGTGAATACCTGATCATCAAGAGGAAGAACGAATGTAAGTGCTATAATATTGGTTGTATGAGCGTGATATATTACTCTGTACTTTCCATCTGTAAGAATCTTCTTAACTTCATGGTTCATAAGATGTGAAGGAAGCTCACTTGTAGGTCTTCCGCCATTTACAAGTCCCCATACTATACGATACTTCTCACCTGTACTGTCAATCTCTATCATGCACATTGAATCTTCAGGCTTAATTGCAACATTGCGGAAATACTTACCGCTTCCTGTTACAAGGAAATATTCTCCTGCAAGCTTAGGAACGCTTGTCCCAATTGGCTGCCACTCCTTAGGCCAAAGGAAACTTCTGACAGTGTCTACCTCTTCAGGCTTAACACGATATGAAAGGTTGCCTCCGTTTCTCTCATGCCAGCCCTGCTGCCAGCCGTCATCTGCCATTCTGATAAAGCCTTTCACAAATTCAGCGTCTAAAAAATTCATACTAACCTCCTAATACTGGTGAATTAATAAATCAATCAAAATCAAACATAAAACAAATCAAAACCACATCTTGTATCTATACAATACTACTATTTAACCAAAAAATAAACAACCATTTTTGCAAAAAAAATGTCTTTTTTTGCTTGTTATGTATTTATCAATAATATTTACAACAATATACTCTCCAAAACCAACAAAAAACAATAAAAAGCCACATATTGACTTATAACATATTCTGTATGCTTCTGCGCAATATGTGGCTTTTGCAAACTGCTTGCAAATTTTTTTATAATTTACTCTTTCATCGATGTGACAACATCCGAAATCTTAGTTACTATCTCCTCTATATCCTTATTGACAGATGAGCTCTTCTCTGAAAGCTTCCCAACTTCGCTTGCAACAACAGCAAAGCCTGCGCCCATATCACCTGCTCTTGCAGCCTCTATGCTTGCGTTGAGCGCTAATATCTTCTGCTTGCTTTGGATTCCTCTTAGCTCACCTGTCTTCTTCTTAATCTCTCCGACAAGCTGGTTAGCTTCATTGATTCCATCCGTAAGACTGCCTATAATATTTCCGTTCATCTTCTTCGCATACTCGGCATTGATAAAATTATTGAGCACCTGTCCGAGCAATGTCGCTGAAGCATTGATTGATTCCTCGGTACGGACATTTACCCTCTTGAGAGCATCTATGTACTTGTCCTCATTAATGCCAAGCTCCTTTGCAACATTGCGGAATTTCTGTTCATCAGGATTTTCCGGAAGAACCTGTCCACCGATTACCGAACCAACCTTCTGTCCGTCAACAACAAGGTCAATTCCAAAATCAATTAATCCTGCATGGCAGTGATAAACTCCTTTACCTTCCCTGTCGCACTTCTCACATCTTTTGCGGCCTTCTCCACTTCCCCTTGTAAGCTTAATACAGAAATCCGTAAAATTATAGCACTTAGAAATATATTTTCCATCTGTGCCAACTGCCACTGTTGCAAGCCCCGTCGCCTTTGCCCAGTTATTCATGATTTCCTCAAAGCTATTCATGTCAGCAAATTCTCTAATTTCCATACGCTGCCTCCTGTTCCTTCACTTTGGACATACATTTTAATTTTCCTTCATAATCAAATATTTCTGTGTTTTATTCCTATTTGATTGTACAATTATACCATATTTTTTCGAAAATTAAAATATTTTTGTTGCACTTTTTTTATTTTTTTACAATAAAATTTCCTATTATAATGATGCCGGAGACAAAAAAACAACTATTTGCAAATCGAATTAATTGTTTATTAATTGTGTATAACTCGTTATACACTCATAGACTAAATTGGTATGTTTTGACACCTTTAACCCTATTATTAAAAAAAACCGCCACATAGAACTTTTAATGTCCTATATGGCGATTCTTCTATATCTTTTCTTATGCTGGCAGTCATAAAATCAATGGCTGCAATGTCCTTTGCATTTACTACAATCTCCACCGCACACAACAGATTTTCCTGCCTTTTTATCTTTAACCATTCCGTGGATAATAAGTCCGACAACCGCTGTAAGTACTGCTGCTACTATCACTGTACCCATATCATGTTACCTCCATTTCTGTATGTTAGTTTATTCTAACTTGCAGGAAATGTCAATAGGTTTTACATATTTTTTATATCTTTACAGAGAATACCAGTACATTACAAGCGCCACACTTATAATAAGAAACAATATTCCTATTACAAGCGTTGAATACATCGGTCTGCTTTTTCTTTTATCCATCTTATCCTGCTTATAATCGTAATAGCTGTTCATGCTGTTATCAAGACCCATTCCCGGAATTATTGCATGTGCACCCTTCCTGAATGCATAGGCAAATATGTCGAAAAATCCTGTCGTAGAAATCCACATCAATATTCCAAAGCATATATATATCATTGCTGTGATGGAAAAACCGTCACACACAGCCTTAGCTCTGTCCGCCGGCATAGTGCCGGCATCAAATGCACCTCTAAAGCTCATAAATGCAAGTGACAGAGCTAATGCTATCACAATCTGTACAAGATACTTTATCCAGTTGTTCTTCAAAAAAGCAACAAATTTTTTACGAACATCTGCCATTATTTCTTAAGCTCCAGCTGATATCTGTCGAACTCTTCCTGATTGCAGTGAACGAAATGTCCCGGTACAACCTCTCTGAGTGTCGGCTGCTCCTTAGTGTAATCATGGTCGCGTAGAGGAACATATGTTATTCTCTTACGCTGCTTCTCATAGTCAGGATCCGGCATAGGGATAGCTGAGAGAAGTGACCTTGTATACGGATGAAGCGGATGTGCAAACAGCTCATCGGAGGTTGCAAGTTCAACAAGCTTACCAAAATACATAACACCGATTCTGTCGGAGAAATACTTTACGACTGACAAATCATGTGCAATGAATAAAACAGTAAGTCCCATTTTATGGCGGAGATCATCAAGAAGGTTGATAACCTGTGCCTGAATGGATACGTCAAGCGCACTGACAGGCTCATCTGCTATGATAAGCTCCGGATTCATAATTACGGCTCTTGCGACACCGATACGCTGTCTCTGACCACCTGAGAACTCATGAGGATATCTTCCGGCATGCTCTCTTACAAGACCAACCATCTCAAGAACCTGATACACCTTCTCATCAATCTTCTTCTTATCCTTCTCACCACGGATAACTAGTCCTTCGGCAATAATCTGTCCGACCGTCATACGCGGGTCAAGAGAAGCAATAGGATCCTGGAAAATCATCTGAATCTCAGTGTTGAACTTCTGTCTCTTATGATCCGCTCTTGCTGACTTAATCTCTGCACGCTGCTTATCAATGTATTCCTTAAGCTCACTCTTTTTCTTTGTGAGCTCCGCCTTCTTTTCATTTTCACTGAGAGCAGACTTCTTAATTACTTCTACGTTAGTCTTATACTGTTCCTGTGCTGCCTCGATATTATTCTTATATGAAAGAGTTCCGGCAGCAATTCTCTTTCCCTTAAAATATATATTACCTGATGTAATATTGTAGAGCTTGATGATTGAACGTCCTGTGGTAGTCTTACCACAGCCTGACTCACCTACAAGACCGAATACTTCACCCTTTTTAATGTCGAAGCTGACATCATCAACAGCTTTATTAATCTTAAAATACTGGCAAAGGTGCTCTACTCGCAATAATACTTCTTCATTTTCATTATTCGGCATTTACGGCACCTCCCTTTGACTTCATTCTGGCAATACGCTCCGTGATAATCTTAGGAAGCTCAACCTTAGGAGCATCCGGATGAAGGAGCCATGTTGCCGCATAGTGTGTATCGCTTATCTTGAACATTGGCGGCTGCATCTCAAAATCAATCTGAAGTGCATACTTGTTACGATCTGCGAACGCATCACCAACCGGCGGATAAATCATATTCGGAGGTGTACCAGGAATAGCTTCTAGCTTCTCGTTGGTATCTACATCAGGCATAGCTGAGAGTAATGCCCATGTATAAGGATGTGCAGGTGAATAGAATACATCCTGACATGTACCTGTCTCAACAATCTTACCTGCATACATAACTGCGATTCTGTCTGCCATGTTGGCAACTACACCGAGGTCATGTGTTATGAATATGATTGAAAGGTTACGATCCTTCTTAATCTTGTTGATAAGCTCAAGAATCTGTGCCTGAATTGTAACATCAAGAGCTGTTGTAGGCTCATCACAGATAAGGATATCAGGGTCTGCTGCAAGAGCTATGGCGATAACGATACGCTGTCTCATACCACCGGAGAACTCGAACGGATACTGCTTGTATCTCTTTCTTACATCCGGGATACCTACCTCTTCCATAAGCTTAAGTGCTTTATATTTAGCCATTGCCTTTGTAACCTTCATGACAACGCCTGAAGCATTGTTCTTGAAGAACTTTATAAGCTCGCTTGTCTCATTCTCATAATTTCTTGACGCAGCATTTTCAAGAACTTCGTTGTAATGATTTATAAGCCTGTCTATAAGGTCCACAATATTGTCCTGAACAAGATCAAGGTCTACAGCTGTAGAAGGAGCAACCTTCCATGAAGGTGTCTTTCCCTTTGCAACAAGCTTATCATACTTAGCCGACTGCTTCTCATGGTTCTTAGCAGCAGTCTCATTCTTATGAATACCTGTAAAATATGAATTGATAAGAATCTTTAATGTATTTCCGAATGTGTATGCAACACTGTCCTTGTGAATCTCAAGTCTGTCAATTGATGCATCGACAACCTTAGCCATAATCTCAGCAGCGTCAAGACATACCTTCTTATCTTCAAGCTTGTCTGCCTCAAAGACTGCCTTCTGCTGTGCAACAACTTCCAGTGCCTCCTTCTTAAGCTCATTGTACTTCTGTGCATTGTACTTAAGCGCACCGGCAGCACACTCACGGAACTTGTTGATGAAATGCTCATCAGCATAATTTCTTAAGAAGTCATTAAGTTCACTTACACTCTTTGATGGAAGCGGCTCATTTGCAAAAGTGATATAGTAACCCATACTGAAGAAGTCCGGCTCATCCTTGCCAACGACCGCTTCAAGTATCTTATCCATATCCTGAAGGATACGTGGAACCTCTTTATAATTCCTGCTCTTTATCTCTTGACCTGAAACACTCTTAAGCTCATCAATAAGCTTCTTAAGCTTTTCCGCATCAGTGCCATTTACAACCCAGTCATTAAAAGAATCCCCTGCAAGACGCATCACTTCCTTTAATGTGTACTTCTCATCTTCAAAAGCATTCTTCTCAATATAGAAAAGAATATCCTTTATCTCATCATGTGCCTCAAGAGCTGCCTCATGAGCTACATTATAAGCCTGCTCAAGCTCAATATGCTTAAATTCAAACTTGTCGAAATTCTTGCAAAGCTGTCTTAACTCCTCTGCCTTCACAGAATCTCCGGCTGCCTCTGCCTCAACCATAGCATCGGATAAAAGTGCAAGTGTGTCATTAAACGCCTTACGGCTGGACTTCTGACGCGCCTTGCCCTTTAAAAGCATGGCCTCAGTAAGCTGCTTACCGATACGCATGATAGGATTAAGCGATGACAATGGGTCCTGAAAGATCATTGCAATCTTATCACCACGGACATGATAGAATTCATCCTCCGATATACGAAGAAGATCCATGCCATCATATATTATAGAACCACTCTCTACGATAGAGTTACCTGCAAGAATACCAAGTATAGCCTTGCTGGTTACTGACTTACCTGAGCCGGACTCGCCAACGATTGCCAGAGTCTCGCCTTTATTCAGGTCAAAGCTTATATTGCGAACTGCCTGTACCTTTCCCGCCGGAGTACGGAAGGAAATGACAAGATTATTAACCGATAACTTTTTTTCCATTTTTGTATTACTCCTCCGTTCCTCTTAAGGATGGGTTAAATGCATCTCGAAGACCATTTCCGAACAGGTTGAACGAAATCATGAGTAAGGAAATGACTACCGCAGGGAAGAATAATATGTGCGGATAAGTTGAAAGAAGCGGCTTACCTGCTGATAACATACTTCCGAGTGATGACATTGTTGCAGAGTCAAGATTAACGATACCTAAGTATGTCATGTTGGACTCGCTGAATATTACATTAGGAATCATAAGGATAGAACCTGTTATGATTGTACCTAATGCGTTAGGGAATATATGCTTGAACATAAGTCTTGAATCTCTTGCGCCAAGTGTACGTGCCGCAAGAATATATTCCTGATTCTTAAATCTGTAAAACTGCATACGCACACGGCTTGCCATGCCAATCCAGCCTGTGAGTACGAATGCAAACAGGAAGGATATGACAACACCGACCTTGCTTGCAAGATGAAGCTGGAAAAGTGTTACAACTACTACAAAAGGAACACCGTTTAAAATATCTGATATACGCTCCATTACAAGGTCAATCACACCACCGTAGTAACCTTCAATGGCACCATATACAGCACCAAGGAAAAGGTTGATTGAAGATACACCAAGCGCAAGTAAGATCGAGAATCTTACAGCCTTGGCAAGTCTTGTAAGAATATCCTGACCATAAGCATTAGTTCCAAAGAGGAATGATGGTTCATGACCATATCTGTACTGGAAATATGTGTATGTGAATACACGAACCTGATATGACTTTGCAGTGGATGTACCGCCTACAACAGCATAACGGTATGAACCGTCATCGCCTTCAATTCGGATACTGTCATAATCATCTGCACCCTTTGTCTTATATATCTCTGTAAAATTTCCATTCTTGTCAAGCTTAGGCTGACCCTTATTAGTACACTGATACCAGATATTTGCATCATTCTTAAGTGTTGCCACCTTCAATGATGAAGTATCAACAGCCGGATATATTACCTGTACGCCTGTCTCATTCTGCCACTTCTGTATACTTTCATAATCTGCAGCAGAAAGTGTGAGATAAATCATGCCATTCTTAAGATATGAGTCTGTTCTTACTTTATAATAAACTGCATTGCCATTAGCTTCATCTGCGTATGATGAGTACACTTCCTTGGTAGGATTGTGTCCTGTCTCAACAGCAATAGCTTCTCTTCTTAGATAATCGCCCTCTGAGAGAGTCTCATCAGAGCAGCCATCCCAGCCGGCCCATGCAAAGAGATGGCTCTTTGGAAGAAGCTTGCTATACTGCAGATATGTTGTATCGGTAGCTGCCTTTGTATAATTATTCTCGCAGAAAACCGGAATAAAAATCGCAAAAAGCACAAGTACAAGAATAATATAAGCTGCGACAACAGAACTCTTATTTTTTGCGAATCTTCTCATAGCATCCTTAAAATATCCTACAGGCTTAGTCTCAAGTCTCTTATCATGTATAGATTCATCTCTTTTATAGAATTCGAATTTCTCCTTAGGGATATTCGTGTAATCTGTGTTCTTATTTTTAGCCATCTTAACGCTCCCCCATTCTGATTCTCGGATCTACGATACCATAGCTGATATCTACAACGATTCCGGCAACAAGCCCTATCATGGTATAAAATACTGTGAGCAGCATGAAGAAGTTGTAATCTCTGCCTGTAATAGAATTGAGGAAGAGCTGTCCAACACCCGGAACACCGAAAATCTGCTCAATGATAAGTGATCCACTCATGATTCCGACAAACTCACCAAGAATCATAGGGAATATAGGCACCATGGAATTACGCATCGCATGACGGATGGTTGCCTGTGAGCGGGTAAGTCCCTTAGTTCTTGCAAGTAACATAAAGTCGCTTGTAAGCACCTCTGAAAGCTCCGCTCTTGTATATCTTGCAAAGCCTGCTATACTTCCGAAGCTTAGTGAAAGAATCGCTGGAACAGCCGACCTTAACATTGACGGTGAGAACCAGTCTGTTCCTGCCTTAAGCTGAAGCGGGAAGAGCTTAAGCTTGAAGCATAAGATATACTGTACAAGGAAAGCAAATACAAATGCAGGCACTGAGATGAATACCATAACAAGAGTCGATATGAGGTAATCCTGCCATTTATTTTTCTTGAGAGCCGCATATATTCCAAGCAGAAGACCTACAGGAATACTTATAAGAATGGAACAAATATTAACCATAAGTGTAGCCGGAAGCTTAGATACGAACACAGTCCATACATCCTGCATGCGGTATAAGGACTCACTCATACCCCAGTCTCCACCAAGGATACTTCTCTTTAAGAATATACCATACTGCACTAATATAGGCTTATTATAACCCATAATCTCACGTCTCTGGGCAACGAGTGCCGCATCCTTACCGAACTGCTCCGCATCTATGTTAGGGAGCATCTTTATAAGTACAAAGCTCATCGTCATGATTGTAAAAAGCACAAAGAACATGAGTGCAATACGCTTTATTACATACTTTACCATATACATAAAAAATTCAACCTCCGTATTTTATTTGTATTCATGCAGCTTTCTTAAATCTGAAACCGCTTATATGATATCCAATACATTCTTGCTTATGAAAGCGGGATTTACAAAAGCTGTACAAACGCAAAAAGCGATGGAAAAAAACTGCTTAGATAATAAAAATCCTTCAAAGGGGGCACATAAAATGCCCCCTCCGAGCGGATTTATAATCCTTAACGGATTAACATTGATTGCTTTTTGTTTCCCAATAATCAATCAGTATTGCCTATTCTGACCGAAGCCCGAATACTAGTTGTAGTTAAGCTGACCACCCTGTGATGCAACGAAATCTGTCCACTCAGCATCTGAGTAATCATATGTTAAGTACTTGAAGTCACCATGACGGCCAACACCGTAGATGTACTCCTCTGAGTAGTACTCAATCTGCATGCTCTTAAGAGCTGCTGAAGAGTTATCAATCATAGGAATCATCTCGTATGTCTCAAGAACTGCACCCTCAAGAGCACAGAGAACTAAATATCTCTCCTCCTGATTATCATCAGCTGTACCAGCCCTGAATGTGCTTGTTGTTCCGTCTGCTGCTGTTACAGTGATCTCCTCACCCATAATAGCATTGTTCCAGTCTAATACTGAAGCTGTGTACTCAACACCGTTAAGCTCAACTGTGAGCTGCTCGGATGATGTATCCCAGCACCTATTGTAACGATAAGCCTCCGTTACATAAGCTTCCATTAAGTTATATGGATCAAGAGCTGAACCACTCCAGCCTACACCAAAGAGCATATCAACCTGATTAGCTCTAAGAGCGTTACCGAAGCCGTTACCAAGTGTATCATCCATTGTGAACTCTAACTTGCCTTCAAGCTTTGTTCCAATAACTGCCTCTGTGTAGCAGTTAACAAGGAACTCATATCCCTTAGAATAGAAGTTAGATGTGCTGTTAGGAAGACCGATCTTAATCTGAACCTTATCTCCATCATTCATTAAGCCATCAGCAACTGCGATATCATAAGCCTCATCGAACTTCTCCTTTGCAAGTGAAAGGTTGTAGCCTGTGATGCTCTCGATAGCGTCGTCAACTGTTTCATACATCTTACCTGAACCGATTTCATCTGATAATCCCCAGAAATCTACGAGAACCTGCTTAGCAGCATCGCCTGAACGATATGACTCACCTGTCTCCGGATCAGAGATGATAAGATCTGAGTAAAGGCTGAATGCAGCGTTGTTAGTAGGTGCTGTTGCAAGTGCGAATGACTTTCTGTCAAGTGCATAGCAAAGTGCCTGTCTGAACTCCTTAACTGTAAGAATTGTCTTGTTGTAGCCTGCACCTAAGTTAGTCTGCTCATTCTTAAGAGCGTTCATATCAGGGTTAAGTGCAATATAGAATGTTGAAGGCTGTGATGTGTAGTATGTGTAATCGCTTGACTGATATGTCTCCATATCATCTGCTGTAAGACCATAATTATCAAGCTCACCATTTAAGAACATCTCAAGTCTTGTAGCTGCCTCAGGTACACAATCACACTGGATTGCTGTTGTCTGATAGAAGCCATCCTTAACATCATGCTGTAAATCATTTCTCTCAAGAACGAACTGCTTATCAGCCTGGTATGAAGCAAGCTTATATGGGCCATAAGAGATTGTTGTCTCAGCTGATGTACAGTAAGAGTTCTGGTATACACCGTCAACTACTGACTCACATGACTTATAGAGATCAGCATTTACAAGCCATGAATCTGATAATGAGTAAAGAAGATAGAAACCGCTTAACTCCTTCTCAAGAACAAGAACAAGGTCTGTATCAGACTCTGCAATAACACCTACTGTAGAGAAATCTGCCTCTGGGTAAGATGTACCAAGATAGCAGAACTCCTGCCACTCCTGCTTAGCATAATCGCCTGCAGCTGCTGCATATGAATCATAATCTGCAAAATCCTTAAGATGTGCAATTATAAGAGCTAACTTGCCGGCAACATCAGCATCAACCTTGATAAAACCGTTCTCATCAGCTAAAGCTGAAAGCTCTGCATACATATCATTTCCGTCAGCATCCTGGAATATTGTTGCATCTGACTCATAGTAATCTGTGAGTGAGTTGCTGCTCCATGCTGCACCGTCATCAAGGCTGAATGCAACATCATGACCATCAACAGTGTATACACCATTCTCATCTGTCTCTGCTGCATCCATATCAAAATAACTTGTGCCAATCTGTGTATCGTATGCGTGCTGTCCCTGATATAAGTAAGCCTTAGCACCTGCGATTACCATATTTCCTGAATATAATGAATCTGCACGATAGTTCTTAGCAACAGGGTTTAATAATAACTCTGCTGATGTTACATAATCCTGTGCTGTGATTGGAGTACCATCCTCCCAGCAAAGGTCGTCACGAAGAGAAATCTTCCATGCCTTGGCAGCATCCCCGTCTTCGATTCCGAACTGACCTACATAGTCTGCTGTTACATCTACAGGCTCTGCTGCTGCTGCACCCGGAACCATCTTATAACCATCCATAGTCTCATTATAATCGAACTCATATAAGCCCTCTGTGATATAGCTGAGAATGTCTGTATCAGTGTTTGTCTGATAAGTGTGAACATTCCAGTTAGTCGGGAAAACTTCAAGTGCATAGTTATATGTATAAGTTGCACCATCTGCTGCAGGAGCTGTTGTTGTCTCCTCATTTCCCTTTGTTGTCTCAGTGCCAGATGCTGATGATGACTCAGCACCGGAAGCTGTTGTTGCGCTGTTGTCTGCCTTGTTACATGCTGCAAGAGAGAATACCATTGCAGTTGAAAGAGTTGCGGCAAGAACACGCTTAGAAAACTTTCTCATAAAAAATCCTCCTTGTTATATTTTAGTGCATTGTCACTTTACCTAATTAAATCATTGCTGTATTCAAGAAAAGGAATGAGACCAGCCCACTCCTTTATGTGCAACAATAAATAATTATTAAATTTAATAGTGCCATGCGTTAATAACGTAAATAGCATATATTTAAATGCACTGAATGTCAAGCTATTTTTGCATATTAATGCTGGAAATAATTGAATTTCTAAGATATTATTGTTATTTTCTTAAGTAATTATATATTTTAAGTGCCATATAGTTCCGTAGTACTAATTATTCTTAACAATAAGAGCCACAACCTCCGTGTTGGCTGTTCCCGGAAACATATCGACTGCCACAGCTTTTTCCATATGATATCCGTTCTCATTGAATACTGCCATATCTCTTGCAAGACTTGTCGGCTTGCATGACACATACACGATTCTGTCAACGCCATAGGAAATCAACTTAGGAAGTGCCTTAGGATGTATTCCGTCACGCGGAGGATCAAGAATAAGCATATCAGGCTTATCTTCTATCTCATCTATGGCTTTGAGAACATCGCCGACAATAAATTCACAATTATTAAGTCCGTTAAGTGCCGCATTCTCCTTCGCAGCACAAACCGCTTCCTCTACAATCTCAACTCCGACAACACGCTGTGCCACCGCTGCGGCAAGCTGTGCTATCGTGCCTGTGCCACTGTACAAATCAAATACAACCTTATCCTTCGTATCTCCGATATAGCTTCTTACTGTGTCATATAGGACTTCCGCTCCTAAAGAATTCGTCTGAAAGAATGAAAAAGGTGTTATCTTGAACTTAAGTCCAAGAAGCTCTTCATAGAAGAAATCCTGTCCCCACAGCACATCCGTCCTGTCACTTTGAACCACATCCGCAAGACTGTCATTTACAGTATGAAGTACTCCCATAAGCCTTCCGTCAATTCTTCCGTCTGAATCCATCGCCGCAATAAGAGCAGCATAGCCATCCATAAGCTCACTTTCATGTCTTTCATCAAGCTGCGATGTTGTAACAATATCCACAAGAATCTCCTGTGTCTTTTTTGCTTTTCTCACAAGCAGATGCCTAAGATACCCTGTATGTGCCATTTTTTTGTAAAACGGTACTCCGCTGTGCGTAAAATAATCGAGTGTCGCCAAGAGAATATTCCTGAAATCACTGTCCATGATGCGGCATGCATCAACCGTGACTATATCATGGAAGCTTCCTCTTTTATGCATGCCAAGACTCAAAGGTCCGTCCTTAACTTCATCTCCAAATGAGAATTCCATCTTATTGCGGTACTCAGCCGCTTCCGGGCTTCCCTTGATTCCTTCATATATATAGCCGCCGCATACAGGGTCTAAAAGCTTCTTAATCTGTCCGCTTTTAAGCTTAAGCTGCTCTTCATATCGCACAGGCTGATATACACACCCGCCGCATTTTCCAAAATGCTCACATCTTGTGCTCTCATCGACAAGCTCTGATTCTTTTATGATACTGCACGCTCTGCCTTCAGCATTTCCGTTTCTTACTTTGTCTATTCTGACATCAAGTGTCTGTCCTGGAATCACATTTTTAACCGTGACAGTGCCTTCCTTACACACGACCTTCCCCTTATTCGGAAAAGCAACTGAAGTTACCACCCCTTCTATATGCTCTCCTTTTTTCATTCTCTTTCCTGCCCTCCTTTATTTTCTTCCACCGAACAGAGCTCTGGCAAGCAGGCCTGCTCCACCGAATATAAGTACAATGTACAATATCCACTCATATAAGGTTATTCTCGGAAGGCGTATTGTCGTTGATGCTATTACAGATACAATAATTATCAAAATGCCAAGTCCCACTACAAGCTTAGCGCCAAACGAGGACGGCTTGACAAAAAGCCATACAATTCCAATAATGAACGGTATTATGACAAGCCCTGAATTCAAGTGCATTCCAAAAAGACTTAATCCGCCTGAAAAAAATGATGTCTGCACTGTAGCCTTATTCGTAAACAGGTACAATCCTACAACAAGCATAGCCAGTCCGCCTAAAAACTCCAATAATTCATTTCTTTCCTTCTTCACCTTACTATTGCTCCTTTACATGTACATTATAGTCTTATCTTTTTTAGTATCACACTAAAATAATAGGAGGGCATTTTCCCTCCTATCATTCTGTTCTTACAACTGTTATATTGTATTAACGATTACTTGTCATCCTCAGATGTCTTATTCTCGTCTTCCTCCTCAAAGAAGTCATCTTCGAAATCTTCATCCTCATCCTCAAAATCGTCATCATAATCCTCATCCTCGAAGTCTTCAAGGTAATCAGGTGTGAAATATCTATAAACAGCATATGCAATACCTGCTACAGCTGCCACAAAACCTACGACTGCAAGAATCCAAACAAGAGGGTTACTCTTTTTCTTCTCTTCAACAACAACCTGCTTGCCACTGAGAAGTTCCTTAATGTCCTTTAAATCCTTAATGTCTTTTAAGTCCTTGCTCTTAATCTGCGCAAGTAAATCTTCAAGCTTATTCATACTTCATTCTTCCTTTCTATTAATTAAAATTATTTCAGTTTAAAACTTAAACATAATTTTATCATATAATAGCAAAAATATCTAGTTAATTTTTGCCAATTTTGCAAAAGACGCAAACATTTTTTTCACACCAGCCGTATCGAACTCGACAGTGACTTCAAAATCCCTGCCGCCTGAAACGATATTTTTAACTGTTCCTTCGCCAAACTTGATATGCTTTACCCTGTCACCCACCGTATATCCAAGTTCTTCAATGCTTGCCGCAACCTGCGGTGCACCTTTTTTTATGTCGGACATAGACACAGCCGGGCGGTTCCAGACAGCGCTATTTTTTCTGTCAGGCGGTGCCGGGCGGTTCCACGGCAGTGCTTCACGCATTGCTCTCTCAGCCGCCTTAACCTTCTCATCGTCCGAAAATGAAGCCGGTTTTCTTATTCCTTGTCCGGTCTGTGCAATGAGTTCAAACGGAATCTCATTTATAAAGCGTGACTGCTTGCAAAGCATAACTTCTCCTCTTGTCATGCGCTGCTTTGCCATGCTGAGTACAAGGCGTTTCCTTGCTCTTGTGATGCCGACATAGCACAGTCGTCTCTCCTCCTCAATATCACTCTCATCTCCGGAGCTTATCGCCATATAGCTTGGAAAATTGCCATCCTCCATGCCTGCTAAATACACATTCGGAAATTCAAGTCCCTTTGCGCTGTGAAGTGTCATAAGTGATACCACGTTATTATTTTCATCCATATTGTCAATATCCGCCACAAGCGCTACATCCTCAAGGAAGCCGGAAAGTGTCGGCATATCTGTGCTTTCCTCATAGGCTGCTGCCTTGGATATGAGTTCATTTATATTGGACATTCTATCCGCTATCTCATCCGGTTCATCGTCATCCGCAAGATATTCCTCATACTTTATGCTCTCAACGATATCGCCTATAAGCTCCTTTATCGACAGCTGCCCCGCCTTCGCCCTGAATGCGGATATAAGTGTGCAAAAGCCATCGAGCTTTCCGACAGTTGCCTTTGAAAGTGAAGGTATATCTCTGCCGTTAGCTGCTGCCGCATAAAAGCTCATGCCGTTCTCGTCCGAAAAAGCTGCCACCTTCTCTATGGTTGTAGCTCCTATCCCGCGCTTCGGAACATTGATTATCCTCCTGACTGCAATCTCATCCCTTGCATTGTCAATCGTCTTTAAGTATGCGAGAACATCCTTTATCTCTTTTCTAGAATAGAAATTAACGGCACCATATATTCTGTAAGGAACTCCAAGCTCAACGAATTTTTCTTCCAGCGCTCTTGACTGTGCATTGGTTCTGTACAACACTGCAAAATCATTATATGCTTCGGCCCCGGCTCTTTTCTTTATATCGTATACAATACCGTATGCCTCCTCATATGCTGAATTATAGATATTGTATGCAATCCTTTCTCCTGCTCCTTTGTCAGTCCACAGGCTCTTGTCCTTTCGCCCTTCATTATTCTTGATGACCGCATTAGCCGCATCGAGAATGTTCTGTGTTGAACGGTAATTCTGCTCAAGCTTTATCACCTTCGCTTCCGGAAAAACGTTCTCAAAATCAAGAATATTTCTCACATTCGCACCGCGGAATTTGTATATCGACTGGTCATCATCACCTACAACGCACAGATTCCTGTACCTTGATGCTAAAAGGCTTACAAGCTTGAACTGTGCCATATTGGTATCCTGATACTCATCCACCATAATATATCTGAAACGCTCACCATAATAATCAAGGACATCAGGACATGACAAAAAAAGTTCAACCGTCTTACATATAATATCGTCAAAATCCAGCGCATTATTCGCTTTCATCTGATTCTGATACTCGCGGTAAACTTCAGCTACCATCTTCTTATGGTAATCAGAGCCTGCTCCAAGCTCCATATCATCAGGACTTTTTAATTCATCCTTCGCTCTTGATATATCCGAGAGCACCGCCCTGTCTTTATACAGCTTCGGGTCAAGGTCGAGCTTTTTAAGTATCTGTCTTACAACGGTCTTCTGGTCGTCCGTATCATATATTGTAAAACTGTCAGCGTAGCCGATTCTCCCTATATGTCTGCGCAGTATACGCACGCATGCTGAATGAAACGTCATTATCCATGCGCCTCCTGCATCCGTTCCAAGAAGACTGTCAGCTCTCTCCCTCATCTCGGCTGCAGCTTTGTTAGTAAATGTTATCGCAAGAATATTATATGGATTAACCTTCTTTTCCTCTATCAAATATGCAATTCTGTGAGTGAGCACACGGGTCTTTCCCGAACCTGCTCCAGCTAAAATAAGCACCGGTCCCTCCGTTGTGAACACACCCTGCTTCTGCTGTTCATTTAAAGTATCATAAATGCTCATACAAATCCTCATTTCCAATCATTTTCGCGAAAAAAAGAAGCACCCGTCAACCGGTATACCAGTCACACGCGGTGCTTATGTCAACATATATGATTAGTTCTGACCCATCTTAGCCTTTAATGCTGCAAGCTCATCATCGACTTCCGGAGTTGCAAAGCTGTCATACTTGCGTGCAATGTCGTCAAGTGAATTGACACCCTGGCTGTTAAGCTCTGCCATAGCGTTAGCTTCATCAAGCATCTTGTTAGCTTTAGCTTCCATCTTGTCAAATGCTGAAAGGTTCTCTGCTGCACCGTCCACGCTTGCACCAATCTTATTAATCGTCTGCTGTGTCTTAGCAACTGCAATCTTAGCCTTAATCGCATCTCTTCTGGAATTAAGCTGGCTGATATCGCCGACAAGCTTCTGATGCATCTGGCGCATCTTGGCTGCATTCTCTGCCGCCATATTATATGTCTCCTGAAGTGAGGTCTGCTTGACAACAAGCTCCTTCTTCTTCATAAGGAATCTCTTTGCATCCTCATCATTGCCTGCAAGAACTGCCTTCTCTGCATAGCTCTGCATCCTGGCAGCCTCAGCTGTACATTCATCTAACTGTCTCTTAGCTTTAGCCTCCTCAGCCATAACGGAAGCGGTTTCCTGCTTAACCTTCGCTAAATCATTCTCAAGATTGCGAAGATACTGATCTATCATCTTCTCCGGATCCTCCGCCTTGTCAAGAAGTGCATTAATGTTAGCAGCCATTATGTCCTTGAATCTAGATATAATACCCATTTTCTATTTACCCTCCGAATATTCAAAAATTATTTATAAATAATAATATCACATTGCCCAAAAAAAGTCACGCTAATTCTATAATTCTGCCATAGCTTATGATGTTTTTCTTGTGTTAATGCTGCAATTAGTTTATAATGAACTAGACATTAAAACTACGTCATATAGAAAAGAGGTTACAACATGTCACTCGAACATTCAGAATTTTTAGCAGATATGCTTCACAAACTGGCAAAATTAGATTATATCCGCCCAGGCGAGATTCCGAACATAGATTTATATATGGATCAAGTCACAACCTTCATGGATTCACACCTTGAAGCGACTAAGAGAAACGAAGATGACAAGATTCTTACTAAGACCATGATCAATAATTATGCCAAGAACAACCTTCTTCCGCCCCCTGTGAAGAAGAAATATTCACACGACCATATGATAACGCTTATGTTCATCTACTATTTCAAGACTCTCATGTCAATCAGTGATATACAGTCAATTCTCAACCCATTAACAGACCGTTTCTTCGGTGGCAGCGGCAGCATCTCACTTGAACACATCTACAAGGAGATTTATCAGGGCGAACGCGACCGGCTTCCTCAGATAACCAAGGATATCATCTCTATGTTCAAAAAAGCCGAAAACAGCTTTTCCGATGTCAGTGATGAAGAAGAGAAGAAATATCTTCAGACTTTTTCCTTCATCTGCTACTTATGCTTCGACATGTATATGAAGAAGGAAATGGTAGAAAATATTATAGATGAATTCAATGCAGGTAGCGAAAAGAAAGATAAACAAAAATAATACCTGCACCTAGCACTATAATCTGATGGCATTAAAAAACATCCCCGGACGTACTTTCAATACATGCACGTCCGGGGATATCTATTACTGCTGTTCATCATCCTTAATATTAAGTCTGTCAAATACCATATCATAAGCATCATTGCCATAGTTAAGTGAGCGGTTGACACGGCTGATTGTCGCAGTCGATGCACCAGTCTTCTCTGCAATATCAAGATATGTCTTTCTCTGTCTTAACATTCTTGCCACCTCATAACGCTGTGACAATGACAAGAGCTCATTGACTGTGCATACATCCTCAAAAAATGCATAATACTCATCAAGATTCTGTAATGTCATAATCGCCTCAAAAAGATGATCTACTGCTTCTGATTTCAAATTCTTACCCATTTTAATACTCCTTCTTTTTTGATTAACTCATGCCTGTAAAACAGACAAATTATATATTAATGTTTTAAATTAAATGCGCATTACTATAACAGCACAACAGCATTTTAGCACAATAAAGTTGTGAAGTCCACTAAAATTTTGATAAAATTTTGCAAATTTTTATTATAATATAAAGTTTTCAATCGCTAAAGCGACACCGTCCTCATCATTTCCTGCCGTGATATAATCCGCACAAGCTTTGACTTCCTCTCTTGCGTTAGCCATCGCTACTCCAAGTCCGGCATACTTTATCATTGTAAGGTCATTAAAACCATCTCCGCATGCCATAAGCTCTTTTCTGCTGCATCCGATTATCTTTAAAAAGCTTTCAAGAGATTTCGCCTTATCGACACCCTTTGGCAGTATCTCAAGAAAATATGGCTCAGAACGGTATACATCCATTCTGTCACTAAGTGCCGCATGAACCTTTTTCTCAACGCCCGCCAGATAATCCCCGTTGCCAAGCATAAGACACTTATTGATTGGAAAATTAATATGTTCTACAAGATTATCTACCTTCTTTATCCCAAGTCCATTAATTCGTGCCTCGATTGCAAGGAACTCGTCATCCGGGTTCTCGGTTATAAGGTCATCGCCCTCATATGACATTAAGTTCACATTATATTTTCTTGAAAGAGCATATATCTCGGGCAGATATTCCAGAGGAAGCTTGACGTCATGTATCACTTCACCTGTTCTGCACGAAATAAGCCTTCCTCCGTTAAAAGACAGGATATATCCATCATTTTTATCAAGCTCCAACTCATTTGCAAATGCCCTGATTCCCTGCACAGGCCTGCCTGACGCAATAACAATCTTCACGCCCCCTAAAGCCGCACGCGCCACAGCATCCTTAGTTCTCTTAGTAATCTGTTTCTTGGAATTTGTCAGTGTTCCGTCTATATCAAGTGCAAGCACCTTGTATGCCATACAATCCTCCTCAGTTCATATTTCTATCGTTTTACCACACAAAAGCACATATTACATTAAAACGCTGAAGTAATCAAGTCATTTTTTATGCGGCACATTTTCGTGCAATATCCATATAATATTATCAGATGTCTTTGAGGCACACAGCAAATCAATGGAGGTCAACTTGAAAACAAAAACTTCTATACTTTTATCGCTTATCACTATTCTTATCACTGTCCCAATCCTTTTTTGCAGCTGTAAAAAAAATGACAGCGGATTAAAGGAAATCACACTGAATGAGGTAGCTCATTCCATCTTCTACGCACCTCAGTATGTCGCAATAGAAAACGGCTACTTTAAGGATGAAGGGATTGATTTAAATCTTGTGACAGGTTTCGGAGCCGATAAAGTTATGACAGCCCTCATATCCGGCGAAGCACAGATCGGCTTCATGGGTTCAGAATCATCAATATATGCATACAACGAAGGCAATACGGACTATGCAGTCAATTTTGCTCAGCTTACACAGCGCGCAGGCAACTTTCTTGTAGCCAGAGAGCCCGTTGAAAACTTCTCATGGGATATGTTAAAGGGACACACAATTCTCGGCGGAAGAGCCGGCGGAATGCCTGAGATGGTTCTTGAATATATCTTAAAAAATAACGGAATAGACATAACATCAGATCTTGAGATAGTCCAGAACATCGACTTCGGTCTTACAAGCGGCGCATTCGCCGGCGGACAGGGAGATTTCACTGTTGAGTTCGAGCCACATGCAACCGCACTTGAAAAAGAAGGCAGCGGATACGTCATCGCAAGTCTCGGTGTGGACAGCGGATATGTTCCATACACTGCTTACAGTGCTAAAAAAAGCTATATAGAGAAAAATCCCGACATCATACAGGGCTTTACAAACGCTTTGCAGCGCGGAATGGAATATGTCAACTCACACTCCTCAAAAGACATAGCAAAAATCATCGCTCCGCAATTTCCCGACACTGACATAGACACAATCGCCACTATCGTTGAGCGATACAAATCGCAGAATACATGGAAAAACGACCTCGTATTCTCCAATGACAGCTTCACTCTTTTGCAGGATATACTTTTTGAAGCAGGCGTCATAACCGAATACGCTCCTTACTCTGAGCTTGTCGATACCGGCTTTGCACAAAAAGCCTTAAAATAGCCACTTATATTCGTAAATCGGACATTTAGAAGATACCGGATTGTCATACAAGCCAATCCGGTATCTTCTACAGTCCTTTAAACTGCTGATATATATCATTTTCCTGTTTCTTTATCTGTATATACATTCCAAGTGTCGCATCCTTCTTCTCTTCAAAGTTGGCAATTATTTTTTTCATATTTTTAACTGCCACGCCTACAACCTCAGGACATATTTTTCCATTGTCGGCATCCGACTGAATTATTGCTTTTATCTTGTCAGGACCAAATGCCTCCTTGTAGCTTCTCTTGCCATACAATGCGCTCAATATATCCGCAACTGCTACAATCCTCTGCGGTCTTGTAAGCTCGTCCGCCTTAAGTCCTCTGAAATAACCGCTTCCGTCAAGCTTTTCATGGTGCCTTATAGCAATCTCACGCACTTCATCATCCACAACACCTTTAAGAATATGGTCAGTAATCTCAACATGTTTTTTCATAATATCCATCTCTTTGTCCGAGAGCTTTCCTGTAGACTCAAGAATCGAAAGAGGTATGGCAATCTTTCCTATATCATGCAAAAGTGCGCCATAGTACATGCTATATTTTTCCTGTGCCGAAAGATGCATAAGCTCACCTAGCTCCTGTGCAAAAATCGTAGTCGCAAGTGTATGTATTACAGTGTACTGGCTTCTGAAATCGATTATATATACAAGCATCTGAAGAAATTCTCTTTTATAATCCTCAGAAAAATCAACCGATGCTATAAGCTCATCAAGCTCCTTAAGATAATCTTCCTTTTTAAGATTATCAAGGATATTATATTTCGCATTCGCTTTAAGGAAAAGGTTGAGCGACTCAGCGGAAAACTTAATATTGCGGTACTTTGTCAGATAATCTGCCTCTAATGTACCCGGCATGCTCATCGTGACATCTACCCTGTCAGCCATAAAAAGATATTCCGCAATCCTAATATACCTGCTTTTTATCATATAATGCTTATTGTAATCAAGGTGGTGATAAAGCACAATCTCCGCCTTATTCTTTAGTGGTGACAGGTATTTAAGAAAAAGAAAGCCGAATATCGAATGCGGCCACACATTCTCCTTCTCAAAATCCGACCAGTGGTCTATGTATTCAAGCTTACATGTTCCTATATCATGCAGCATACCTATTATAACATAATCTGCCATCTCACGCTTAGTCATCTTACCCTCAGTAAGCAGCATCTTATATAGAATATACGCTGTTCTCTCACTATGATGCATAAGATACGGATTTAATATAGAAAATGATTTACGAAGAATATCGTACATATTGCTGCCACTGATTACTGCCATTCGTTACCTCCAAAAACATATAACAAATATATTGTATGATATCAAAATCTAAAGTTCAATCAGTCATTAATACCTACATAACTAAGACTTTTGACCACGAAACAAGCCTTACATAAAAGCTACAGGTTATTTTATGACCTGAACATAACTATTACATTATTATATAGAAACCTTCCGGATTTTCAACAATTTAGTAAAATTTCATTTGATTGATTACAAGGATTAGTCTATAATTAAAAAGTCCTTGTGGGCAAAATTTTATCTTTGAAAGGATTTATTTATGTATTATGATATTGCAGCCGAGCTTAGCAGTCTGTTTGACTTAAGCCGGACAATCCCAAAATTAACTCTTTTTTTCATAGCCGCATCGGGAATATTACTCCTCTGCTCATGTGTCGGTCTTGTCCTTATGACCAAGCGCCATGTCGGACTTCGATTTTTCCCTGTGCTTTACGGTGCAACAGCCTACCTTTTATTCTTTGTGATAATAGGAAGCTTTCTCTCCGGGCTTATCTCCCTTACGATTCCCGAAAACGCAGGTACAGCCACCATTGCCATAATACGTTTTATTATGCTTTTAGTCACATCCTCGCTCATTGTCGGAGGTCGCTTCTTTGCAATGTGGTTCATCCGCAAATATTATTCCGAATATTGTGATGCATATGGCATAGGTGTGGGTGTCTCAATCACGGAAGCTATTATAACAGGTATCACAGTCTTCATTAATTATTGTCTGTGCATAACACTCAATTCGTCAGGACTTGAAGCACTTGTAAACAGCTACGATACTGTCGAGGAGGCAACAGCCCAGCTAAACTCTGTGCTTATTTTCTATAACAATCCATCTTACACATACCTGCTTTCAGGCATTGAGAGCATTATGTTTTTAGTTTTCAACACACTTATTTCCGTGATGTTCTACAGTCTGTGGACAGGAAAGCTAAAGAAAATACATCTGCTGTCCATTATCGGATTACAGACTGCAATATATCTTCCAGGAAGCTTCTACTCATCAGGAGTAATATTTAACAATATAGGCTGCTTTTTAATTGAAGTACTTATCTTTGCCGCATGTACGCTGTTATTCCTAAGAATACACAACACATACTTTAAGAACATCGAACCGCCTGCCGGAACACACAAAGATCAGAACAAAAACAGTTCATCCAAATCTGGCAAAAAAATGCCTGACTTTAACAAAAATATTAATGTCTGATACGATGTGTCCACGCAATGCATCTATGTGAATCATATTTATCCGGATAATATTTCATAGTTTTAATGTACAAAATAATTTTCGAGCAAGTAAATAGGGATTGCCAAATGGCAATCCCTATTTTCATAATCTCGTTAAGTACAAATACTGCTCTTTTATATATA
>OGUD01000127.1_pt1 | contig 74398 bp, 62 predicted proteins | sample 1573671 | NCBI WGS metagenome assembly OGUD01 (sample SAMEA2582065, study PRJEB24529) | metagenome | biome: Human gut stool | place: China | collected 2011 | reverse complement strand
TTAATCCCGCGAGTGGCAGCCTGTAAAAACAGGAGAAGAAGCATAACGCCGGCTGCGGCAGCATGTGCAATCATACATGTTCTGTTGTTGCGCGCCAATGCAGTTAAATTAGAATCAGGATTCATTTAGAGCACCACCTTTAATATTATTTTTATAATGATATCAGGGTCAAAAGATCAAAAAGCCGTTCGTGCTTGCAAGATTAGGCTTTTGAACCTCATATCTTATCGTTTGTATACAGTATAACATTGTATAAAAGTATTTTCCATAGCAAAGTTTAGTTTTAAACTGGTAAATTATCAAAATACTTTGTGAAAATATTAACTTCTTAACAAGCTCTTGAAAGTGCTTACATTTTTATGCTATAATACAGATAACGTATGCCGCAGGGCGGCATAATAACTTACAAAAACAATTATTCTTGACCTTTCAGGTCAGAAAATGGAGGCAAAGAGATGAATTTAAATTTAAGACCAGCAAGCGAATGCAAGTATGATGCTGTATCATTAGGTGAGGTTATGTTACGTCTTGATCCGGGTGAGGGAAGAATCCGTACAGCAAGACAGTTCCGTGCTTGGGAAGGCGGCGGAGAGTACAATGTAGTTCGTGGACTTCATAAGTGCTTTGGATTAAGATCAGGTGTTATCACAGCTTTCGCTGACAATGAAGTTGGTGCTTTAATGATAGATTTCATTGAGCAGGGCGGCGTTGCTACAGATCTTATTTACATGAAGAAGACAGATGGTATCGGAAGATTATGCCGTAACGGTATCAACTTCACAGAGAGAGGATTTGGTATCCGTGGTGCTAAGGGATGCTCTGACAGAGCTAACACAGCTATTGCACAGGCTACTCCTGATGATTTCGATTTTGAGTACATCTTCGGAACACTTGGTGTAAGATGGTTACACACAGGCGGTATCTATGCAGCATTATCTGAGCAGTCATGCCAGACAGTTCTTGCAGCTATCAAGACAGCTAAGAAGTACGGAACAATCGTTTCTTACGATCTTAACTACAGACCATCTATGTGGGATGCAATCGGCGGACAGGCTAAGGCTCAGGAAGTTAACAAGGAAATCGCTAAGTATGTTGATGTAATGATCGGTAACGAGGAAGATTTCACAGCATGCCTTGGTTTCGAGATCGAAGGAAATGATGCAGACCTTAAGGAGCTTAACCTTGACGGATACAAGAAGATGATTAACGAGGCAGCTAAAACATATCCTAACTTCAAGGCTGTTGCTACAACTCTTCGTACAGTTAAGACTGCTACAGTTAATGACTGGAGCGCAATCTGCTGGGCAGACGGTGAGATCTACAAGGCTAAGGATTACAAGGGTCTTGAGATTATGGACCGTGTTGGTGGCGGAGATTCATTCGCATCAGGTCTTGTATATGGCCTTATGACAACAGGCGATGCTGAGGCGGCTGTTAACTATGGTGCAGCTCACGGCGCACTTGCCATGACAACTCCTGGTGATACAACAATGGCTACTAAGAAGGAAGTTGAAGCTATTATGGGCGGCGCAGGCGCTAGAGTACAGAGATAATCTTACTGTCTGATTCGCAGCATATTAAGTCAATACAAAGAAGCGGATACCGGTATATATCGGTTATCCGCTCTTTTTGTGTTCTGATATTCAGGCATGTTATGCTCTTCTGTATCTGTTAAGGCAGGTAGCAATCTCCTGTGTGCGCGGCATAGTATATCCGCCTGAGAGCAGTCTTCCGTCCATGAATGCCGACATGCCATCGCGCTTATAAATCCTGTTCAGTTCATCTACTATCATTGCTACAGTCTTCTTTCCGTCTATGAGATGTTCAACGGCATATTTCAAAAGAATGGCAAGAGAAGCTGTCTGTTCCGAATCTGTTAGCTGTTCAACATATCTTAAATCTACAGTCTGTTTTCCTATCATAAAGCTATCGCGTGTTAGAACTTTAACCTTCAAAGAGTCATTGTCATTATTTTTTACGGCACCTGTGCGGTAATCACGGCGTTTTGGTGTGCCTTGCGGGTCTTTTGTCATAATCCGTTTGCTTGCCGGGAGAGCAAATGGCTTAGCACTATCAGCAGGGACATGGTATTCACATAACAAATCTTTTACAGGGGAAGTTATATCAACGGCATGGTAGTTGTCCATCTGTATTATAGTATCGGCAATGTGGAAAAAAGCACCGGAACTTCCTGCGACAAGGATTGTGGATATGCCAGCATTTTCATAGAGTTCTCTTGCACGCGCAGTAAAAGGCGTTATAGGTTCTTTGTCGGAGCTTATTACTCTCTGCATGAATGCATCGCGCACCATGAAATTGGTCGCTGAAGTATCCTCGTCTATAAGGAATAGCCGGCTCCCGGCTTCCATTCCTTCGATAACTCCTGCCGCCTGTGAAGTGCTGCCGCTTGCATCCTCAGTTGAAAATGAATGCGTATCCTTTTTGTTTGGAAGGTCATTTATAAACAGAGAGATATCTACATCCTTGATAAACCTTCCGTCCTCGGCGAGGAGCTTTATGGCTGTGTTGTCCGTTATGACATATTCGCGTCCATCGCCCGGAATATGATTATATATGCCAAGCTCAAGTGCGTTCAGAAGTGTGGATTTGCCATGATAACCGCCGCCGACAATCAGTGTTATCCCTTTTGATACTCCCATTCCGCTTATTTTTCCGGCGTGTGGAAGGTCTAAGCTTACTCTTAGCGAAGCCGGTGACGTAAATGCAACCGCAGATTTCATGGGTTTTTGTGATATGCCGCTTTCGCGTGGGAGGATTGAACCGTCTGCAATGAACGCACATAGTGACAGAGCTGCAAGCTGTGTGCGGATGGCAGCCTGGTCTTCTGCAAGATATATCCATTTTTTCAGGGTATCGGCGCAAAGATTTCTATAGAGCAGGCTTTTTTCAACGCATTTTGGAAGAAATTCGAAAAATATTTTTTCGAGTTCGCGCGAATTTATTGTTCGTCCGTTGGCAGGAAAACCTACGAAAAAGCGTATGATAAGCTTTTCTTTAACGATTTCACAGTCACTTCGCTCGAATATTTCCTGTCCGGGCTGTGCCACCTGTATAAGCCCGCTTTTTCCGGAGCCTTTTGCCTGAAATGAATAACGCGTAACTTCCGCATTAAAGCTTCGCAAAAGAAAATCGCAAAGAGCGGTAAGAGCGGATGTATTTGCCATACTGAAATCCGGATATCCTGCCGTTGTGACAGGGAGGCTGATGCTAAGCTGTGATGGTGCGGCAAAAGGGTCTCCCTGAACATGCTCGATGTTCAGAATGTATCTGTCAAAGTCGTAGCTGCCACGCAGAGCTTTGTATGCGGGATAGCTTTTATGGTCTATGTCATTTAGTAGTTTCTTTAATTCTTGTGAAGTCATACTGGTATTCGAATCTTTATTCAGATTGCTCTCCTATTATTAGTGTAGTTAGATATCTGCAAAATCAAATATCTGAAGGCCGGACGCTGTAAAATTGCATATAATAAGTATCTAAGGTTTGGTGAGATGTGGATTTATCGTCCGGAATTGCTTGTGCTTATTATAACACATATCGCGTAGTGCATAGTGGTGAAATTAGAAAAAGTGTAAATTTATATATGTTTATAGATGCAAAAAGTGCAAAAGGATTCTTCCTGTGTCCTACCGTGGCAGATATTGTACTGTCTGCGAGCTTACAAGGTGATATATATGAGAGGATTATATGAGGGAGTAAGGATTTAACTTTTCTCATATGTTTTACCGATGCATAGGATAGGTTTTAAATTGTCACGAATAATTTGGGATTTATGTGGAATGATAGTAGCTGATAACAGGAGGGCTTTTGATGTGCATGTTTTAAAGTAAGACCTTTTAACTGCTTACCGGCAGCGGTGCTGCAAGCTATGCATACAGGATGCAAGTGTGTAAAATATGACACAGTAAAAGAGCCGGAAAGGAATATTTCATGGAAGATGATACTATCAAGCTTTTAAGAGAGTGTAATGCAGGAATCAAAATGGGAGTTACATCGCTCGATGAAGTTTTAGAGCATGTAAAAGACGAGAAGCTAAAGGAGATTCTTAAGGAAAGCAAGAGCACGCATGAAAAATTAGGAGATGAGACACATTCATATCTTCTTAAGTATAATGACGAAGGCAAGGAGCCTAATCCTATGGCAAAGATGATGTCGTGGGTCAAGACGAATTTCAAGCTCGGCGATGAAGAGTCGGACCGTGTAGTGGCAGATTTGATTACCGATGGCTGCAACATGGGTGTAAAATCTCTTTACAGATATCTGCACCAGTATAAGGCGGCAGATGAAAATATTAAGCAGCTTGTAAAAAAAGTGATAGACGTTGAAGAGAAGCTGTTGAAAAAAATGAGGGAGTACCTGTAAAGGTACTTCCTCATTTTTTTAGTTAATGCTTAGTTGTCCGCAGCATCCATATTTTTGGGAAGTATGAGGTTTAATATCACAGCTACCACGAATACGACTGCGACACAGTTCTGGGCGAATACATTCTGTATTATTGCCGGGAACAGCGAGAACAGCTCAGGTACCTGCGTGAAGCCGATTCCGATGCTGAGTGAGAGAGCTGCTATCGTGACATTTCTCTGTGAATATCCGCAGCGCCCCATCATCTGTATTCCGCTGATTACTATTGTACCGAACATCATTATTGTACATCCGCCAAGAACGGCATCAGGCAATGTGGCGAGCAGAGCGCCGAATATAGGAAATATTCCCGCAAGTATCATTATGATTGCTCCAGTTGCTATCGTGAAGCGGTTGACAACCTTGGTCATTGCGACAAGACCTACATTCTGACTGAAAGATGTTATCGGAAGACATCCGAAAAGTGATGAGATTGAACTGATAAAGCCATCACATGCAAGGGAACCGGATATTTCTTTGTCGCTTGCGTCACGACCAAGACCGCTTACAGCAAGCGCCGTTGTGTCACCGATTGTCTCAGTCGCAGATACAAGGAAAATAAGAGCAACCGAGAAAATGGCATCAGCGTGAAACTCCAGCTTAAATGGCATAAAATGCGGAAATGCAATGATGCTTGTGCCGGCAAGTGATGAAAAATCAACCATGCCCATAAAGATAGCTGCAATATAACCTACGACAAGACCAAACAGGACGGACAGCTGTTTGAAGTAGGATTTTGCAAAAATATTAAAGCCTATGCAGCATACAAGTGTGATGCTTCCGAGTATCCAGTTTTTGGCTGAGCCGAAATCCGCACTGCCGCTTCCGCCTCCGAAGGAGGTTGAGCCGACAGAAAGCAGTGAAAAGCCGATAGCGGTTACAACGGTGGCGGCAATCACAGGAGTGATAAGCTTCATCCAGTAACATGCAAAAAGACCTAAAAGACCTTCTATTATACCGCCTATGATTACGGCACCCATGACAGCACCATAGCCGTATACACTGCCTATGTAGCAGCATATCGAAACGAAGGTGAAGCTTATTCCCATGACAATCGGAAGTCCCGAACCTATGCGCCACAGAGGAAAGAGCTGTATGAGCGTACCTATTCCGGCAATCATCATGGCACTTTGTATAAGAGAGGCAAGCTGTGCAGTGTCAAGACCGCTTGCGGCACCGACTATGAGTATCGGTGCGATATTGGCAACAAACATTGCAAGAATATGCTGAAGTCCGAATGGAACCGCCTTTATTAACGGAACGCGCCCGGTAAGGGAATAGATATTGTTGATGGACGCAGGCTTTGCAGTGGAATTTTTGTCTTTCATTTTGTGAAATCTCCTGATTGATATTTTATAAAATAGAAGCGAAAGCTGATTGGTAATACCATAGCCTATGCAGACAGCTGTTCACTTATATTGACAGGGTGTCAAGGTACAATTAGTTCCGGCTGCGGAATGTGATTGTGCCTGTTGAAGCGTCCATGGCATCCACAATGGCGAGTGATTCAAGCTGATAGCCGAGATTTCTTATAACCTGTCCGCCGGTCTGAAAACCCTTCTCAATGGCGATACCGATACCTTCAACAGTGGCACCGGCATCTTTGCAGATGGAGATAAGCCCCTGAAGTGCACAGCCGTTTGCAAGGAAATCATCTATAATCAGAACATGGTCATCGGCAGTTAAAAATTTCTTGGACACAATTACCTGATTTTTGTTTTTATGTGTGAAGGACTCAACCTCTGTCACATACATATCACCGTCAATATTAACACTCTTTGACTTCTTGGCGAATACGACAGGAACTCCAAAGCTCATGGCTGCAACGCATGCTATGCCTATTCCGGATGCCTCGATTGTAAGGATTTTGTTGATTGGCTTGCCCTCAAAGCGTTTTTTAAACTCTTCGCCCATAAGCTTGAAAAGTCCTGTATCCATCTGGTGGTTTAAGAAGCTGTCCACCTTTAAGATATTACCTTCCTTTACAACTCCGTCCTTTACAATACGTTCTTCTAAAAAATTCATTGCGATATCTCCTTAATGTTTTATTATTAAAGCATTGTAACATGAAATGATAATATAAAAAAGAGAATATTTTACAAAAAGTTTATGATTTATGTGTGAAACAGTAAAGCATTGGTTGTTTCTTAATTTGCACAAAACCTGAAATTGTGTTATTCTTAATAGGCTGGCGTTTTGTTTGGATATACTTTGACATAAGTGCTTTGGAAGAGGGAAAAGGAGAGAGTTGTATTGTTAAACTTGAGATTTAAATGGGTAGTACTTTCAAGCTTTTTTTACGTTATGTATGCGGTTCCGAAGGCTGAATACATGCTAAGACACCCCGAAAAATATACAGATAAAGATAAGTACGATTTTGCTATGCAGATTGTAAAACACATGAAGAGAAGAGCAAGGACAACAACAGACGTGTATGGTATTGAGAACATTCCGGATGAGCATGGTTATATTATATATGGAAATCATCAGGGAAAGTATGATGCACTCGGAATTTTGCTGTCACTTGATGAGCCTTGCGGAGTGTTGTGGGAGAAAAGGCAGGCAGACAGATTTCTAAGCCGTCAGGTATGCGGGCTTATAAATGGTGTTGCGATTGATTTGACAGATATCAGAGCGAAGGTACGCTCTATAAAGGAAGTGTCTGAGAGAGTCAGGTCAGGACAGAATTTCCTTATCTTCCCAGAGGGTGGATATGGCGATAATCACAACGAGCTTCAGGATTTTTTCAGCGGATGCTTCGCATGCAGTCAGGCAAGCAAAGGTCCCATAGTGCCTGTTGTGGTCTATGATTCATATAAATCAATGAACAGCAATACCTTTGAAAAAGTAAAGACCCAGGTTCACTATTTGACACCGATATATTATGACGAGTATAAAGGAATGAAGAAGCCTGAAATCTGTGAGCTTGTAAAATCAAGAATTGCAGCTAAGTTAGAGGAGATTAAAGATGGTGAGCGAGGAAAAAAAGCTATTTAAGAGCCTTCAGGAAAGACTTGACGAACAGAGGATAAAAAGGCAGCAGGAGCAGTTGGCAGACCGTGATGAAATAATAAGATATGAAGCTGATGCGGACACCGGACTCACAGCACAGCAGGTGAAGGAGCACTTTGATGCAGGCTGGTATAATGAGACGATGGATTCATGCACCAAGTCGGTAAGAGATATTATTATTACCAATACATTTACATATTTTAACCTTATTTTTGTTGTGCTGGGAGTGCTCCTTATTATAGTCGGTTCTTTTAGGAACCTTACGTTTCTTCCTGTTATTTTTGCAAATTCGGCTATAGGTATATTTCAGGAGTTAAGAGCCAAGAGAGTTTTAGATAAGATGAATATGCTAAGTGCACCTACAGCAAAGGTGGTAAGAGATGGAAATATAAGCGTGATAAAGACACAGGAGCTCGTTGCAGATGATATGGTGGTATTTGCCGCCGGAAGCCAGATATGTGCTGACGCAGTGGTCGCCTCGGGGAGTGTCCTTGTAAATGAAGCGCTGCTTACAGGTGAGTCGGACGATATTGTAAAGAAAAGCGGCGACAAGCTGATGAGCGGAAGCTTTGTTGTGTCGGGAGAGTGTCGTGCAAGGCTTGAGAATGTAGGACGTGATTCATATATATCCAAGCTGACAATGGAAGCTAAAGCAATGGGCTCTGGCGAGCAGTCGGAGATGATACGCTCACTTGACAAGCTTTTAAAATGGGTCGGAATATGTATTATCCCTATGGGTGTGCTGCTGTTGTGGCAGGGCATGAATGTCAACATGGAGAGCTTTCCAAGTGCCGTGACTGCAATGGTTGCGGCTGTGATCGGAATGATACCTGAGGGACTTTATCTGCTTACAAGCGTTGCACTTGCGGTGAGCACGATACGTCTTGCAACGCAGAAGGTTCTGCTGCATGACATGAAAAGTATAGAGACTCTTGCACGCGTAAATGTACTATGTGTCGATAAGACGGGAACTATTACAGAGAACAGGATGTCTGTGCAGGAAGTGTATGAGCTTCCGGGAGAAAGATATGGGACATCTGCTAAGATGCTTTCTGATTTTGTGTCCGTCATGGGCAATGACAATATCACAATGAATGCGCTTAAGGAATACTTTAAGGAACCTACAGGAAAAAAGGCTGTATCGCACACAGGATTTACATCAGCATTAAAGTACAGCTCAGTGACATATTCTGATGGAGCGTATGTGCTTGGAGCTCCGGAGATGGTGCTAAGGGAGAGCTATGAACAGTACAAGGACACTATAGAAAGGTTCTCAAGAACCGGTGCAAGAGTGTTGGTATATGCCAGATATTTTGGCGATATCGAAGGAAAACCGCTCACACAGAAGGCAGAACCGCTTGCCTTTGTAATCCTCTCTAATCCTATAAGAGAGAATGCAAAGGAAACTTTCAGATATTTTGCCAAGCAGGATGTACAGGTCAAAGTAATATCGGGCGATAATCCGGTGACAGTATCTGAGGTTGCCATCAGAGCCGGAATTGATGGAGCAGAGCGTTTTGTGGATGCTTCAACATTACATACAAGGAAGGATATATACGAAGCTGCACAAAAATATGTTGTATTTGGGCGTGTATCTCCTGAACAGAAGAGACAGCTTGTCGGTGCACTAAAGGAACAGGGAAATACAGTTGCAATGACAGGTGACGGTGTAAATGATGTGCTGGCACTTAAGGATGCTGATTGCAGTATCGCAATGGCATCCGGAAGTGAAGCGGCGGCACAGGCGGCACAGGTAGTGCTGCTTGAATCGGATTTTTCCAAGATGCCTTCGGTTGTTCTTGAAGGAAGGCGTGTTGTCAATAATATTGAACGTTCAGCCAGTCTTTTTCTTGTAAAGAACATATTCTCGTTTATAATGGCGCTGTGCTCAATAATCGCAGCGGTTACATATCCGCTTGAACCGGCACAGATATCACTTATTGCGATGTTTACAATAGGTATACCTTCATTTTTCCTTGCTTTGCAGCCTAATAAAAAGAGAATTGAAGGACACTTTATGAAAAACGTGCTGTTAAAGGCACTTCCGGGTGGACTTACGGATGTAATATGCGTTGGAGCGCTTGTAGTGTTCGGAAATATATTCAGTCTTGATCCTGACGGAGTGGCTACGGCCGCAACACTGCTTCTTGCTATAGTAGGCTTTATGATTATGATAAAGATAAGCAGACCGTTCAACAAGCTTACATTTACAGTGTTTGTTTTTTGTGTAATCGGACTTATATTCTCAAGTACTGTGTTAAAGAGCCTCTTCTATATGAGCCACATGTCAACCGAATGTATTATGCTTGCTGTGGTATTTGCATTTGCAACAGAGTCGCTCTTTAGATATCTCTCGCTTTTGATTGAGAAGTTAGAGCAGTGGTTAGACTCTGACAAAGTTAAGAAAAAAGAACCGGAAAAAATGGAAGCCAAAAAAGAAAGCAGAAAAGAAAAGCACAAGTAAAAACGAAAAAAATGACACAACCTTGTTAAAGGCTGTGTCATTTTTGATTATTGCATTATATTGTTCCGGTGACAGTGAGTGTGCTGACCCCCGGATTGATTATAAGGGCACCTGTAGCAGTGTCGCGGGTGTAGGTTGCAGCCGGGACGGTTATCTGACCGCCTATTGTGGTGAAAAGACCGGTTGCTTCACTATAATTGTAGTTGGTTCCTTCCGTCCATGTGACACCGTTGAAGGTAACGGTTATATTCTTGAGTATAGGAATAAAAGTATCAGTAAGGACAACATTGTCGGCTGCCGAAGCCTCAGTGTTTCCGGAATTCTGAATGATGAAGGTGTAAGTTATCTGGCCGTTTTCAGTGACTGTTGAAGGTGTAAGTGACTTGCTGATTGTAAGAAATGCGCTGTTTTCGGTGTTGACAGTTTCAACTGCCGTGATCGGAGTGGCAAGCTCCTGACCTGTTATTGTGGCTGTGTTGGTGATAGCAGCTTCGCTTTCAAGAGGCGCAAATTCGTTGGCTGTTGTCTCGTATACCAGTGTCGTGTTGCCGCCTGCCGGGACGGATATACCGGTGATTGTCAGAGGCGATGTGGAAGTGATGACAGGAGCTGCCTGTAATACACCGTTTATAAAATACTTGACGGAGCCTTCAACATAGTCTAAAGGAGTCAATGTCTGGGTGTTGTAGGCATATGCTCCGAGATTGTCGGTAACCGTAAGAGTAGAAAAATTATCCGTACCTGAGTTTACAATACTGATTATATAAGTTATGCGGCCTCCCGACTGATATGTGTCAGTCACAGCAGTCTTAGCCGCAGTTAATATCTCTACAAGTTCACCTGCAGTAATGTTGGAAGTTGTTGTGTTTCCGTTATAGGAAAGAGTAGCTTGATTATAAAAGGTTGCCATAAGTTCCTCCGTATTTTTTAGTGTGTAAGGTGTTAACCTTAATATATATTATGCAGGGCTTGACAATATGACAGTAAAAATATTGTTCGATGAATGCTAAAAGTATAAAAATTAATATAACTTGACACTGGTTTATACTGTTTTTTAATAATATATTTTAGAGTATTATATATATAGCTGTAATTTCATTAATTTATGAGGAGGTGGGACTGCTCAAGCCTGTTTAAGAGAAGCACACTGAGTTGGCTTGCTTCTGACGTGGAAGCTCTTTATAAGGGAAGAAGCTATGAAGCTCAGTCATCACTTGACGAGGAGACTATAAAGGAAAATGCAAAGGCTAAGATGGCAGCGGCACTTGCGGCGGCTCCTGAATCTCTTGACAAAGAAACTCCGGCAGGTGCAGCTTCAGATGAAGCTATTGCATGGCTGACGTTCAATTCTAATGACTGGAGTGTGACATACAGTGTCGGAGATGAGTACAATCCATCTGAAAAGACAGACGGTATTGTGGCTGAGGATGTAAAGATTACAGGTGAAGGAACATATACGGTATCGCTTGATTTTACAAAGACAGCAGCAGGCTATGCTAACAGCACAGTATTCTGTGCGCTCGGAATTTCAAGCGGTGAGCTTTTATATCCGGGATACATAATCGAGGTAGTTGACATTCAGATTAACGGAGAATCCTATCCGCTTGTTACAGAGCCTTACACTACAACCGATGACAAGAAATGCACAAGACTTAACATCTACAATGCATGGGTCAAGTCAATTCCGGCTGAGGCAAGAACAGCGGACGGAGACTTATCGACAGTAGCACCGTGTATCGTTGACAATGAAGAGCTTGGAAATATAACAAGCATCAGCCTCACATTCGAATATAAGCCGGGACAATAGTGCGGGAAATTAAGATTACATTGTCGTTTGCTAAGATGTGATTAATGGAATCAGAGCGCTTAAGCTTAACAAGAAATAATAAAATATCTGGAAATATTGGCGGCGGGACGTAGTAAGTAAGTCCCGCCGCTTTTTGCGTTTTTTGGACAGTATATGCAATTTAATGAAAAGCTTATCTGGCATCAATATCATATAAAAATATAAGGATTGCTATATTGACATAAAGTATTATTTGTATTAATATATATAATACAAAAGTGAGCCGTCAAAACATGCACATAAATACAACATCTTATACACTCACAGCCTGAAGTGCATGTTTTGACCCACCGGTTTTATTTGAATATTTTTTCGCAGAGGAGGATTAACATGATAATTGAACTCAACACAGCGTCGGACATCCCGATTTATGTACAGCTTCGCAACCAGATTGTGCTGGGTATAGGGAGAGGAGAGTTAAAGGCGGGAGAGAGCCTTCCGACAGTCAGGCAGATGGCACAGGACACAGGTATTAATGTTATGACAGTGAATAAGGCGTATGGTGTTTTAAAGGCGGAGGGCTTTATTGAGATTGACAGGCGGCATGGTGCTAAGATTTGCCCAAGAGTGGACAATGGAGTGCAGTACCGTGAGAAGGTCGAGGAGGAGCTGGAGCTTCTCATAACGGAGACAATGTTAAATGGCATGAAAAAGGAAGAATTTATGAAAAAATGCGAGGAAATCTATAACAGGCAGCAGCTTGTATTTGAATAGGATAGGGGGGAGAAGATTATGGTTGGCATGGTGATTGAGATTATAACGATGCTTTTTATGCTTGTAACCTTAGTCTGCACTATGGGAATCGGGAGTATTCTTGAAAACGGAGCATACTATATGGGAATAACAATTCCAAAGGAGCGCAGGGAGGAAGAGCCTGTAAAAAATATAAAGGCAGAGTATATGAGAAGTTGGAAAAGGATAAGCATTATCGGACTTGTAACCTGTTTTATGATTTTGATTTTTTATGATTATGTGTCAATACAGATAGTATATATTTTAACGTGGTTTTTTGTGCTGATGTATGCGTATCAGAACAGCCTTAAAAGGTGTGGCTGGAAGCTGTACAACTGGAAGATAACGCAGGATTGGTATAAGGGAAGCGAAAATGGCGGCAGACTTTGCAGAATAGACACTGCGCTGACAAGCAGCAGGAAAAAGATGTCTGTAAGCCCTTACTGGGGAGTACTGCCGATGGCGATGGTTATAGTATGCGTGTTCAGATATTGTGCGGAGCATTTCTCTGTCGTATCGTGCAGCTTTGCGGCCTGTGCCGTGATGTTTTTTGTGGTGTATTTTGTGATTACAAGGTCACGCACCAAGGTTTACTGCGATGACAGCGAGATTAATATTGCGATTAACAGAAGTGTAAAGTACGAGTGGAGCAGATGCATGATGCTTCACAGCTTTATGGCGGCGTTTATTGCACTTGTTCTTTCTTTAAGGTATACATCGGGAACGCAGCTATATGGCGGAAAGGTGTTTGTATTTCTAGGTTATGCCATGATAATGCTTTGCTCGCTCGGAAGCCTTGCGGCACTTGTTGCCGCCTATGCCAATGTGCAGAAGGTGAAAAATCAGGCTGGCAAAGTGCAGTATTATGATGACGACGATATATATTATCTGACAGGTAAGAAAAATCCCAATGCGCCGAGAATGCAAGAAAAAAGAGTCGGAATAGGTTTCTCGTTGAATGCCGGGAGCAGAGTGGATTTGATTGTAGTCGGAATCACCATGTTGTTTGTTATCGGGCTTGCATTCTTTTTGGCAAAATATGATTTAGCTGACGTATCACTTGATATTACAAGTGATGACAGTGGAAGAAAAATTGCTTATGTTGAGGCGGCAGGCGAGAGAAGCGGGTTCTATCTTGATGAGATAACGGATGTTGAGCTTTTGGACACACTGCCGGACATGTCCAAGAATGTAGGCTATGACGGAACAGTATATAATATAGGGAGCTTTGATGTGTCGGGCTACGGAAAATGTGATACATATATCTGCCTGAAAACACATATGGCGGTTGTAGTTAAGACTGCTGACAGGGTGTATGTGTTCAATGACGAGACTGCCGACGGAACAAGGCATATGTACGAGAGTTTGCGTTGAAACGGTGTTGTGGAAGTGTTATAATAAAAATGATATATTAAAAGAAATGTGTTCAAAAAATGTATATTGCAGTGCATGATATAGTGGGGAGTGCATAAATGGGAACTTACTTAAATCCGGGCAATGAAAGCTTTAGAAAAATGGTCAACTCAGATATATATGTTGATAAAACAGGACTTATAAGCTATACGAACAAGGTTATCAATACAATGCAGGAGTATATATGTGTGAGCCGTCCAAGGCGTTTTGGAAAGTCCATGGCGGCGTGGATGCTTGCAGCATATTATAGCCGCGGATGCAATTCAGCAGAGCTTTTTTATAAATTTGAGATTGCGGGTAGTGATGATTTTGAAAAATATCTCAACAAGTACAATGTGATTTTTATAAATATGCAGGAGTTTTTAAGCCAGAGCAGCAGTATTGAAGGCATGATTGACCTTTTAGAGAGGAGTGTTCTGTGGGAGCTTTTGGAGGTATACCCGGATGTGCGCTGCTTTGACAGCACAAGCCTTGTGCGGACGATGCAGGATATTTACAGCCAGGAAAAATGTCCGTTTATTGTTATAATTGATGAGTGGGACTGTATTTTCAGGGAGTACAAGACCGATAAGGAGGCGCAGGAAAAATATCTGGATTTTCTGCGGGGACTTTTAAAGGATAAGGTATATATTCATCTTGCGTACATGACCGGAATACTCCCTATTAAGAAGTATGGCACACATTCGGCGCTCAACATGTTTGATGAGTTTTCCATGATTGACCCAGGACCGTTAGCCTCCTATGTGGGGTTTACACAGGAAGAGGTTTATAAGCTCTGTTGCCGCTATGACATGGACATTGACGAGGTGAAAAGCTGGTATGACGGATATTTTTTTGAACCGGATATCAGTGTCTACAGTCCACGTTCGGTTGTGAGTTGTATGAGATTTGGCAGGATTGGAAATTACTGGAACCAGACAGAGACATTTGAGGCATTGCAGTGTTATATAGATATGAATTTTTCAGGTCTGAGAGATGATATATTGAGCATGATGGCAGGAGAGCGTGTTGCCGTCAACACAGGAAGCTTTGCCAATGATATGGCAACGTTCAGGACGGAGGATGATGTGCTGACTTTGCTCGTACATCTTGGATATCTGGGATACGATTATGAAAATAAAAATGTGTTCATACCTAACAATGAAATCAGGGCTGAGTATGTGAACGCGGTGTCCGTATCCGACTGGGGAGAGGTTTCAAAGGCATTAAAAAACTCAGCGGATACGCTAAGTGCCATATGGCAGGGAAGAGCGCAGAGAGTTGCCGATGGGATGGGTGAGGCGCATTTTGAGACCTCACACATACAGTACAATGATGAAAATGCTTTGCGCTATACCATATCGCTTGCACTCTACGCCGCGAGAAATTTTTATACGGTGTATAGGGAACTTCCGGGAGGAAAGGGTTTTGCGGATATGGTCTATGTTCCGAGAAAAAAATTCAGCGACAAGCCCGCACTTGTGGTGGAGCTGAAATGGGATAAAAATGCAAAGGGAGCAATCGACCAGATTAGACAGAAGGAGTACTGCAAGTCACTTGAGGAATACAAGGGAAATATACTGTTGGTCGGGGTGAATTATAATCCCAAGACCAAATTACACGAATGTATTATAGAGGAGCACACAAAATGACAGTTTCACATATCACAATAGACAGACAGAGAGTTATTGACACATTTGCGGCATATGTCAGCAATTATGACAGCGGGAACACAAAAGTAAGGCTTAAGATAGAGCATACCTACCGTGTTGCAGGGCTTTGTCAGGCGATTGGAAAATCCATAGGACTTACAGGTTCAGACCTTGATATAGCATGGCTTACGGGAATGCTTCATGACGTTGGAAGATTCGAGCAGCTAAGAAGATATAATACATTTTATGATGACAAGTCAGTTAACCATGCACATCTTGGCTGTGAGATATTGTTTGATGATGGAAGAATCAGGGATTATATTGATGATGATTGTGAAGATGAACTTATAAAGAGAGCTATTTATCATCATAGTGATTACCGCATACCACAGGATTTTGACGAGCGCACAACAATGTACTGTAATATTCTGCGAGATGCTGATAAGGTGGATATATTGAAGGTTAACTGTGATTTTCCGCTTGAGGAAATCTATAATGCGACAACGCAGGAGATTAGAAATGGCGAGATAACTGATGCAGTTCTTGAAGAGTTTGCCAAGAGACATACTATACTCAGAGCTTTAAAAAAGACAGCGGTTGACAACGTACCGGGGCATATCTCGCTTGCCTTTGAGCTTGTGTACGATGAGAGTGTAAGACAGGCTGTAAAGCAGGGATATCTTGATAAGATGCTTGCGTTTAAGTCGGACAATCCTGACACTCAGCGCAAGATGCAGGAGGTCAATAGGATAATGAGGGAGTACATATCAGAAAGGACACTGTCAGGGAATACCACGGATTAAGGAAAAGTGTGTGGTATGAATAGCAGACGGAAAGAGGGATAAAATAGAAGTCATAAAGATATTTGGAGGACTTCTATGGATAGAATTGAAAAGACTATGGATGGCAATGCTGCTGCGGCACATGTGGCATATGCGTTCACACAGGTGGCACCTATATATCCGATAACACCATCATCGCCTATGGCGGAAATCATTGACGAATGGGCGGTTGGCGGAAGAGAAAATCTTTTTGGCGAAAAGGTTCGTGTTGTAGAATTACAGTCGGAGGCAGGTGCAGCAGCTACACTTCATGGAACATTAAGTGCAGGAGTCCTTGCAACGACTTTTACAGCCTCGCAGGGACTTCTTTTAATGCTTCCGAACATCTATAAGCTGGCAGGAGAACTTCTTCCGGGAGTGTTTCATGTGGCGGCGAGGACAGTTGCAGCTCATGCTCTTTCAATATTTGGCGACCATTCAGATGTATATGCATGCAGACAGACCGGTGCTGCAATGCTTGCAAGTGGGAGTGTGCAGGAGGTTATGGATTTGGCAGCTGTGGCACATTTGTCGGCAATAAAGGGACGGATACCATTCATACATTTCTTTGACGGATTCAGGACATCACATGAAGTAAAAAAGATTAAAATGTGGAATTATGACGAGCTGCGGGAGATGCTTGATGAAGATGCACTTAAAGCGTTCAGAGATAGAGGGCTTGATCCGGATCATGCGTTTATGGCAGGTTCAGCACAGAATCCGGATATATTTTTTCAGGTGAGGGAGGCAGCTAATGGATATTATCAACAGCTTGTAAGTATTGTGTGTGGATATTTTAATGAAGTAAATAAAAGACTGGGGACAAATTACAGCCCCTTCGATTATTATGGAAGTGAGAATGCGACACATGTTATTGTGGCGATGGGGTCAGTGACGCAGACTATAGAGGAGGTCGTTGATTTCATAAATTCCCATGTGGGAATTACAAGGGCAGAAGAGGAGGTTGGGGTGATAAATGTTCACCTTTATCGTCCGTTCAGTGTGGAACATTTTATAGGATGTATACCGGAGACAGTGGAGCAGATTTCGGTGCTTGACAGAACGAAGGAAGCAGGAAGTGTCGGAGAACCGCTGCTTCTTGATGTGATAGCTGCTCTAAAAGGAAGTAAATTTGAAAATGTCCCTGTGTATGGAGGACGTTACGGTCTTAGCTCTAAGGACACAACTCCTGAACAGATTATGGCTGTATATGCCAATCGTGACAAAAAAAGATTCACAATAGGAATAGAGGATGATGTGACAGGACTTTCATTGAATGTCAAGAAGAGCGTAATTGGTTACACAGGACATGATGAGCTGTCAGAGATTAACAAGGATGCGGTAAAATGTGTATTCTGGGGGCTTGGCGGTGATGGTACAATCGGAGCTAACAAAAATTCCATCAAGATTATAGGAAACAACACAAAGCTTCAGGTTCAGGGATATTTTTCATATGATTCAAAAAAATCCGGTGGAGTTACAGTGTCATATCTTCGTTTTGGAAAGAATGATATCCGCTCGGAATATCTTATTCAAAGACCTGACTTTGTGGCATGCCATAATGAGAGCTATGTATTAAAGTATGATATGCTGTCTGATATCCGCCACGGAGGAATTTTTTTATTAAACTGTGACTGGAGTGAGGATGAGCTTAAAGAAAAGCTTCCCGGTGCCATGAAACATGCTATAGCCGAAAAAGAGCTTGATTTTTATATTATTGATGCTGTGAGGATTGGAAAAGAGATTGGAATAAACGGAAAAATAAATACAATTTTACAGTCTGCATTTTTTAAAATTATATGTGATAAATATTCGGATAAATATGGGTTTATGAGCTTCCAAAAGGCGGTTGAATATATGAAGGCTGCCGCAAGAGCATCATATGAGGTCAAAGGTCAGAAAATAGTACAGATGAATTATCGTGCAATAGAGCTTGGCGGAGAAAGGCTTGTACATGTCAAGGTTCCCAAGGAATGGCAGAGCTGTCCTGACAAGTTAGAAAGCAGACCTTCAACGGCGTTTAAGGACAGGCAGTGTGTTATGGATTATGTGAAAAATATACAATATCCGGTCAATGCAATGAAGGGCGATGAACTGCCGGTGTCTGCGTTTATTCCTTATGTTGACGGTCGTATGCCGTCCGGCAGCTCAGCACATGAAAAGAGGGATTTTGCCGTGGAGCTTGTGCAGTGGCTTCCGCAAAACTGCATACAGTGCAACCGCTGCTCATATGTGTGTCCGCACGCTGTAATACGTCCTGCAGTTTTAGATGATGATGAATTAAAAAAAGCGCCGGAAGGAATGGAAAGCATCCCGATGAACGGCATGCCTGGAAAACATTTTTCAATAGTTGTCTCTGCAAGAGACTGTACAGGCTGTGGTTCATGCGTTGGTGTATGCCCAGGCATGAAGGAGAATAAAGCGCTTATAATGAAGCCGCTTTTGGAATATGATAAGGAGAAGCATCAAAAAGAGTTCGATTATGCGATGACAATTTCAGAAAAACCGGAAGTCATTGAAAAATTCAAGATAGGTACAGTGAAGGGAAGCCAGTTTAAAAAGCCTCTTTTAGAATATTCGGGTGCATGTGCCGGCTGTGGCGAGACACCGTATGCGAAGCTTGTAACACAGCTTTTTGGCGAGAGAATGTATATTGCAAATGCGACAGGGTGTACTTCAATATGGGCAAACTCAACGCCTTCAACAGCGTACAGTGCATATCCGGATGGACGTGGACCTGCATGGAGCAATTCACTTTTTGAGGATGCGGCGGAGTTCGGATATGGAATATACCTTGCTGAGAATATAAAGGAACAAGAGCGGTGCAGGAACGCAAAAGAAGTCAGTGCAGGTAAAAGATTCAATGATAATGAAGCTGACAATAAAAAGCTGGGTTATAATAATATAGAAAAAGAGAACGTGGTATCAAAAAAGAAATCCGTGTGGATATTCGGTGGAGACGGATGGGCATATGATATAGGGTACGGCGGATTAGATCATATACTGGCAAGTGGTGAGAATGTCAATATTCTTGTGTTTGATACGCAAGTGTATTCTAACACAGGAGGCCAGGCATCAAAAGCAACGCCAAAGGGTGCATATGCCCGCTTTGCTTCCGGCGGAAAAAAGACCCCGAAGAAGAAGCTTGCAGCTATTGCGATGACTTATGAGAATGTGTATGTCGCACAGGTAGCTATGGGAGCAGATTATGAGCAGACAGTAAAGGCATTTACCGAGGCAGAAAGCTATGACGGTCCATCATTGGTAATTGCATATTGTACCTGTATAGCCCACGGTATAAAAGCGGGAATGGGAAGCTCACAGGCTGAGGAGAAAAAAGCTGTTGCGGCAGGTTATTGGGAGCTTTTCCGATATAATCCTGCATTAAAAGAGCAGGGGAAAGAGCCATTGATAATTGACAGCAATCCTCCGACCATTCCATGTGAAGAGTTCTTAGCAGGAGAAATCAGATACAGACAAAGATAAAAAAGAAACATCCCATTATCTATAAGCGTTCCGTCTTATGGTAATGGGATGTTTTATTTGGTTCCTGTTTTAGTAATTAATATGTCAATTACTTTCCAAGCTGCATATCATTGTTACCTGAATCAGATGTGAAGATCTCAAGCATGTTGACAGGATCGTTATAATCTGCTAACCAACCCTCACGGCACATACCGGAGTAGTTACCTGACTTACGATCTGCAAGGAATACGTTCCAGTCCTCCTGCTTGATTGTAACTTCAATGCCAAGGATTGAAAGATCTGCCTGAATGGACTCAGCTATTGCAACATGTGCTGTTGTTGTGTTTGTAAGATACTCAAATCCAAGAGCAGGGCTGATTGCATATGAACCATCGCCGTTATCTGTGAATGTGTAACCTGCGCCCTCAAGAAGAGCCTTAGCTTCTTCAACCTGATCAGCACCTGTTGCTGCCGCATCGTAGTAGGACTTGTTGTGGAACTCACCGCCGTTACCATCTGCCATTCCGATAGGTACGAATGTATCAGCAAGCTGCTGGTCATAATGTCAATATAAAAATTGTTTTTTTTAAAGTTACGGAAAAAAATACAAAACGCACCCTTTAAGGATGCGCCCTGCTAAATAAAAAGTATGAAGGATGAAAGTGGGCTATAAAAAAACAAAACGCTGACAATCAATAAATACATGACTGTGAGCCGATAAATACTGTACTTTCGAACTACAAGTATACTATACAGGTTGGTGTTACACCAATGTCAAGTACTTTTTTATGGGAAAATATAATTTGTAATAGTCAACAATCTTGTCCTTATCAGGGACTGAATACGAATAAAATGCATAATAATAGCCATAATGTTCGTAATTGTGCTGTGAACAATAGTCTGTAAAAGTTTTTATATCAATGTCAATGATGCCGTTTTCGTGGCCTGTAGTTGATGTACAGACACACTCGCAGCTTTCGAGTACCGGGTATTCGGAAATTGGTTTTTTTAGAGGTGCAGCCTCAATAAGCTTATCCCATATTATGTATGACATATATCTTAGAGATGTACCGGCTTCATCAAAATAATTCTTATAAGCAATATTTCCATATGAGAATATCGGGTCGCTAAGAAGAGGAGCAATTTTTTTGTATTCAGTATCAGCATTGAAATCTTCTATCATTTTATATCCGTGTGGCATCGTGTCAACAGAGAATTTATCTGTATTGGCAGATAGATATGATATGGAAAGTCTGTGTGATTCGAGACGTTCTATTTTGTTGCTAAGCTGTTCTATCAGCTTGCGGTTATGTTCTATAAGCTCCTCAAATGTATTATTGATATCCTCAAATGTGTATGAAGTGAGCAATAATTTTATTTCAGGAATGCTCACATCAAGCTTTCTGTAAAAAGCAATAAATATTAAAAGCCGTATGTGCTCCCATTCGTAATACCTGTAGTTGCTATGTGGCTCTCTTTTTGGTTTTATAAGCCCCTCCTTCTCATAGAATCTTATTGCATCGGTTGTTATGCCGAGCAGCTTTGCGGTCTGTGTGATTGATAGCTTTAATTCCATAATACTTCATATACCTCATAAAAAATGTATAATAAATTATTATATATTATAGATTTTAAAAAGTCTATATTAGAAAATTGATTAATCAAAATAATAGAACATGCGTGCGCACAAAAAGTTGCTTAATGCTCCTTAAAAAACTTGTATAGCCATGGCATATAGTGGTATTATATCAGATATGCAGTAGTGGATGATTTACGTTAATGACAATGTATGGAAGTGGAGAATATTATGAATCTTATAGATATTGTCGGGCCTGTTATGGTAGGACCATCAAGCTCACATACGGCAGGAGCAGTGAGAATAGGAAAAATTTCAAGAAGGCTTCTCGGAGAGCCTGTTGCACAGGCAAAAATATTTATGCATGGTTCCTTTGCGGCTACAGGTAAAGGACATGGAACAGACCGCGCACTGGTGGCAGGGCTTCTTGGAATGCAGGTTGATGATGAGAGAATACCTATGAGCTTTAGACATGCCGCTGATGCACATATGGATTTTTCGTTTCATAATATTGAGCTTGTTGACGCACATCCTAATTCCGTAAGGCTTGAGCTTACAGGAATAACAGGAAAGCAGCTTGAGATTGTTGCGGCATCGGTTGGAGGAGGACAGATACAGATATGCGAGATTGACGGACTTACAGCCAATTTTGCGGGAAATTATCCTACCTTGGTAGTGCATAATCAGGATCAGCCGGGACATGTGATGAGTGTGACGACACTTTTAGCACATAGGTCAATCAATATTGCGACAATGCAGCTTTTCAGGGATGCAAGAGGCGGCTACGCTGTAATGGTAGTAGAGTGTGATCAGGAAATTCCTGACGAAGCGATTGACTGGCTTCGCCGTCAGGAAGGTATCATAAAGGTCACTTATTTAAGCAGAATAGGTATGGAGAATTGTGATGTATAAATCATTGGCAGAGATAGTTGAAGCTGAGAAGATGTCAGGAAAGAGCTTCTGGCAGGTTGTTCTTGAGGATGATATAAAGGAGCAGGGAATTACTTTTGATGAAGGTTTTTCACAGATGAAAGGCATGTACCTTGCCATGAAGCATGCAGATGAGATGTATGATGATAAGCTTCGCTCGGCAAGCGGAATGGTCGGAACTGACGGTGGAAGGCTTGAGAGAGCAAGAAGTGAAGGCAACAGCATATGCGGTAATTTTATAATGAAGGTTCTTGAAAAGGCAGTCAAGATGGGAGAGTCTAACGCATGCATGAAGCGTATTGTGGCGGCACCGACTGCCGGTTCATGTGGTGTAATTCCGGCTGTGTTAATATCGATGGAAGAGGAATTTGGTTATTCGGAGGATGAGATAACCAAAGGTCTTATAACTGCCGCAGGAATAGGCGGAGTTATTGCACAGAGAGCGTTTCTTGCAGGGGCAGCAGGAGGCTGTCAGGCGGAGATTGGTTCTGCATCGGCAATGGCTGCGGGAGCTGCCGTATGCCTTAAGGGTGGAGATGGAAGCCAGATTATACAGGCGGCTGCCATAGCGCTTAAGAATCTTTTGGGGCTTGCATGTGACCCGGTCGGAGGTCTTGTCGAAGTGCCATGTGTAAAGAGGAATACTATAGGTGCGGTTGGTGCACTCACAGCGGCTGATATGGCACTAGCAGGTGTCAACAGTAAAATTGTGCCGGATGAAGTTATAGATGCGATGAGAAGCATAGGAATTGCAATGCCTTCATGCATAAAGGAGACAGGAAGCGGCGGACTTGCGGCAACTCCATGTGCAAGGAACATGATGTCAAAGCTTGAAAAAGAGCAGGCTGATACGGAAAATTGTTAATTGTTCCGCACAGTGAATGGTTGTAGTTTGGCGAATGTGATTTTGGATATTATATAAGTATTTAAAAGGGCTTCGTGATACCTGTGATTATATCAATAAGGTATTGCGAAGTCTTTTATGTGATAAAAAATTTCATTTAGCAATAAAGTTTCAGACTTTTCTTATTTTATAAATTAGCGGCAATAATGGTTGTTAATATATTATGTAACATCCTTAACAAAAAAGTAACAATACTTAACTTTAATGTAACAAAGTTTAAAATAAATGTAACATATTATATGTTAGATTATGATACCATAGAGTAAGAATTATGAATGATATGGTAGTGATAAAGGGGCAGCGTAAGGGTATGGTTTTTTCGAGTCTTGAATTTATTTTTAGGTTTTTACCGATTTTCTTTCTGGCATATTTTGCAACACCCTCAAAATATAGAAATATAGTTCTTGTTGCAGGCAGTCTGTTTTTTTATGCGGTCGGTGAGCCGGTGTATGTGTTTCTTATGATGGTATCAATATTGATAAACTATGCGCTGGCGGTGAAGATATCTGACTGTAATGGTAAAAAGTCTTCCACAGTACTGCTTGTGCTTGGCATTTTTATAGATCTTGGGATTTTATTCTTTTTTAAATATATGAATTTTTTTGTCGGGAACATATGCGCCGTGGCAGGCATTAAAGCTCCGGAAATGAAGCTTACGCTTCCTCTCGGAATAAGCTTTTATACATTTCAGATTATGTCTTATATAATAGATGTGTATAAAGGAAAATATAGTGCCAGCAGGAATTTTATGGATGTTGCTACATACATAAGTATGTTTCCGCAGCTGATAGCCGGACCTATAGTCAGCTTTGATGAGATCAGCCAACAGTTAAAAAACAGAAAAGTCAGGTTCATTGACATAGAATGGGGAATGATGTTATTCGTTGTCGGACTTGTGTATAAAGTTATGCTCGCTAACAGAATCGGAAGCTTATGGAATGATGTTATGGTAGCAGGCGTAATGGGTATAGATGCGCCTACGGCATGGCTCGGAGCGTGGGGATATTCAATGCAGATATATTTTGATTTCTTTGGATATTCGCTTATGGCGATAGGCATGGGGCGCATGCTTGGCTTTAAGTTTCCGGAAAATTTTGCAAATCCATACTGTGCTGTGTCAGCGGCGGATTTCTGGCGCAGATGGCACATGACACTTGGCAGATGGTTCCGTCAATATGTGTATATTCCGCTCGGCGGCAATAAAAAGGGAAAGGCAAGAATGGTTCTTAACACCTTTATTGTCTGGCTTTTGACAGGGTTGTGGCATGGAGCGGCATGGAATTTTATTATATGGGGATTGTTTTTCTTCGTATTGATAGTGCTTGAAAAGCTTTTTTATCAGAATTTTCTAAAGAGACATCCGGTAATAGGGCATATATATATGCTCATTATAATTCCGGTATCATGGGTTATATTTAATATAACAAATCTTCATGAGCTTTGGCTTTATCTGCTTAGAATGTTTGGAAGCACTACGATTGCTAAGACATCGCTTGGCGCATGGGATAAATTTTTGAGCCTGCTTTTAAGATATCGGTGGCTGCTTATCATATGTATTTTGTGTGCTACACCGTTGCCTATGCGGTTTATCAGGAAGCATCACGGGAATATATTTTTAAAGCTGGCTCTTGTTGTGCTGTTCTGGCTGTGCGTATACCAGCTTTCAGTGCAAAAAAACAATCCGTTTTTATATTTTAGATTTTAGGCTGTTATTATAGTGTCTGCTAAGTGGATTTTGGGTATTTAATATTACTGGATAATTATTGAAGGGATTGGTCAGAAGGTAGTGAAATTTTTCAAACAATGCACTTTTATATGGATGCTGCTTCTGTCAGCTGTTGCGGTATATGCAGTCAGCATTGCAGGAGTTAAAAGCGGAAAATTAAAAAGGGATGTATCATGGGAACATCCGATTTTTGTAGCGCTGTTTACGCATGAGTTGAATGATATGGGTATGGATGTGCAAGGTCCGGGCAGTGCATATAACGATGATAAAAAAAATGATGTAAATAAACATAATAATATGAATAATGATGCCGATGGAAATCAACCTTATGTGACGGAGCAGGATAGCAGCCATTCACAGACAAAGGATGTCAGCCAGATTGAAACTTATCCGAAGGATACGGTACCGGAAAGCAGTGGATATGATATTGCCGATGATGTTAAGACAAGTGAGGATGCCCAAAAAGAGAGTCAGCCGGATACGGATGAGCCTTCGGAAAGTGAGACTGTGGCAGACACAGAGAATGTAAGTGAAGAGACATCAGAAGCTTACGGTCAGTATTCAGGTCAGGTTGAGTATGTTAAGACGGATACAAGATATGCAAGGTCAGGATATTACAGTGATTTTGATACGATTGCACACTCATCGAACCTTGAATATGTGCATGTGGAAAATGATTATTTTTCAGATGCCTGTTTCATAGGTGATTCACGCATGGAAGGCATGTATTTTTATGGTGATCTGCGGGAGGCGGATTTTATCTACAAACCGGGAGCTACTGTATATGATATTATGGATAGAAAAATGTCTTTAAATGGAGACGGTGCTGAGGGGATTGCTGATTATCTTTCACGCAGGCAGTATTCACAAATATATATAATGATAGGTGTCAACGAGCTTGGTGATAAGAATCCTGAGGAATATGCAAAGGCATATGCTGATGATATAGGGAGAATAAGAAGCATGCAGCCTGATGCCATAATATTTATAATAGGAATGATGCATGTCACGACGTGGTATTCAGATTCAAGTGATGTTTTTAACAATGACAATATAGATGCAAGAAATACTGCAGCGGCAGCTATTGCAAATGGAAAAGATATTTTTTATCTTGATATGAATGAGAGTGTTGACGATGGCAGAGGAGGTGTTGCTGCAGATTACAGCTTTGATGGAGTTCACTTGAAGGCTGAATATTATAAGCTCTGGACAGAATGGATGAAAGCACATGGCGTAAAAAACTTAATAAAATAAAGCAGTTAACAAAAAGGTATATTTTATTTAATAATCGAAATTTTTTTATTGCGTATGATTTACTTTTATTGTATAATGCATTAACAGAGCAAAGTGCAGATAGCTTTGTCGTGAATTAGCATAAGCTAACACAACTTTCAGGAGGTATAATTTTATGTCATACGTTGATGAAGTACTTGCAAAGGTTAAAGAGAAGAATGCATCAGAGCCGGAATTCCTTCAGGCAGTGACAGAGGTTCTTGAATCATTAAGACCTGTTATCGATGCAAACGAGGAGCTTTATAAGAAGAATGCAATCCTTGAGAGAATTACTGAGCCGGATCGTCAGATTATGTTCCGTGTACCTTGGGTAGATGACAATGGACAGGTTCAGGTTAACAGAGGCTTCCGTGTACAGTTTAATAATGCTATTGGACCATACAAGGGTGGTTTAAGACTTCATCCGTCTGTTAACTTAGGTATTATCAAATTCCTGGGTTTCGAGCAGGTATTTAAGAATTCACTTACAACACTTCCTATCGGAGGTGGCAAGGGTGGTTCGGACTTCGACCCTAAGGGCAAGTCAGACAGAGAGATTATGGCATTCTGCCAGAGCTTCATGACAGAGCTTTACAAGTATATCGGTGCAGATGTGGATGTACCGGCAGGTGATATCGGTACAGGCGCAAGAGAGATTGGATTTATGTTCGGTCAGTACAAGAGAATCCGCGGCTGCTACGAGGGTGTGCTGACAGGTAAGGGACTTTCCTACGGCGGCTCACTTGCACGTACACAGGCTACAGGATATGGTCTTTTATATTTAACTAATGCACTTTTAAAGGATCACGATATTGATATTGCCGGCAAGACATGTGCTGTATCAGGTTCAGGTAATGTTGCAATCTATGCTATAGAGAAGGCACATCAGCTTGGTGCTAAGGTTGTGACATGTTCAGATTCTACAGGCTGGATTTATGATCCGGAAGGAATTGATGTTGCACTTCTTAAGGAAGTCAAGGAAGTTAAGCGTGCACGTCTTACAGAGTATGCAGCAGCTCGTCCATCGGCAGAGTACCATGAGAAGAAGAACGGTGAGCATGGCGTATGGCAGTACAAGGTAGATTTAGCTCTTCCATGTGCAACTCAGAACGAGCTTGACATCGAGGACGCTAAGATGCTTGTGGCTAATGGCGTTACATCTGTAACAGAGGGCGCTAACATGCCTACAACTCTTGAAGCTACCAAGTACTTACAGGCTAACGGTGTACTGTTCGTAGGTGGTAAGGCAGCCAATGCAGGTGGTGTTGCTACATCAGCACTTGAGATGAGCCAGAACTCTGAGAGACTCTCATGGACATTCGAGGAGGTTGATGGCAAGCTCAAGGGCATTATGGAGACAATCTATGCTAACATAAGTGATGCAGCTAAGCGTTACAACGCAACAGTCGGTGGAAAGACAGACTATGTTGCAGGTGCTAACATCGCAGGCTTCGAGAAGGTTGTTGATGCTATGCTTGCACAGGGTGTGTACTAGTTGGTGAATAACAGCTGATTAAGAATTTCTAAGTGAATAAATAATATGGAGAAGTCCTGTAAACAAATCAAATCTTCTATTTGACCAGTGTTTATGGGACTTTTCTTTATGTATTGAAATCGTTTTTTGTCAGCTTGATGGCAGCTTTTAATTCAGGAATAAGCTCTGAAATATTGCGATTTTCGTATAGTTTGATGGATGACGCAAGCAGAATATAATACTGCATATTTGAGATATCATCCTGCATTAAGTCTTTTAGAACAACAAGCTTTTGTTTAGCCTCGAAAAGTCTGTTCTGTGAGATAATGGATTTAACTGCATGTGCATCTTCTTCAAAGGCGAGCTGTTTTTCATTTTTATAATATATGTTGCGGATCTGGTATGTGCCTGTGCCGAGTTTGCATAAAATTTTGTCAAGAATGGCTGACGATGGCATCTGCACACCGTTTTCAATGCGGGATATGGAAACGGCAGAGCAGATTCCATCGGCTAAATCCTCCTGCGACAGCCCCGCCTGCTTGCGAAGGGAACGTATAATGTCTCCTAACATAATTTTCCTACTAAAGTGAAAACGTTTTTAACATCATATTATCAGAAATATAGAAAGCTGTATAGAAATAATATTTTTTATAGACAGCTTGTTCCAATAAAATGAAATTTGTGTTAAAATGGCTGTATTGTATACAATAACAAATTACGGAGAAAAAAGATGCGTGAACGAATAGAATATGCTGTAAAGACATTAAGACCGATAGGAAGGAATCTGCTTATATTGCTAAAGTGGCTGACGCTTGCTGTGCTTGTGGGGCTGGTTGCCGGCGGAGTGAGCACGCTGTTTGCCAAAGCTATGACATTTGTGACAACATTTCGAATGGCACATTCATGGCTGATACTTCTTCTGCCGATAGGCGGAATAATCATTGTGACAGTGTATAGGCTTCTTCACAACGAGAATGACAGAGGTACGAATCTTATACTTGCAGAGATACACAAGGGGGCGGATGTACCGTCAAGAGTTGCACCGTTAATCATATTTTCAACGGTTGTCAGTCATTTTTTCGGTGCATCGGTAGGTCGTGAGGGTGCAGCACTGCAGCTTGGAGGAAGTCTTGGAAGCTTTCTTGGTAAAATCATCCACCTAGATGAGCAGGACAGAAAGGTGATGATTATGTGCGGCATGAGTGCAGCTTTTGCGGCACTTTTCGGAACACCTATGGCGGCGGCTATATTTGCGATAGAAGTTGTTCAGGTGGGAGTTATGTATTATGCGGCACTTGTGCCATGTATTTTTTCAGCACTTGTAGCGAGCAATTTCTCGGCGAGCATGGGAATTAACCCTGAAGCCTTTGTCATAAAAGAAATTCCTGATATAACTATTCTCAATATGGGAAGAACGGTGCTCCTTGCCATAATATGTGCCGGTGTGAGCGTCATCTTCTGCATGATGCTTCATAATGCCGGCAAATATTTTAAAATATATATCAAGAATCAGTATCTTAGAATAATCGCAGGCAGTGCATTTATAATTCTTATAACAATAATACTTGGAACTGATGACTACATGGGTGCCGGAATGAATGTTATAGAGCGTGCGATAGACGGTGAAGCTTCTTACGCAGCCTTTTTGTTTAAGATGATTTTTACGGCACTTGCGATTGGCTGTGGTTTTAAGGGGGGAGAGATTGTCCCGACTTTCTTTGTAGGTGCAACACTAGGCTGTGTTGCAGGTCAGGTTATCGGACTTCCGGCATCATGTGCGGCTGCTGTAGGAATGATAGGTATGTTCTGCTGTGTGACGAACTGTCCTGTAGCGTCGATGCTTATAGCATTTGAGCTGTTTGGCTATAAGGCGGCACCATTCTTTCTTGTGTGCAACGCAGTAGGATATCTTATGAGCGGATATTGCGGACTTTACAGTGAGCAGATATTTGTAGGTTCAAAATATAAGTTTAATAGCGAGAAGGAAAAGGAACACTAAATATATGAATCCAGAGGGGAGCACATGCAGTATGAGGATTGTTTCGTTATCAATAAGGAATTTTAAGTCAATAAGGAATATCGAGATAAACGATATCGAGAACGCGTTTATCATAGTTGGAAAGAATAGTGTAGGAAAGACGATTATATTAGATGCCATAAGAGCTGTTGCGGGGCAGTATGAGATAAGGAGAGAGGATTTTAATACTGTAGGCAGTAATATAGAGATTGGAGTTCGGCTTGAGATTACTAAGGCTGACCTTATTATTCTTAACAGATATGGTGTTGTGAGCCATTATAAGAGATACTCAGCGTGGGAGAGGGATTTTAGGGCAAAGCTGCCTTCGTATCTTAACGGTACGACGAACAGCGAGGGTGTGCTTTCGTTCACGTTCATTGCAAATGCAGAGGGAAAAATCCGATATTTTGACGGTGTAAAAAAGGATAACAGATATATCAAAGAAGTGTTTCCTACACTTCATTTTATATCGCATGACAGAGAGCTTGAGGCTCTTCAGAGGGATATATTTCTTGGAGATAAGGAGCTTAAGCTCCTTGCGGAAGGAAACTGCATGTTCGATGTCGGGAAAAAATGCGACAACTGCTTTCAATGTATAGGAATGATTGACAACAAGAAGGCATCCGAGCTAAGCCTGTTCGAGTCGGCAAGGCTTTTTCAGTATAAGCTGACAAGACTTGATATGCAGGATTTTCTTCAGAGACTTAATGACAATTTTATCAAAAACGGTGGGCGTGACAAGCTAAGGCTCAAGGTAGATGACGCACTTATGCGAAATGCTATACCACAGGTGTATGTGGAGAATGAGACGCAGGGCTTTACGAATACTATCTCAGAGATGGGTGAGGGACTTAAGAGCATGTACATTCTGTCGCTTCTTGAAACTTATGCGGAGGATGAGGATAAGATTCCATGTATAATCATGATTGAGGATCCGGAAAGCTATCTGCATCCACAGCTTCAAAAGAGTGCGGGTGAGATTTTATACAAGCTGTCAAAGAAAAATCAGGTTATCTTTTCCACACATTCTCCGAATATGATATTTAACTTTAATTCAAGACAGATTAAACAGGTGTATATAGACAACGATGGCTATACGCAGGTGAGAGAGAAGCCTGACATTGACAGAATATTAAATGACTTGGGCTATTCAGCAAATGACCTCATGAATGTGAGCTTTGTGTTCTTTGTCGAGGGAAAGCAGGATGAGAGCAGGCTGCCTTTGCTTCTTAGAAAGTATTATGCAGAGACATATGATGAAGATGGACAGCTAAGGCGTGTCGCAATCATAGCGACCAACAGCTGTACGAATATCAAGACATATGCCAATCTCAAATACATCAATAAATTATATATAAAAGACCAGTTCCTGATGATTCGTGACGGTGATGCCAAGGATGCGGATGAGCTTAAAAGACAACTGTGCGGCTATTACAGGGACAGAGGAAAAGCTGATAAGGGAAATCTTCCGCGCGTCACGGAGAAGAATGTGCTTATACTTAAGTACTATTCTTTTGAGAATTATTTTCTTGACCCTAATATAATGGCAAAAATCGGCGTTGTAAAGAGTGCAGAACAGTTCTATGATATACTCTATGCAAAATATAAGGAATATCTTTTTAAGCTTAAGAGCATGAAAAATATGTGCGAACGACTCAATTTAACGATAGAGAGCCGTGAGGACATTATAGATAATATGGAGAATATACGCATATATGTGAGAGGGCATAATCTCTATGATATCTTCTATGGACGATACAAGGGAGAAAAGGAGCGCGATATACTGAACAGATATATCGAGGAAGCGGACAGGGATACTTTTAAAGACATATTAGATGCGATAGACAGCTTTGTGTATTTTGAGAATAAAAAAACTGACAGCAGTGAGTAGTAATCCTGCTGTCAGTTTTGGCATTTATTCGATATCAATGATAATAAAAGTTATTGAATAGTCTTAAGAAGCTTACATCAAGTGAAGCTTCTTTGCAAGGCGGCCGATACGCATTCCCATAGGGAAGTCCGGCAGATCGCTTTCTTTTAATCCGCCAAGCAGCAGTATGAGCATGAAATATATGATAACCGCCGCAAGCAATGCAATAAGGCATGAAATCGTATTAGAATGTATCAATGCCATTCCTATATGATATATAAGGAAGGAGCAGGCACCCATGATTATGCTTGAGACACCCGGTATTATAAAGGTTGTCCTGTATTCCTGTCTGTAATGCAGATGCTTGTTGACACACATAGCATTGAGTATACATACTACGAGAGGATATGCGACATTTCCGATGACGAGAGTATATATTCCAAGCTTAGTGAATTTAAGAAGTATAAACACAAGTATTACATGGATGACAAGCGATATGGCTGCATGTCTTACAGGCATCCGCATAAGATTTATTCCTTGAAGTGCGGCATTGGTAACTGTGGACAGGGCATAGAAGATGACTGCCACGCTTCCGGCTGCCAGAAGCCATCCGCCAAGCTTATAGTCGGAGGAAGGAAAGAGCATCCGCACAATCGGGCCGCCTAAGAATGCAAGTCCGAATGCACAAGGAAAGGCAACTATCATATTGACTTTTATGGAGACAGAGATTTTCTGCTTCATTCCCTTTTTATCACCTTTTGTGAATGCAGTGACAAGAGTAGGTATGAGTGAGGATGCCATAGCAGATGCGATAGCTATAGGTACATTTACAAGAAGCTTGTACTTGGTGCTGTATACACCGTAGAGGGTTGATACGTTGTCTCCTGTGGCGAGCTTAGAAAACATCATACTATCAATAACTCCGCTAAGCTGGTATACAGTCTGTCCGAGTATGACAGGAATAATGGTTGCTATAAGCATCTTGTATATTTCAATATAAGTTGTATCATTTATGCTTCTGTCATGGCGTATCTGTTTTTTTACAATCGGATGATATATAATATACACAAATACAAGGAAGAAAAGCCCTGTAGCGGCACCGAGCAGCGTACCCATAGTGGAACCTGCGGCACCCCAGCCGGCAGCTATCTCGGATTCGGCATGACTGCGAATGAATGACCATGCAAAAAAGATACTTCCGGCAGCATTTACAATCTGCTCAAGCACCTGTGATATGGCTGTAGGAATCATTGTCTTTCTGGCCTGAAAGAAACCTCTTAAGGTTCCGAGCAGTGCGACAACAAAAATTGTGATTGCAAGTACTTTTAATGGGACAGCAATTCCTGTAAAATTGCTATAGAAATGTTTTTCAATAAATCCGGCTCCGAAGAAAATGAGTAAAGCCATCAAGCCGCCGGAAATACATGAAAATATGACTGCGGCGATGAAAATTTTCCTTCCTGTTTTATAACAGCCTTTTGCAAGCTGGGTAGAAAGAAGCTTGGATACTGCAAGCGGAAGACTGTAGGAGGATAAGATAAGTGCAAGATTGTATATTTCATAAGCTGCACCATAGATACCGTTTCCTTCATCACCGATGATATTGGCTACAGGAATACGGTATATGATGCCTATCATTCGTACTATTATTGATGCCATGGCAAGAATTGTGCCTTGACGTATAAAGTTGGTTTTACGGTTCTCAGACATAAGAGGACTCCTTATCATTTACCTGATGTTATGTAATTATTTTCCAAGCGTAAATATAATATACGCTTTTATAAAAGATTTGGCAATCATACTTTTTTGACATTGAAACCATGCAAAAGGATAAAGTGTCATGGTATGCTTTTTTGCCTGCATATAAGGAGGTTATTTATGAAGTTTGTTCATTGTGCCGATGTGCATATTGGAATGGAGTTTGCTCTTAACAGAATAAAGAGCAAGCAGAGAAAGGCGGAGATTTTGCAGAGCTTTCTTCGAATTATAGAGTATTGCCGGGATGAGGCGGTTGATATTCTGTTGATTGCCGGAGACTTATTTGACAGTGAGAATGTTGAAGATTCGGTTGTAAAGCAGATAAAGGATGCGTTTGCAGGCATTCCGGAAACGGATATATATATATCGCCCGGAAATCATGACCCATACACGTTGACATCGCCGTACAGACAGGATGGTTGGAGTGGCAATGTGACAATATTCGGCGGTATACCCAAAGTTATCGAACATAAGGATAAAGGCTACCGTATATGGGGCTGTGGTTTTGAAAACTGCTATGTGTCTGACAGGCTTCTGATGGGAGTAAGACTTCCAAAAGATGAGCTTATAAATATAGGCATACTTCATGGACAGCTTGTCGGAAAGAGCGGAAAAAGTGAATACAACGCAATCACTGATGATGATATAGAAAAGAGCGGAATAGACTATCTTGCGCTAGGACATGTACATAAGCAGACCAGAGTGCTAAGATTAGGCGATACATTATATGCATATTCGGGGACAATAGAGGGACAGGGCTTTGACGAGGATGGCATAAAAGGCTTCTATACAGGTGAGCTGTCTAAGCTGCTGCTTGGAAGGCATGAGCTTATAACGGACTATATAAGCACATCGAGAAGAAGATATTATCATATCAATGTCGATGTGACAGGTGCGACGACCAGAGCTGAGGTTGTTGAAAGAATATATGATGCAGCACAGAGTGCCATAGAGGATGATGAGTTTGCTGTGCTTCTTACAGACAATGTTGTGGAGGATAATCTGTATAAGATAACGCTTATCGGAGATATAAGTGAGGAGGCAGCCGTCTCTGTGGAGGAGCTGTCGGCAAAGTTTGCCGGAAAATTTTATTACATAAAAGTAAGAGACAATTCAAGACTGCTTATTGATTATGAAGAGCTGGCAAAGGAGTGCTCGCTAAAAGGCATGTATACCGCAAGGATGCTTGAAGGGATAAGAGCGCAGGAGCAGGCGGGAAATGAGAAGGGAGCGCAGCTTTACAAAAAAGCGTTAGAGCTTGGAATAAGGGCGTTTGACGGGGAGGTGAGTGTCGATGAGAATTGACAGCATATATATAGAAAGCTTTGGAAAATTCAAGAACTACAGTCTTGATTTTCACGATGGGATGAACATTATATACGGTGATAACGAGGCAGGAAAATCCACGATAATGGCATTCATTGAGATGATGTTTTATGGAAGAACCGCACAGGAAAAGAGTACTGATATAGGCAAAAGCCTCAGAAAAAAATATACGCCGTGGGATGGCTCGGCTATGTGCGGAGAGTTGGAATTTACCTATGGTGGGAGAAAGTACAGAATACGCAAGGTGTTCAAAAAGACTATCAAGACCGATATAGTAAAACTTTACGATGCACAGACAGGTGAGGAGATTGAGTTAGGACGCGATGAGGAGATAGGACACCGTTTTTTCGGCATTGATGTATCAAGTTTTGAAAAAAGTGTGTATATAAGCGGTTTCGGGGGCTTCTCCGGCACAGGTCAGACAAATGAAGACTTAGCAGTAAGACTGTCTAATCTTGTGACAACCATGGATGAAGAGATATCACAGTCCACGGTTCTTCAAAGGCTTGGCAAAGCTAAGGAACTGCTTCTTTCAAAGAGCGGAAGCAGAGGCAGGCTTGCACAGCTTACGCAGGAGATTGGAAGTGTGAAGGCAGAACTTCTTAAAAATGAGGAGCTTGTAAGGCAGCAGGCACAGTATCTTGAGAGAAGGTCATATCTTGAGGCAGAGCTTGATGACTTCAGGAAGAAAAAGGAAAATTATATGCTTCAGGAGAGCTATAATGAGCTTACAAAAGAGAAAGAGCGCTATGAGGCTGAGAAGAGCAGACTTAAAGAAAAAAGGGAACAGCTTTCTTCGCTTCTTGAGGAGGGTAGGAGGCTTGATGAAGAACGTGCTTCATTCACAGGACGTAATTACACTTATGACACAGTTGCCGGTTATATAAATCATGCAGATGAGTTAAGGCATGTAATGTCGGCAAAGCAGTCACAGGCTGATGAGCTTGCAATGAGAAAAAAGGACGGAACGGCAGTTGACAGGGAGGATGTCATGCTTGCAAGAAATCAGGAGGCAGCAAAGGAGAAGCTTCTTTATTTGAGTGAGCGTATAAGTGAAAATTACAGACCTGCACTTGACAGGAGGAAAGCTGCGATAAAGGCTGAGACAGAAGGACTTAGAATGCTAGAAGGTATAGCGGATGTTCCTAAGACCAAGCTTATAGTGAGTGCAGCGGCTATGTTAATCGCAGTAGCATTTGCTATCATGACTTTTGCAATTTCGATTTTTTGTCTGGCAGGAGCATTTGTCTTTGCGGGAGCGGCGGTTGTGGTCTTTTCTGCGTACAAAAAACAATGCAATGAGCATACTGAACGTATGGAGGACGCGACAAAATTTGCAAAGAAATTAGCACAGGATAAAGCTGATGCTATCAATAATCTAGAGAGAGAAAAGGGAAGGCTCTTTGATAAGGGTGCAGGAATTTATCCTGATGCGGACTGCGATTTTGAGACTATAACGCGTGAGAAGCTGAGACAGTGCCATGATAAGCTCGAAAGTATATATGGCAGATATGGAGTTTCATCCCTTGTACAGCTAGAAAAGCTTGCAGCAGAAAATGAGGAGGCATCTGTAAATAAGAGTCTTTATGAGGCAGCGGTTGACGAGCTTTTGAACGCACAAAAAGAGTACAAGTCTTATGTTGGGGATGATGACCCGGAAAGTGTGAGAAGAAGGTACAATAATCTCAAAGAAATAATTGCTGTATACACCGGAAGACTTAAATTACAGGCAGGAAATCTTCAATCATATATGCAGCTTGAGGACAGCATAGAAGCTATAGACGAAGCTGGTCAAAAGAACAATGCAGACTGCGAAAGAGTTTGTCATAGGCTTGACGATATTGTGCAGAAGCTTCGCAGTGCAAATATTGAAGAGGCAGACATACCAGGGGAGAATGTACTAAAAAACAGTATGGCGGATAATGAAGCAGCGATGGAGGATATAAGAAGCCAGCTTGTCGAGTTAGCTTCAATGCTTAGAAGTCCTGAACATGATGAAGCGCAGCTTAACAGGCAGCTTGCACAGCTTGATGAAGAGTATGAACAGAAGAAGGAGCTGTACGATGCGTTAAAGCTTGCCGAAGAGAATATGAAAGCAGCGGTAGATGATGTGAGCAGCAGCTTCGGCCCGGTATTAAATGAAAAGACTGCCGGGATATTTGCACGCATAACAGGAGGAAAGTATGAGAATGTTATGGTGGACAAGGAATATTCGATACAGGCAAAGCTTAAAGACGGAGGATACCACGAATGGAAATATTTAAGCAACGGAACGACAGATCAGGCATATCTTGCACTCCGTCTGGCTATGACACAGCTCATAACGGAAAACGGAGAGAGACTTCCGCTGCTGCTTGACGATATTTTATTACAGTATGATGAAAAAAGAGCAGAAAATGCGCTTATGTATCTTAAGGAGTATGCGCTTGATGCTCAGATATTGTTCTTTACATGCAGGAATATGGAGAATGAGAAAACGACAATGCTATTGTAAAAACTAAGAAGATGAGATATAAAAAGACAAGAGATAAGCTTACTGCTATGAACAGAAAAATTGCTTGGAATTTAGCAGGTGCGGTGCAGCAAAAAAATAAATGTTATTGAAAGGAAGCGCAGGATGAATCATTTTTCAGTGTATGAGCTGCTGTGGCTGTTTTTCATATATTCATTCATCGGATGGTTTTTTGAGACAGTCTATGCAGCATTAAGACAGAAGCATTTTGTAAACAGAGGACTTGTAAGCGGCCCATTATGTATTGTATACGGTGTAGGTGCAGTACTTATGACTGTCGGACTACAGGAGCTTAGAGGTTTTTGGCTGTTTTTGTTTGCGACAGTGTATGCGGCGGCTATTGAGCTGGCAGCAGGAAAACTCATAGAGCGCATATACCATGAGAGATGGTGGAATTACAGCAATATTAAGTGGAATCTGGACGGATATATTTGTGTTCCTTTTTCGCTCATAAAAGGTATATTAGGCTATGTGGTTGTCAGATTTGGAAATAAGCTTCTGCTTGAGCTTATCGGAGTGATGCCGCAGTTACTTTTACATATTGTGCTTATTGTGTTGATTGCAGTGCTTGCTGTTGACGTTATCGCTTCATATATTCTGGCAAAAGGAAAGAGCAGGCATCCCGAAAAGTGGGAGGAGGCAAATGATGCGATAGCGTCCGTTGGACATAGAATTGCTAAGGTGATAGACCGCACAATGGACAGAAGAATCCACAAGGCTTATCCGAAGGCGGCGAAGGTTGCTGCTGTGCCTAAGGACAAGAAAGTGTTTGCACAGGGCTGTGATTTCTATAAGATAGTGATGCTGTTTTTTATAGGTGCATTTTTGGGAGATATCACGGAGACGATATTCTGCCGCATAACTGCCGGTGTGTGGATGAGCAGGAGCAGTGTCGTGTGGGGACCGTTCAGTATAGTGTGGGGACTTGCAATCGCCGCTGCAACGGCAATGTTATATAAGTATAGAAATAAGAGTGACAGCTTTTTATTCTGTACAGGAACACTGCTTGGCGGTGCATATGAGTATCTGTGCAGCGTGTTCACAGAGCTTGTATTCGGCAAAGTATTCTGGGATTACAGCAAGATTCCCTTTAATCTGGGAGGACGAATCAATCTGCTCTACTGCTTTTTCTGGGGAATAGCTGCGGTTGTGTGGTTCAAGTTTTTATATCCCAGAGCATCGGCGCTAATCGAGAAGATACCTGTAGTTACAGGCAAGATAGCAACATGGCTTCTCATAGTATTTATGGTGTGCAATATAGCAGTCTCAGGGCTTGCACTGATAAGATATGATGAGCGTGAGAACAACATCGAAGCATCCGAAAAATGGCAGGTGTGGATGGATAATCACTACAATGATGCCAAGATGGAAAAAATTTATCCAAATGCAAAGAGTGTAAGTGATTGATACGGCTGTAAGGTTTATAAAATATAGATGCAAAGCATTAATTTTATATGGGCAGAAAGCGAAAGCAGATTGAAAATATTAGTGACATTTTATAAAAATATTATAGTTATTTTCAGAAAACAATGGTATACTTAGAAAAAAGTTGCAGGAAATACACATATGCCTGCGGAATGGAGGAAAGCATGAATCTATTTGAGAAAATTCGAAAGGATGTTGTGTGGTCATCGATAGCATATCTTATAATTGGCTTTATACTTCTTATTAAGCCGGGAACAGCGCTTGTGACTATAGTGCATATTCTTGCACTGCTTGCAGCTATTATGGGAGTTGTGTCATTGGTTTCTTATTTCAGGGATAAATACAGTGTTGGAAACGGCGGTGTCGTAAAAGGTATAGTGTATTTTGTGATAGCAGCATTTCTTTATGCCGGAGCAGGCTTCATTATCTCTATCGTGCCTTTTATACTTGGACTGCTTATTGTGATTAGCGGAATTGTGAAGCTTCAGGAGGCACTTGATATGATGAAGTATAAGGCGGATGGAAGTGTGACAGTGCTTGTAATTTCAATATTAAGCTTTATATTCGGAATACTTATTCTTGTTAATCCCTTTGAAACAGCGGAGCTTCTGTTCAGAATGATAGGTATTGCATTTATCTATAATGCCATATCGGATCTGCTTACTGTATTCTATTTTTCTAAAAAGACAAGATATTAGTAAAACCGGCAGCAGGATAATTTTAATGTAATATTTCATATTCATAATAAAAAATGTTGACCTTAAACCCAGCTTTAGGTGTATATTGACTGTTGGATTTAGGGTCAATTTTTTAGGAGGAAAAAATATAATGAAAAATGTGAAAAAACTTGCTGTGACAGCAATGCTGTTTGCAGTTGGAATTGTACTGCCGTTTATGATTGGTCAGATACCTGCAATAGGAAAGATGCTCCTGCCGATGCATATTCCTGTATTGTTATGCGGCTTTATAGTCGGCTGGCAGTATGGTGCGGTTATCGGATTTCTGCTTCCGATTGTCAGAGGAATACTTTTTGGAATGCCTCCGCTGTATCCTAATGCTATCGCGATGGCATTTGAGATGGTGACATATGGCTTTGTCAGCGGCTTTTTATACAGCCATGCTAAGTGGCAGTGTACAAAGATGTTATATGTATCGCTCATAGCTGCTATGCTTGCCGGAAGAGTAGTGTGGGCATTTGCCGAGGTGGTACTTCTTGGCATCGGTGGAAATATGTTTACATGGAATATGTTTGTTGCAGGGGCATTACTCAACGCAATACCGGGAATTATTGTGCAGCTTGTGCTTATTCCTCTGATTATGGTTGCGTTAAAGCGCGCAAAGGTTGTGCCGCTGTGGATTGGAAATGAGAATAAATCCGGCGTATCGGGGCAGAGTATTATAAAATAATATGATGATTAGTGTGAAATCTTCATATATTACTATATTGAGTCGCTGTCAAAGCAGTGACATGGGGGATTAGTATGAATAAGGTATTAGACAGTATATTTAGTCGGATTGAGGCGGCACAGAAAAACAACAGAAAGCTTTTGCTTGTGATAGACGGAAAGTGCGGCTCAGGAAAGACAACTCTGTCTGAGCGGCTTGGTGAGTGCTATGGATGCAATGTGTTCCATATTGACGATTTTTATCTGCCGATAATTATGCAGACACCTGAGATAATGAAGGAGCCGGGCGGAAATATCAATTATGATAGATTTATAGCTGAGATTATGGCACCTCTTACAGAGGACAGAGAGCTTGTGTACAGACCGTTTCTATGTATGGAACAGGAGTATGCGCCCGCTGTCAGCCTGAAAAAGACAGCAGTGAATGTCATAGAGGGTACATATTCGTGCCACCCCAGACTGCGCAAAATCTATGCAAGTATGATGGATTGGGAATTTATCACGCTTTTTCTGGATATCGATGACAAGAATCAGCGTGACCGCGTGAGAGGTCGTGTTGGTGAGCAGCGATTTAAGCTCTTTGAAGACAAATGGATTCCGCGTGAGAGGGAATATTTCAGAGCATATTCGGTAGGAGAGTACTGCGATTATAGTGTCTTTGGGACGGATAATACAATTAAAGAAAAAGGAGTACACAAAATGCAAATACGAAGAGCCGAGGAAAAGGATATTGAGAGAATAAGTGAGCTTTTGGCGCAGGTGCTTGAAATTCATGCGGGCATAAGACCCGACATATTCATTTCGGGAACAACCAAGTACACTTATGATGAGCTTTGTGGCATGATTAAGGATGATAATAAGCCTATATATGTAGCTGTAAACGAACAGGACAGAGTGCTTGGCTATGCATTCTGTGCGATAAAGAACCAGCCTTTTTCAAATAATATGGTTCCGTTTAAATCACTTTTTATCGATGATCTGTGTGTGGATGCTGATACAAGAGGAATGCATGTAGGAAGTGCGCTTTTTGAGTTTGCAAAGGAGGAAGCTAAGAGGCTTGGCTGTTATGAGCTGACACTGAATGTATGGGAAGGCAATGACAGTGCGAGACATTTCTATGAGAAGATGGGAATGAAGCCTAAGGAAACCCAGATGGAGTATATACTCAGATAAAAATTTAGTATACATACAGAATTTCTAAAATGAAAAGAAATAAGTGATAATTTTTTGTGGCTTTCAGAGAATACAGAGTATTATTTTTATCCGGAAGCTGCACCAAATAAGAATTGCGGCGTTATTTTCTGTTACATAATAATTATGCTTGTACAAGATAAGAATAAAGACAGAAAGATTATCATGCCATTATGTAATGTAAGTATATCATCTGACAATAAGAACCGTCTGTACATACTAAAAAAGACAGAAAAGTAAAATCAAAAAACACCATTATATATCAAGTAGTCGAAAAGATAATTTTATATTAAACTGCATGATATATAATGGTGTTTTTTTACTGAATATCGCCATTTTACAGCAATCGTAGCATCAGGGTGTCAAAACATGCTCAGTAAAACTTGACTGTGTATAACGTGTTATGCTTATGCATTTTACGACTTTTGGGAGAAGCTTAGAACATCTTGCTTCGTACAACCTAGCTGAAATGCATAAGCATAACACGTTATACACTCGAAAAATTAGTGGGCATTTTCTGCCTTAAAAACACTGCAGTAAAATTGCCGACAATCAGTTCCTGCTATTCTGCTCCTTAAGAGCCGCCTCGATAAATCCACGGAACAGAGGATGTGGTCGGTTAGGACGAGATTTGAACTCAGGATGTGCCTGCGTTCCGATAAACCATGGATGCTCCTTTAATTCGACCATCTCCACAATTCTTCCGTCAGGTGACATTCCTGAGAGCATCATGCCGTTTTCAGTGAGAACATTTCTGAAATCATTGTTGACTTCATATCTGTGGCGATGTCTTTCATGGATTTCTTTTTCGCCGTATAGAGCATATGCTTTTGAATTCTCATCGAGAATACAAGGATATGAGCCAAGTCTTAATGTACCGCCGATATCGTCAATTCCTTCCTGGTCAGGCATGAGGTGGATGACAGGGTGAGTTGTTCCCGGAAGAAATTCAACACTGTGCGCATCGTTATAGCCGATGACATCCCTTGTAAATTCAACGATTGTAAGCTGCATGCCAAGGCACAGTCCGAGGAATGGAATACTATTCTCTCTAGCGTAGCGGATTGCCTGAATCATGCCCTCAATACCTCTGTCGCCAAAGCCGCCCGGAACTATGATGCCGGATACATCATTAAAAAACTCTGCGGCATTGTCAGATGTAACCTTCTCTGAATCAACCCATTTTATATTTACGGATACACCGTTTGCGATGCCGCCGTGCTTTAAAGCTTCAACTACACTGATGTAAGCATCGTGAAGCTGTGTGTATTTTCCTACGAGAGCGACTGACACATCACCGTGAGGGTGCTTAAGCGCCGTACACATGGCTTTCCAGTCGGTAAGGTCAGGCTCAGGACAAGGAAGGTTAAGACATTCGCAGGCTACCTGTGCAAGATGCTCCTCCTCCATTGCAAGAGGTGCCTCATACAGATATTCAACGTCAAGGTTCTGAAGAACATGTGAGCTTGGAACATTGCAAAATAGAGCAATTTTATCCTTGATGCCCTTGTCAAGAGGATACTCGGAACGGCATACTATGATGTCAGGCTGGATTCCCATTCCCTGAAGTTCCTTAACGCTTGCCTGTGTAGGCTTGGTTTTCATTTCTCCGGATGACTTGAGATAAGGGATAAGCGTCACATGTAAAAAGAGTGCATTTTCCTTGCCGACTTCATGCTGGAACTGACGAAGTGCTTCAAGGAAAGGCTGGCTCTCGATATCTCCGACTGTGCCTCCGATTTCTACAATGGCAATCTTGGTCTCATTGCTTGTGTAATCGCGGAAGAGCCTGCTCTTAATCTCATTTGTAATATGAGGGATAACCTGAACCGTTCCCCCGCCGAAGTCACCGCGGCGCTCCTTTGACAGAACCGACCAATATACCTTGCCGGAGGTGACATTTGAGTTCTTTCCAAGGCTCTCATCGATGAAACGCTCATAGTGTCCAAGGTCGAGGTCCGTCTCAGCTCCATCATCCGTAACAAAAACCTCTCCGTGTTGAATAGGATTCATTGTGCCCGGGTCAATGTTGATATAAGGGTCGAATTTCTGCATTGTTACCGAATAGCCTCTTGCTTTTAAAAGACGACCAAGTGATGCTGCGGTGATACCTTTGCCAAGACCGGATACTACACCGCCTGTTACAAAAACGTACTTTACCATGACGAACCTCCAATGTTTTAATTTGATAAGAATTAATTTATCTGAGTATTTTGATATATTTAATAGGTTATATCAAAAACAATATTCTACATTCTACTACAAAATGCATTTGAATGGAATTATAATTTTGCCACTTTTGACTTTCGATTATTCGTTTATTTGGCATTGTGACATAAGAAAATTAAGGGACTGTAAAATTTTTATGTGATATAGGACAAATGAAAACTGCCTGATATGAAAGGCGTATGCTGCGGCAGTGAATATTGCCGTTTCATGCTTTTCATTCAGGCAGTTATATATTATCTGTTTATCGGTGATACAGCTTGTTAGTCTGGTATTCAGGCTCGCAGGTGAGATTTACACCGAGCTTTCTGAATATGTCACGGTCAACGGATGAGAGAATTACTGTTGAGTGTACATCACAGCCTTCAAGCTTTGAAAGCATGTCAAAGGCGCGGCGTGCATTCTCATCCTCGGCAGCGCAGATAGATAGAGCGATGAGTATCTCATCTGTGTGAAGGCGTGGATTACGGTTTCCGAGATAGTCGACCTTGAGTTTCTGTATAGGCTCGATAACTTTTGGAGATATCAGGTCGATTTCATCGGGAATGCCTGCAAGTGTCTTTAAAGCGTTTAAAAGCATCGCTGATGATGCGCCAAGGAGAAAGCCTGTCTTGCCTGTGATAACAGTTTTGTCAGGAAGTTCTATCGCTGCGGCAGGATTTCCTGTGCGTTTGGCAACTTCAAGTGCGGCAGGAACAAGAGGTCGATCGGAAGGCTTGATGCCTGCTTTGGACATAAGAAGCTCAAGCTTGTAGATAGGCTCGTTGCCTATGGTTCCCTGACGCTTCTGGCATAAAAGGTTGTGATAGCGGCGGAGTATTTCCTCGTTTGCGGCAGCGCGTACAGCTTCGTCATCGACTATACAGCAGCCTGCCATGTTGACACCCATATCAGTAGGTGACTTATATGGTGATGCTCCAAGTATGCGTTCGAACATTGTGTTGAGTACAGGGAATATCTCTATATCCCGGTTATAGTTGACAGTTGTTTCACCATATGCTGCTAAGTGGAACGAGTCAATCATGTTGACATCATTCAAATCGGCTGTTGCAGCTTCATAGGCGAGATTAACCGGATGGTCAAGAGGAAGATTCCAGATAGGGAATGTCTCGAACTTGGCATAGCCGGATGAGATTCCGCGCTTGTTGTCATGGTAAAGCTGTGAGAGGCAGGTAGCCATCTTGCCGCTGCCGGGACCGGGTGCCGTGACAACGATGAGAGAACGGCTTGTCTCGATATAGTCATTCTTTCCGTAGCCTTCATCGCTTACGATAAATGGAATATTGGAAGGATAGCCCTCAATAGGATAGTGACGGTATACTTTGATGCCGAGTGATTCAAGCTTCTTCTGGTATGCGATTACACTAGGCTGATTGCAGAAGCGTGTCAGTACAACGCTTCCCACATAAAGACCGTAATCATGGAAGGCATCGATAAGACGAAGAACATCCATATCATATGTGATTCCAAGGTCTGCTCTGACCTTATTTTTTTCAATGTCGCTGGAATTTATTGCTATAACTATCTCTGCTTTGTCTTTTAATTTGGAGAGCATGACAATCTTACTGTCCGGCTTGAAGCCCGGAAGTACACGGGATGCATGGAAGTCATCAAAAAGCTTGCCGCCGAACTCAAGATAGAGCTTGCCGCCGAACTTGGCGATTCTCTCTGAAATCCTTTCGGACTGCATTTTTACATATGCGTCATTATCGAAGCCTGTCATTTTCATTAGGAAACCTCATTTCTGAATTTTTTGTAAACCTAACTTATTATAGAAAAAAACGCAATCAAATTCAATCGTATATTTTAATTTTTTATGCTACAGTTATGAATGCTAAAACAAAAGCTTTTTGGGTATAATGAAGTTATGATATCGGAGAGGTTAAAATACTTTTAAACTCAAAATCCGGACATAATTGCAGGTATAATTGACTTAGATATCAATTAATCGCATGTAATAATTTAACATTTTTTTCACAATAAGCATATTGATTTATCATGGTAGATGATGGTATTATATGTGAAGGTATCACTCTTTAATAAGAAAAGAAAATAAAATGCCTAAAAGTTGGGAGATTATTTCGTGGACGAGAAAAATAATAAGAATCAAAATCAGAATAAGGATGGAAATAAGGGAAATAAGTTTAACCAGACCTTGCTTATACTGCTGATAGCAGGTGTGATCACGGTGTTGGCGATAAGCTGCGTGAATACATTTCTTCATAATAGCACAAGTCAGGAGATAAGCTACACTGATTTTTTAAGTATGCTTGACAGTGGAAATGTGGCGAAGGTTGAGTATGATCAGGATGTTATTTACATAACACCAAAAACACAGCCGATAGAAGGACTCAAATTGTCATATTATACAGGATATATATATGATGAAGAAGTAATTCAGTACATGAAGGATAACAATATAGAATACAATGTCAAGATTCAGGATAAGAGCTCATCTATACTGGATTTTCTGCTTGTATATATAGTTCCATGGGTGCTGATATATTTTATTTTCAGCTTTGTGTTCAGAAAAATGTCAGGTGGCGGCGGAATGATGGGCGTTGGCAAGTCAAATGCCAAGATGTATGGAATGGAAAAAGCCACAGGTGTTACATTTAAGGATGTAGCAGGTCAGGATGAGGCTAAGGAATCTCTCACAGAGATAGTAGACTTCCTTCATAACCCTGCAAAGTATACACGCATAGGTGCAAAGCTTCCTAAGGGTGCGCTTTTAGTCGGTCCTCCGGGAACAGGTAAGACGCTTCTTGCCAAGGCTGTTGCAGGTGAAGCGGGAGTTCCGTTCTTCTCACTGTCCGGTTCCGATTTCGTAGAGATGTTCGTAGGTGTAGGCGCATCAAGAGTGCGTGACCTCTTTAAACAGGCACAGCAGTCTGCACCATGTATCATATTTATCGATGAGATTGATGCCATCGGCAAGAGCCGTGATTCAAGATATGGCGGCGGAAATGATGAGAGAGAGCAGACACTCAATCAGCTTCTTGCAGAGATGGACGGATTTGATCCATCCAAGGGTGTGTTTATACTTGCGGCAACCAACAGACCGGATGTTCTTGACAAAGCGCTGTTAAGACCGGGACGATTCGACAGAAGAATCATTGTGGATAAGCCGGATTTAAAGGGAAGAGTTAATATATTGAAGGTTCATTCAAAGGATGTTCTTATGGATGACACGGTTGATTTAGAAGCTATAGCTCTTGCGACAGCAGGTGCAGTCGGTTCGGATTTGGCTAACATGATTAATGAGGCAGCAATCAATGCGGTAAAGACCGGCAGAGGTGTTGTGAGCCAGAAGGATTTGTTTGAATCGGTTGAAGTTGTCATAGCAGGTAAGGAGAAGAAGGACAGACTTCTAAGCCCGCAGGAGAAGAAGATAGTATCCTACCATGAAGTCGGTCATGCGCTTGTCACAGCTCTTAGCAAGAATGCCGAGCCGGTGCAGAAGATTACAATAGTTCCAAGAACAATGGGTTCGCTTGGCTACACAATGCAGGTTCCTGAGGAGGAGAAGTATCTCATGAGCAAGGAAGAGCTCATGACAAGAATATACACTCTTCTCGGTGGACGTGCGGCGGAGGAAATCATATTTAATTCAGTCACTACAGGTGCATCGAATGATATTGAGAGAGCCACTAAGCTTGTTCGAAATATGATTACTCTGTATGGAATGTCAGACAGATTCGGACTTATGGGACTTGAGACAGTTGAGAACCAGTATCTCGATGGAAGAACAGTGCTTAACTGCTCAGACAGAACAGCGGCAGAGGTTGACGATGAAGTCAAGCTTGTGTTAAAGGATGCTTATGCCAAAGTTAAGGATATGCTTGCACAGAACAGGGAAGTACTTGATAAGGTAGCTGATTTCCTTATCGAGAAGGAGACTATCACCGGCAAGGAATTTATGGAAATATTTAACGAAGTAAAAGGCATAACACCGGATACTTCTGAGAATACGGAAAGTGCCAAGGATGCAGAAGCTGAGCATGAGAAAGCATCCGCACAGGATGAAGCTGAGTGTGGTGCTGAGAAGCCTAATGAAGCTGCTGATGAAAAGGCAGAGCAGAATGAAAAGGAAGCTTCGCAGGAAACAGAGAAACAGGACTGATTTTTAAAAAGTAATATTAATATGAAATAAAAAAAGCCGATATAAACTTTAACAGATTATATCGGCTTTTAAATTTAAAAATACAGTGAGGTACACAAAAGTGAGAATAGATAACAATTCAGGGATGACAAGTAATACAGGCAAGACGGCTTCGACAGCAGCAATTCAGGCGGAGAACAAGACAGCGGCGGATGATGCCAGGAAAAGTGAAAAAGGAAACGGACTCACCATCAACGGAAATCAGCTCAATCTAGGCGAGGATCTGGTGGAAGAAAAGCGCAAAAAGGCGAGAAGCATGGCTATGGAGCTTATGCTTGAGGCATATAAAAATGACAAAGCATTAGACAGCACAGCTGAAGAAAAGAGCACACATGCTAAGAAGCTTTATGAAGAGAATGATGAAGCAAGGAGCATGATTTCGGATATAAAAAAAGAAAAGGAAAATACGAATGAGATATATGGTGTCACAGATGACAGTGAAGAGGCAAAAGACTTAGATATCTTAAGACGTGGCAGGGATTCCATGGGAAATCCACAGAGTGTGCTTACTGATGAAGAGTATGCAAGATACAAGGAGCTCTATTCTGGAGGATTGTCTGATTACCATACAAGAATGTTGTCTCTCGATGCTGATGAGAAGTATTATACGGATAAAATTTCAGATAATATGAAGGGGATTGTAAGCGATTATGCTTTCAACCGCAACCTTTCTATAGAGCGTTTAAAGTCACATGACATGCTTGATGCAAAGAAGCAGGGAGAGCAGATTGTCGATGCAGCATCTAAGGAGATTATCGGACAGGTAATGCAGGATGCCGTGGACAATATTGATGAGGATATAGAGAAGGAAAAAGAGGATGCTCTTGAAAAAAAGCAGGAGCAGAAGGAACTTGAAGAACGCATTGAGAGAGCAAAAGGAGAAGCACATAAGGATGACAGTGATGAAGAGCTTATGTATGAGATTAACAATGCTCTTGATGAAGTCGGCAAGATAGGCTCAGATGATGCAGCTAAGACACCGGAAAAATCATTAGGACTTATGGTTGCACAGCTTCAGCTCTCAGCCGATGATGTAAAAGGTCTTGTAGTAGACAATAAGCTTTAAAAGCCTGGCAGGCATCTAAACAGATAGTTCCTGCTTAAAATGAGGATGGATATGTTTGTAATTGAAGAAGAATTGAAGAAACTTCCGGGAAAACCGGGAGTGTATATAATGCATGATGACCGAGACAATATAATCTATGTGGGCAAGGCAATCAGCCTTAAAAACAGGGTAAGACAGTATTTCCAGTCTTCGAGAAACCACACGGAAAAGATAAAGCAGATGGTCAGCCATGTCAGCTATTTTGAGTATATAATAACGGATTCGGAGCTTGAAGCACTTGTACTTGAGAATAATCTCATCAAGGAGCATCGTCCGAAGTATAATACGATGCTAAAGGATGACAAGACATATCCGTATATAAAGGTTACGGTTAATGAGGACTTTCCAAGAGTCCTTTTTTCTCGTGAATTAAAAAAAGACAAGGCAAAATATTTTGGGCCGTATACAAGTGCGGGAGCGGTCAAGGATACGATAGAACTTCTCCGCAAGCTTTACAAGATAAGAACTTGTAACAGGTGCCTGCCAAGAGATATAGGAAAGGAACGTCCATGCCTTAACTATCATATCAGACAGTGCGATGCACCGTGTCAGGGCTATATTTCAAAGGACGAATATAGAGAAAATATCAATAAGACACTCGACTTCTTAAATGGAAATTATTCAGGAGTAATACATTCTCTGAAGGAGAAGATGGAGAAGGCATCAGAAAAGCTTGAATTTGAGGAGGCGGCTGTATACCGTGATCTGTTGGCAAGTGTGCAGTCTGTTGCACAGAAGCAGAAGATTACCAACAGCGATATGCTTGATAAGGATATAATAGCGGCTGCAATAGATGGAAATACATGTGTAGTGCAGGCTTTCTTTGTAAGAGAAGGAAGACTTATAGGAAGAGATAAGTATAATATGGAGCTAGCTGCGACTGACACAAGAGCGGAAGTTATAACGGATTTCATTAAGCAGTTCTATGCCGGCATACCATTTGTGCCAAGACAGATAATGGTGCAGGAAGAATTGGCAGAGAAGGATATTTTAGAGGAATGGCTAAGCGGTAAGCGTGGCTCTAAGGTAGAGATTGTCGCACCTAAGAAGGGGCAGAAGGAAAAGCTTGTCGAGCTGGCGCAGAAAAATGCCGAGATGGTACTTGCACAGGACATAGATAAGCTTCAGAGAGAAAAAAGAAGAACAACAGGTGCGGTCAAGGAGATAGAGGAGCTTTTAGGAATAGAGAGTGCATACCGCATGGAAGCATATGATATATCCAATATAAGCGGTGCTCAGTCGGTTGGCTCAATGGTTGTATATCAGGATGGAAGACCTAAGAGAAATGATTACCGTAAATTCAGAATAAAGACTGTTATCGGGCCTAATGATTATGCCAGCATGGAGGAGGTACTTACCAGAAGGTTCACACATGAGAATGATGCAAGCTTTGACGCGGTGCCGGATCTTATCATGATGGACGGTGGACGTGGACAGGTTAACATATGTCTTGGAGTACTAAGTAAGCTTGGTCTTGATATCAAGGTGTGCGGAATGGTAAAAGACGATAATCATAGAACAAGAGGCCTGTACTACAATAATACAGAGATTCCGATAAGCAGGGACAGTGAAGCATTCAAGCTCATAACAAGAATACAGGATGAAGCCCACCGCTTTGCTATCGAATATCACAGAAGCCTTAGAAGTGTAAATCAGGTGAAGTCCATACTTGATGATATAGAAGGAATCGGGCCGGCAAGAAGAAAGGCACTCCTGCATCATTTTAAGGATGTCGAACATATAAGGGAGGCAGATGAGGATGAGCTTGCAAGCGTTGACGGAATGAATGCCAGGGCAGCAGAATCGGTGTACAGTTTTTTCCACAGACAGACCAGATAAAGAACTTTTTTTTGTACATTGAGTGTGTTATAATAAAAATAATATATAACTATTCAGGAGGGCGGACATGAAGTTAGGTAATAACGAAGTACAGCTTACAAAGATTGTTGAGAAGATGGGACTTACTAATCTCACACCACAGATTGATACAGACACAAAATATGTTACACAGCCGGATGTCAACAGACCGGCGCTTCAGCTCGCAGGTTTTTACGATCATTTTGACAATGAGAGAGTTCAGATAATCGGATATGTAGAGGAAGCTTATATTGAGACACTTGACAGAGAGACGAGAGTCCAGAGATATCGCCAGCTTATGGAGAGCAACATACCTTGTCTTATTTTCTGCCGTTCACAGCAGCCGGATCAGGATTTGTTAGAGATAGCACTTAAGTATGAGATACCTCTTTTGAGCTCTGATGCGTCAACATCATCATTCATGGCTGAGATAATCAGATGGCTTAAGGTACAGCTTGCACCTACTATCTCAATTCACGGAGTATTAGTCGATGTATTCGGTGAAGGAGTTCTTATCATGGGTGAGAGCGGCATCGGTAAGAGTGAGGCGGCTCTTGAGCTTATAAAGAGAGGACACCGTCTTGTTACAGACGATGTTGTCGAGATTAAGAAAGTCAGTGACGAGACACTTATAGGAACGGCACCTGACATTACAAGACATTTTATTGAGCTTCGAGGAATCGGTATCATCGATGTAAAGAGTCTTTTCGGAGTTGAGAGCATCAAGGAGACTCAGGCCATAGACATGGTTATCAAGCTTGAAGACTGGGACAAGGATAAGGAGTATGACCGCCTCGGTCTTGAAGAGACATACACAGAGATTCTTGGAAACAAGGTTGTAAGCCACAATATTCCTATTCGTCCGGGTCGTAACCTTGCAATTATTGTCGAGACGGCAGCAGTCAACTGGAGACAGAGAAAGATGGGTTACAATGCAGCTCAGGAGCTGTATAACAGAGTTCAGCAGAATCTTAATAAAGGATTAGAATAAAATTTGCCGGTGTGACATATGATGATATCAGAGGCTCATAGATATAAGCAGTCTGCTGATATTGCACATGGATGCTATCTGGTGCATAGAATGTATATATAAGCGCAATTACAGCGTATTCGGAGGAGATTGTGAATAGAGTAGAAGCATTAGTCAGAGAATGTGTACCGGAGGACAGTATATTTTTTAATGAGCCTATGAATAAGCATACAAGCTTTCGCATAGGTGGTCCGGCAGATATTCTTGTAAAACCTTCAGATATAGAGCAGATAAAGAAGTTATGTGTGGAGTGCAGGAAGGAAAATATTCCATATATAATACTTGGAAACGGAAGCAATGTGCTTGTGTCTGATGACGGAATCAGAGGAGTTGTTATTAAGCTTCTTGATAACTATGGGCGTATTCGCATTGAGGGCGATGTCATCACGGCGCAGGCAGGTGCAAGATTATCAAAGATAGGTTCAGCGGCACTCAACGCATCACTTACGGGTTTTGAGTTCGCATGTGGCATTCCGGGAACACTTGGCGGTGCATGTATCATGAACGCAGGTGCTTACGGCGGTGAGATGAAGGATATTCTTCTTGGTGTAACTGCCATGGACAAGGATGGAAATATAAGAGAGTATGAGCCGCATGAGATGGGACTTGGATACAGAACAAGCCGTTTTGCGCGCGAAGAGCTGATGGTTCTTGAGGCAAGAATACAGCTTGCCAAGGGAAATCATGACGAAATAGAAGCTGCGATGAAAGATTTAGCGACAAGAAGAAGGGAAAAGCAGCCGCTTGAATTTCCGAGCGCAGGAAGTACCTTCAAGCGTCCGGAAGGATATTTTGCAGGAAAGCTTATTATGGATGCAGGGCTTAGCGGCTTTAGCGTAGGTGGTGCATGTGTTTCACAGAAGCATTGCGGATTTGTGATTAATAAGGGCGGTGCAACTGCGCAGGATGTATGCACGCTCATGCGTGAAGTGTCAAGTATCGTAAAGGATAAGTTCGGAGTGGCTCTTGAGCCGGAAGTAAAGATGATAGGAATCACTTATTGAAATTAATGCAGTAATGTATGAAATAATTTATAGTTGACATATTTGCTATATGGATGTAACCTAGACAGGTATTGATATTTTACCCTTGTAGTACTAAAGAGATTTGCAGGAGGCGGGTAGAATGAGGATAGTGATTGTTACAGGTATGTCCGGAGCCGGCAAGAGTACAGTACTTAAGATGTTTGAGGACATTGGATATTATTGCGTTGACAATATGCCGATTGCACTTGTTGAGAAATTTGTTGAGCTTGCCGTGGCAGGCAATTCGGATTTGAAGAATATTGCACTTGGTGTTGATATCAGGAGCGGTCAGGCATTTGCCGGTTTTGATGCTGTACTTGAACATATGAGCAACGCAGGTGTCAAATATGAGATACTTTTTCTTGACTGTGCGGATGCAGTGCTTGTAAAGCGTTACAAGGAGACAAGGCGCAGCCATCCGCTTGCTGTCGGAGACAGGATTGACAAAGGCATTGCACTTGAGAGAGAAGCGCTTGCATTCCTTAAGAAAAAGTCAGATTATATTATTGATACAAGTTCGCTTCTTACAAGAGATTTGAGACAGGAAATAGAGAGAATTTTTGTTCAGAATGAGAAATATAACAATCTTTTTGTGACGATTCTCTCTTTTGGATTTAAATATGGGATTCCGGCGGATGCTGACCTCGTTTTTGATGTCAGATTTCTGCCTAATCCATACTATGTTGAAAAGCTTAAGCCGCTCACCGGCAATGATAAGCCTATACAGGATTATGTGATGGGCTGTCCACAGGCAGTGGAGTTCATGGATAAGCTTGAAGATATGATTAATTTTCTGATACCTAACTATATTTTAGAGGGTAAGAACAGCCTTGTCATTGCAATAGGCTGTACAGGAGGAAAGCATCGCTCAGTGACGCTTGCCAACGAATTATACAGGAGGCTTTCAGACAAGGATTACGGTATCAAGATTGAACACCGTGATATTATGCTTGATTCGCTTCGAAAAAAATAAGCCTGAGATTTATATGTATATAGAGATAATAACAGAGGCGGATGGGATGGGTGCCGATGTCATTTTCAAGTGATGTTAAAGTGGAACTGGCTGAATATATAACAGAAGCCAGACATTGCCTGATTGCGGAACTGTCTGCCATGCTCAGCATGAGTGCCAAAGTCAGGAAAAGAAAAGACGGTTTTGAGATTGTATCATCAACCGAGAACATAGCTGTAGCAAGGAAGCTGGCTACATATATAAAAAATGGTTTCGATTATATGCCGCGTATCAGTGTACGCTGTGCCGGACATGCAGGAAAGAATCATATTTATAAAGTGATGGTTGAAGAATGTGATGTGGCAGTGCAGATACTTATGGCGACCAAGCTTATGAGCGCAGAGGAAGAGCCATCAGAGGACCTGATGCCGAAGAATAATCTTGCTATCAGAAATGAGTGCTGCAAGAGAGCATTCATAAGAGGAGCATTTCTTACAGCGGGAAGCATGAGCGACCCGGAAAAGTTTTACCATTTTGAAATAGTATGCCCTACAGAACGAAAAGCTGAATTTATTCAGTCAATTCTTGTAGGCTTTACGTTTGATGCACGAATAGTTCAGCGTAAAAGATATTACGTTGTCTATATAAAAGAAGGTGAGCAGATTGTGGACCTGCTTAATATCATGATGGCTCACCGGGCACTTCTAAATCTTGAGAATGTGAGAATACTTAAGGAAGTGCGCAATTCTATTAATAGGCAGGTCAACTGTGAGACTGCCAATCTTAACAGGACAGTTTCGGCGGCAGTCAAGCAGATAGAGGATATTAATTATATTAAAGATACAGTAGGGCTTGACAGTCTGAGCGAAGGACTCATGGAGATAGCAGTTCTAAGAGCGGAGAATACGGAAGTTTCGCTAAAAGAGCTGGGTCAGATGCTTTCGCCGCCTGTCGGAAAGTCGGGAGTTAATCACCGTCTCAGGAAAATCAGTGAGATTGCTGATGATTTGAGGCAGAACAAATTATAAAAAGATATGGAGAGTATGTATCATGATTCAGAAGAATATCAAAATTCAGATTCCAACCGGTTTAGAGGCAAGACCTGTAGCGGTCTTGGTACAGATTGCAAGCAAGTATGAGAGCTCAATTTTTATTGAATCGGGAACTAAGAAAGTAAATGCAAAGAGCATTATGGGTATGATGGCACTCGGACTTGAAGCTGATGAAGAGATTACTGTGATTGCTGACGGTAAGGATGAAGAGGAAGCAATAAAAGGAATCGAAGAGTTCATCACATCTGCTAAATAATATATTATATTAAAAAAGCTCCTTGGCTCTGTCTGAGGAGTTTTTGCATATATGTAATTAATTTTAGTGGAGGTACTTATGGAGTTTACACATTTACATGTGCATACAGAATACAGTCTGCTTGATGGTTCAAGCAAGATAAAGGAGCTTCCGGCAAGAGCTAAGGAGCTGGGGATGGACAGCCTTGCAATCACAGACCATGGTGTAATGTACGGTGTTATAGATTTTTACCGCGCATGTAGGGCGGCTGGAATCAAGCCTATAATCGGCTGTGAAGTCTATGTGGCACCGGGGTCGAGGTTTGACAAGGAAGCGGTAGGTCAGGGTGATGACAGATACTACCATCTTGTGCTTCTTGCCGAGAATAATACAGGATATGCCAATCTGATGAAGATAGTGTCGCGAGGCTTTACCGAAGGCTTTTATTACAAACCTAGAGTCGACTATGAAGTCCTTACAAAATATCATGAAGGTATTATCGCACTCAGTGCATGTCTTGCCGGTGAAATTGCAAGAGATATCACAAGAAATAACTATGAGGAAGCTAAGAAGGCAGCACTTCATTATCAGGAGATTTTTGGTGAAGGCAATTTCTTCTTAGAGCTTCAGGACCATGGAATACCTGCGCAGAGGCTTGTAAATCAGGAGCTTATGAGAATGAGCCGTGAGACAGGGATAGAGCTTGTGTGCACAAATGATATACATTATACATTTGCAGATGATGCCGAAGCGCATGACCTTCTTTTGTGCTTGCAGACAGGAAAAAAGGTGACGGATGAGGACAGAATGCGCTATGAAGGCGGGCAGTATTACTGCAAATCGCCGCAGGAGATGGCTGCACTCTTTCCGTATGCTCCTCAGGCTCTTGAAAATACGCATAAAATAGCAGACAGATGTAATGTGGAGATAGAGTTCGGGCATACCAAGCTCCCGAAATATGAAGTGCCGGATGGGTATGATTCATGGACATATCTTCTTCACTTGTGCAATGAAGGTCTTGTAAAAAGATATGGTGACAAAGCAGAGCTTCACAGGGAGAGACTTGACTATGAGCTTGGCGTAATAAAAACCATGGGATATGTTGACTATTTTCTCATTGTGTGGGATTTTATCAATTATGCCAAGCAGAATGGGATAGCTGTAGGACCCGGAAGAGGGTCAGGAGCCGGAAGCATAGTTGCATATTCGCTTGCAATCACGGATATTGATCCAATAAGGTATAATCTGCTCTTTGAGCGTTTTTTAAATCCTGAGAGAGTGTCAATGCCTGATATAGACGTTGACTTCTGTTTTGAACGCCGTCAGGAAGTGATTGATTATGTTGTGAGAAAATATGGCAAAGATAAAGTGGTACAGATTGTGACATTCGGTACGCTTGCAGCTAAGGCGGTTATCCGTGATGTAGGAAGAGTGCTTGATATGCCATATGCAGATGTGGACAGAGTTGCCAAGCTTGTCCCGAATGAGCTTGGAATAACTCTTGATAAGGCACTTTCCGGAAGTCAGGATTTTAAAGTATTATATGACAATGACCCGGAAGTGAAGCATCTTGTTGATATGGCGCGCAGACTTGAAGGACTGCCTAGAAATACTTCAATGCATGCAGCCGGAGTTGTTATATGCCAGAAAGCGGCTGATGAGTTCGTTCCACTGTCAAGGGGCGGGGATGGGACGATAACTACACAGTATACCATGACTACTCTCGAAGAACTGGGACTTCTCAAGATGGATTTTCTTGGACTTAGGACACTGACGGTAATACAGGATGCGGTCAAGCTTGTAAATAAAGCTCATCCGGGTACACTTGATATAGATAAGATTGATTATGATGATCAGAGCGTGATGGAGCTTATAGGCTCCGGGCATACGGAAGGAATCTTCCAGCTTGAAAGTCCTGGAATGAAGAACTTCATGAAGGAATTAAAGCCAAAGAGCCTTGAAGATATAACAGCCGGAATATCACTATACCGTCCGGGCCCGATGGATTTCATCCCTAAATATTTAAAAGGCAAGAATAATCCTCAGGAAATAGAGTACGAGTGTCCTCAGCTTGAGAGCATATTAAGCACAACCTACGGCTGTATTGTCTATCAGGAGCAGGTTATGCAGATTGTGCGTGACCTTGCGGGCTACACGCTTGGAAGAAGTGATCTTGTGCGGCGTGCAATGTCAAAAAAGAAGGCGGCAGTGATGGAGAAGGAACGCCAGAACTTTATATATGGCAATAAGGAGGAAGGCGTTCCCGGCTGTATCGCAAATGGAATTTCGGAGGAAACAGCAAAGACTATATATGACAATATGACGGATTTTGCCAAGTATGCATTTAACAAGTCACATGCTGCATGCTATGCAGTGGTATCTTACCAGACAGCGTACCTTAAATGTCACTATCCGAAGGAATTTTTTGCGGCGCTTATGACAAGTGTGCTTGCAAACAGCTCGAAAATAGCATCATACGCCTATACTTGCAGACAAATGGGAATAGATATACTTCCGCCGAATATAAATGAAGGTGAAGGTAATTTCTCCGTTGCCGAAAATGGAATTATGTACGGTTTGTCGGCACTAAAGAGCCTTGGAAGACCGGTGATAGATGCAATTATTGAGGAGCGCGAGGCGAACGGAAAATTTACGGGGCTTGAGGATTTTGTGAGCAGGCTTTCAGGCAGGGAAGTCAATAAAAGGACACTGGAAAGCTTCATAAAGTCGGGAGCTTTTGACTGCTTTGGTGTAAACAGGCACCAGATGATGCTTGTATATGCCGATATCATTGATAATATAACCAATGAAAGAAAGAATAATATAGCAGGTCAGATGTCTCTTTTTGACATGTTTGAAGAAAAGCATGATAAAGTCAACATGCCGAATGTGCCGGAATATGACAAGGAACAGCTTCTTGCCTATGAAAAAGAAGTTCTCGGCGTGTATGTAAGCGGTCATCCTATGGATGACTATGACGCATTGTGGCGCAGGCACATAACAAATGTGAGCCTGGATTTTATTAATGAAGAGGATAATCCGCCTAAGGTAAGCGAAGGCGAGAAGGTTACAATCGGAGGCATAATAACAGGAAAGAGCGTAAAGAATACAAGCACAGGAAAGCTCATGGCATATATTACGCTTGAGGATGTGCTTGGGGCTGTTGAGGTTATAGTATTCCCACGCGATTATGAAAAAAATAAGGATAAGCTTCTTGAGGACAATAAGGTATTTATTGAAGGACGTGTAAATATAAAGGAGGATGAGAACGGAAAAATTGTCTGCTCGTCAGTCACAGCCTTCAATGAGATACCAAGAGTCTGCTGGTTACAGTTTGCCAATAAACAGGCATATCTTGATGCACAGCCTGAGCTTGACAGTATCATTGCTTCCTCAGATGGCAATGACACGGTTACGATTTATTGCAGAGAGGAAAAACAGCGCAAGGTTCTTCCTAAGAGCCAGAGTATCATGGCAGATGGCGATACACTAAAGAGGCTTGTTGACAGATTTGGTGCCGCCAATGTAAAGGTCGTATAAGTTATAATAAAATTAAATTATACTATTGAAAATAATTTGATTTAGGGGTATTATAAGTAAAAAATGACATTGTTAAATTTTTCACTGTTTAAGAAAGACTTTTAAACATCGGTAGAACGGAGGATATTATGGCTAAGGAAATTAAGACAATCGGTGTGCTCACAAGCGGCGGCGATGCGCCGGGAATGAATGCTGCAATTCGTGCAGTTGTTCGTACAGCTATTGCAAAAGGACTTAAAGTTAAGGGAATTTTAAAAGGTTACAACGGACTTCTCAATGAAGAAATCATTGATATGGATGCGCTCAGTGTTGCCGACATCATCCATAGAGGAGGTACAATTCTCTATACTGCTAGATGTCTTGAGTTTATCACTCCTGAAGGTCAGCAGAAAGCTGCCGATATATGTAAGAAACATGGTATAGATGGTCTTATTGTAATCGGTGGTGATGGTTCATTCCGTGGTGCACAGAAGCTTGCTGCACTTGGAATTAATACAATAGGTGTTCCGGGAACCATTGACTTAGATATCGCATGTACAGATTATACAATTGGTTTTGATACAGCAATCAACACCGCAATGGAAGCTATCGACAAGATAAGAGATACATCTACATCACATGAAAGATGCAGTATTATCGAAGTCATGGGACGTAATGCAGGATATATTGCATTATGGTGTGGTATTGCCAACGGAGCTGAGGATATCCTGCTTCCGGAGCGCTACAATAATGATGAACAGACTCTTATCAACAGCATTATTAATAACCGTAAGAAGGGTAAGAGACACCATATTATAATAAATGCCGAGGGTATCGGACATTCGAGCAGCATGGCAAGAAGAATTGAGGCTGCAACAGGCATTGAGACAAGAGCAACTATTCTTGGACATATGCAGCGAGGCGGAAGTCCTACATGTAAGGACAGAATGTACGCATCAATTATGGGAGCTTATGCGGTCGACTGCCTTATCGCCGGCAAGAGCAAGAGAGTTGTAGCACATTCACATGGCGAGTTCGTTGATTATGATATTGATGAAGCACTTGCAATGAAGAAGGATATTGATGAATATCAGTACACAATAAGCAGGAATTTAGCAAGATAGGAAAAGGTAATGATTACAAGTACATCAAATTCACAGATAAAAAATGTAATTAACCTCATCAAAAAGTCTAAGGACCGTAAGGCCCAAGGACTTTTTGTTGTTGAAGGGAAGAGAATGTTCGAGGAGACACCAAAGGAGAGAATTGACAGTCTTTTTATCTCCGAGAGCTACGAAAAAGAGAATCGACAGTCGCTTTCGGGATATTCATATGAGACAGTATCGGATGAAGTTTTTTCACATATGTCTGATACAAAGACCCCACAGGGGATTATGGCTCTTGTGAAAATGTCCGGATATTCCGTAGAAGATATGATTCATGGAGATAATCCTCTCATAATGATTCTTGAGAATCTTCAGGATCCCGGAAATCTCGGCACAATAATAAGAACTGCCGAGGGAGCCGGAGTTGACGGAATAATAATGACTTCGGGAACCGTAGATATATATAATCCTAAAGTAATACGCTCTACGATGGGGGCAATGTACCGGATGAAGTTTGCATATACGGATGACCTTGCAGGCACAGTTAAGCTGTTAAAGAGCAAAGGTATAATAACATACGCGGCACATCTTAAGGGTGCTGTCGATTATGTGAAATGTGATTATACGAAGGGAACTGCTTTCTTCATAGGAAATGAAGGAAACGGACTTACGGATGAGGCGACAGACCTCGCCGACAGGAAGATAATCATACCGATGAAGGGAAAATTAGAATCATTAAATGCCGCTGTAAGCGGTGCATTGCTTATGTATGAAGCGGCCAGACAGAGAAGGGGTTGACAATTCCGGCATAAGTTGTTACAATAAGGCGTAACATTTCTTAACAATTTTGTAACAATTAATAATGGAGAGTTGAAGATGAGAAGGAACAAGAAGTTTTACGTGTACATGATGCTCTTTGTAGTACTCATTGCACAGCTTGCGTTTTCAGGTAAGGCACTTGCAGGCACTGATGTAGCGGCATCGGTTGACAAGGCAGAAGCTGATACGCAGGCAGACGGCACTGTAGCCCTTTACAATTCAGACAATTTATCAGAGAATACCAATGTAGCGGCATTTGCTTTAGAAGCCGGTGCGGTTAACGACAATGAGGCACAGCAGGCTCAGGTAGAACCAAGGATAGTATATAACAGTACACTTGCACCGGACGGTGAGATAGTCGATGAGCTTACGGTAAGTACAGGAAAAAGTGATTTTGAAAATAAGGTTATTTCTTACTGTGAAGACAGAATCAACATCTATTCAGAGCCGGATGACACATCAGAGGTTGTAGGCTGTATGTATTCACGTTCACAGGCCGACATTATAGAGAAGGGTGAGGTATGGACCAAGATATCCTCCGGAAATGTTGCCGGTTATGCCAAGAACACATATCTGCTCTTTGGAGAGGAAGCAGACATGGTTGCTCCGTTCATAGGAGATAAGACAACTGTTGTGGAAGCAGATGAGCTTCCGGTATATGCTTCGGCAGATGAGAACAGTACAGTCATTGCGACATTCTATGCAGGTGAGACAATAAGTGCATATGAAGAGATTGGAAACTGGGTTCTTGTAGAATGTGAGAACGGTTACGGTTATGTGCAGGATGTAGGAATAAGTTCCACATACGATCTTGCCACTGCATGGACTGTAGATGAAGAGAATGCATATATAGCCGAGCAGGCGAGAATAGAGGCAGAGAGAAGGGAAGCTGAGCGTGTAGCAGCTGCTAAGGCGGCAATGTCTCAGAGTACCAGCATCGGCAGAACTACCAATGCTTCAATGAGTGCCAGTGATTCGGAAGTATATCTTCTTGCTTGTATCATAGAGTGGGAAGCCGGCTGGGAGCCTTACGAGGGCAAGCTTGCAGTTGCAAATGTTGTGCTCAACAGAGTGAGAAGTTCAAGATTCCAGCAGAATACGATAACAGATGTCATATATGCTCCAGGACAGTTTGCCGGTGTAGTTGATGGCAATGGCAACGTATCGGAGCGTTTTGCGGCACTTCTTGCAAACGGTCCATCACATCAGGAATCATACACAGCGGCAGGAGAAGCTCTTGCAGGTGTTAATAACATTGGAGATTACCTTTTCTTTATCAGTGTTAAGAAAGCAAATTATGCAAGATATTCACAGTATACAGTCTTAAATAACCATTGCTTTTACTCATATTAAAATGTATTATATGTGATATAATTTACAAAATAAAAGAGGAAATCCATTACCGTTAGGCGATGGATTTTCTTTTTTTACATAAAATGAACTTTTATAGGAATATAGTCTGATAAAAAGAAAATCAGGTTGTAAAACACACTATATTAGTGTATTATAAAGTATAAGCAGGTTAATAAGAATAAGGAGGGAAAGTATAATGAATGCAATGATATGGCTGATTTTGTTTGTCGTGCTGGTCGTGTTTGAGATTGCAACAATGGGGCTGACAACGATATGGTTTGCAGCAGGTGCACTTATTGCCTTTTTTGCATCACTGCTCCATATAACATGGTGGATTCAGTTTATGATTTTTATTGTAGTATCGTTTGTGATGCTGGTTTTCACAAGACCATTTGCTGTCAGATTTGTGAACAGACATACTACCAAGACGAACATAGACAGTATTATAGGGCAGACAGGGCGTGTTATTGCACAGATTGACAATGCACAGGCTTCAGGATATGTGGTTGTCAATGGCCTTGAGTGGTCAGCGAGGTCTGCTGATTCAAGCATCATAGAAGTTGATACAATGGTTACAGTAAAGGCAATAGAGGGCGTTAAGGTTATTGTTGAGCGCCGTGTTCTTGATGAAAGTGCAGAGTCGAAAGATAATATTTAAATTCAGGGAGGATTTTTAAGATGCCAGGTATAGTAGGTATTATTATTGTAGCAGTTATTATTCTTGTTATTTTAGCATCATGTATTAAGATTGTGCCACAGGCTCAGGCAGTAGTTCTTGAGCGTCTCGGTGCTTACAAGGAGACATGGAATGTAGGTATTCACTTTAAGGTTCCTTTTATCGATAAGATGGCGAGGAGAGTTGTACTCAAGGAGCAGGTAGCAGATTTCCCACCACAGCCTGTTATTACTAAGGATAATGTTACCATGAGAATCGATACAGTCATTTTCTTCCAGATTACTGACCCTAAGCTTTTTGCATACGGTGTAGAGAATCCTATCATGGCTATTGAGAACCTTACAGCAACAACGCTCAGAAATATCATAGGTGAGCTTGCATTTGACCAGACACTTACATCCCGTGAAGTCATCAACTCTAAGATGAGAGTATCTCTCGATGTAGCTACAGACCCATGGGGAATCAAAGTCAACAGAGTCGAAGTCAAGAATATTATCCCTCCGGCAGCTATTCAGGACGCAATGGAGAAGCAGAAGAGAGCAGAGCTTGAGAAGATAGAGGCAGTCACACGTTCAGAAGGACAGAAGCAGTCAGCAGTCCTTGTCGCAGAAGGAAAGAAGCGCTCATTGATTCTTGATGCCGAAGCTGAGAAGGAGTCAGCTATTCTTCGTGCCGAAGCCCAGAAGCAGAAGATGATAAAGGAAGCAGAAGGTCAGGCAGAAGCTATAAGAGTAGTACAGATGGCTAATGCAGAAGGGCTTAAGATGATTAAGGAGGCAGGCGCCGACGAAGCTGTATTAAGACTTAAGAGCTTAGAGGCATTTGAGAAGGCAGCTGACGGCAAGGCAACCAAGATTATTATTCCATCTGAGATTCAGGGTATGGCAGGACTTGCAAAGTCTGTTGTTGAAGTTGTAAAGGAAGCCGAATAACAATAGAAAGCTAGTATTTCAGGACGGAACGGAGATAACAAAAATGAGTGAACCAATCGAATTCAGATATGACACGCAGCTTCTTATCGAAGGTGAGAACCTTGATGAAGATGCGATAAATGATTATTTTACAGAGCATTTTAAGGGAGACTGCCTGCTTGCGGTAGGAGATGAGGAGCTTATAAAGATTCATTTTCATACCAATGAGCCATGGAAGGTTCTGGAATATTGCAGAACTCTTGGTGAGATATATGATATTGTTGTTGAAGATATGGACAGACAGGCAAGAGGTCTTCACGGTTAAGGATTGTTATGGATTATAAAAAAGGTCTTTCGGCATATCAGCTTAAGGTCATCGCCATTGTGGCGATGACCATTGACCATATAGCATGGATGTGGGTTCCTACAGTGTCACTTTTAGGACAGTGCATGCACATAGTTGGGCGGATTACAGCACCTGTAATGTGTTATCTTTTGGTGGAAGGGTATATTCATACGCATGATATCAAGAGGTATACAATGAGACTTGGAATTTTTGCTGTGATATCTGCCCTTCCTTTTTATTTTTTTGAGGTATGTGCAGGTATGGCAGCAGGCGGTATGCCATCATTCGGAATGATTTACACGCTGTTTCTGGCACTCGTTGTCCTGCGTGTGTATGACAGCAGTACTTTATCGATAAGGAAAAAGAGAGTGGCAATTTTCTTATTGCTGATGCTGTCAATGCTAGGTGACTGGGCAGGAATAGGAGTGCTATGGCCATTTATAATGTATGTGTACAGGGAGGATAGGAAAGCACAGTGTAAGCTGCTTGCTTGTACGGGAGCGGCATTTGCGGCTTTGCTGGCACTTGATGGAGCGGTGACAAATGCAGTACAGCCGTATATTTCTTTTTTTCAGTTCGGAATGTTGCTTTCGGTTCCGATAATAGGCGCATATAACGGAAGTCTTGGTGGAAAAAAGGGCGGGAAATGGTTCTTTTATGTGTATTATCCGGCGCACATGCTTCTGATTGCGGCGTCTAAGGCTTTATTTAATGTATAAATATACAATAAATTGCAATAAAATGTATTATTATGCATTGACATGCGGATAAATATGATGTATTCTTGTTAAAACGCAGGTCGGATTTTCATAGAAAAGACGACCGAAAGGTAAAGCGGTAAGGATTGGATTTTGCAATTACATATCAGACAGAGTGCGCAAGGAGGCAGCCATGAATTTAAAAGGACGCGATTTTTTGACATTGAAGGATTTCACAAAGGATGAGATTTTATATCTGATTGATCTTGCAGCAGACCTCAAGGACAAGAAGAAGAAAGGCATACCTGTAGATCATCACAGAGGAAAGAATGTTGCACTTATTTTTGAAAAGACCAGCACAAGAACACGCTGTTCTTTTGAAGTCGCGGCACATGACCTTGGAATGGGAACAACATACCTTGACCCGTCCGGCTCGCAGATAGGAAAGAAGGAGAGCATAGCGGACACTGCAAGAGTGTTAAGCCGCATGTACGATGGAATTGAGTATCGTGGCTTTGGACAGAATATAGTTGAGGAGCTTGCAAAGTATTCCGATGTGCCTGTGTGGAATGGACTTACCAACGAATATCATCCTACACAGATGTTAGCAGACATGCTTACAATAAGAGAACATTTTGGAAAGCTTGAAGGCATTAATTTTACATATATGGGCGATGCACGTTACAATATGGGAAATTCACTTATGATTGCATGTGCTAGGCTTGGACTTAATTTTACAGCCTGCACTAACAAGAAATATTTTCCGAATGAGGAGCTTGTTAAGCTTTGTAAGAGCTATGCAGCCGAGTCAGGAGCAACGATTACTCTTACGGAGGATGTTGATGCCGGAACTAAGGGTGCGGATGTTATCTACACTGATGTATGGGTATCAATGGGAGAACCGTCAGAAGTGTGGGAGGAGCGCATACACGACCTTCTTCCGTATCAGGTCAACAAAAAGGCTATGGATAATGCAGGCCCACAGGCAGTATTCATGCATTGCCTGCCTGCATTCCATGATTTAAAGACTACAGTTGGAGCACAGATTCATGATAAGTTCGGTCTTGATGAGATGGAAGTGACTGATGAAGTCTTTGAGTCGGCACAGTCGATTGTCTTTGATGAGGCAGAGAACCGTATGCACACAATCAAAGCAGTTATGGATGCTACAGTGTAGAGTAAAATTAAGAGAAAACAAAGGTATGCTTGAATTATGGCACCGTGAATGGTATTATGAAAGATATCACTTGCGGTGCCATATTGTTATAGAGATAAAGATGTCAAAGAGAGGGAAAAATGGCTTCAAAAAGAGAGCGCACATTAAGGCGCATAAGGATTGTAATTGATGTGATTAATGTTATAATTAGTATTGCCGTTGCTGCAACCACGGTATACACGTTTTTGGATGTGCATGATAGAATGTATATTTTTCCAAGGATATTATATATGGGTGCTTTTATAAATGCCATCACAGGAGTAAAGCACACGATATCGGATAAGAAGCTGCAAGGAGCAGCAGTATTTATATTTGCGGTTGTACTTGTGGCAGCAGGATTGTTCTGCACAAGGATTGTGAGTGCAAATACTTAATTTTATGCCGTGTTTACAAAAAAGGCGGCTTATTGTGATATACGGAGGGATGATGAACTGATATGAAGGATAAAATATTGCAAATACTTAGGGAATCGGGCGATTTTGTCTCAGGACAGGATATATGCAGCAGGCTTTCGGTGTCTAGGACTGCAGTGTGGAAGGCAGTCAGGCAGCTAAAGGATGAAGGCTATGGAATAGAAGCTGTGAATAATAAAGGTTACAGACTCCTAGAGGCACCGGATGTTATTTCAGAACAGGAGCTTAAAAGCTTGTTCCACACAGAATGGCTCGGAAGCAGAATATTATATTTTGATTCGATAGATTCGACCAACAATGAATTAAAGAGGCAGGCTGAGAGCGGAGTATGGCATGGACTGCTTGCTGTGGCAGAGGAGCAGACAGCCGGAAGAGGAAGAAGAGGCCACGCATGGGTATCGCCGCCGGGAACAGGAATATGGTTTTCATTTCTTATAAAGCCTGAAATTGCGCCGGACAAGGCATCAATGCTCACTTTGGTGGCAGCAATGGCAGTGTCAAGGGCGATAACAGAGGTGACCGGTCTTGAATCACAGATAAAATGGCCTAATGACATTGTTGTCAATAAGAAGAAAGTGTGCGGTATGCTAACCGAGCTGTCAGCAGAGATGTCCTGCATCAACTATGTTGTTATAGGAATAGGAATAAATGCCAATATGAAGGAATTTCCTGATGAAATTAAGGAGACAGCAAGTTCGCTGTACATAGAATCGGGCAGACCTGTAAAAAGAGCAGCAGTCATTGAAGCAGTTGCACGATATTTTGAGAAGTATTATGCAGAGTTTATAAGGACCGGTGATTTGTCGGGAATCATGGATGAGTACAATGAGATGCTTGCAAATGCCGGAAAGCAGGTAAGGATAATATCAAATGACTCGGAGCAGATATATACAGCTATCGGAATCAATCCTCAGGGAGAGCTTGTCGTAAAGGATGATAAGGGGATTGTATCGGAGATACGCTCAGGAGAAGTGTCTGTGCGCGGTCTGTACGGATATGTGTAGAGAGGATTCTGCTATTGCGTTGCAAGTAAAAGATATTCACAGAAATGAGAGGTAGGCAGTTAACATGTATTATGAGGATAATGTTGTATTGTGTGTTTCCAATTCATATGAAAAGAAATATTATATGAATCAGGATTTTGACGGACTTCCTGACCATATCAAGAAAGAGCTTAAGATTATGTGTGTTCTTTTTACCGAGGATGTGGGCGGCATAATGATGCTTGAGTATGATGAGAACGGAACACTTCAGATTAAGACGGAGGCAGCAGAGGAGGATATCCTCTATGATGAAATAGGAGCTGCACTTAAGATTAAGCAGATAAGGAATGAAAAGGCGGATCTTTTGCAGGCATTAGAGCTCTACTTCAAGGTCTTTTTCCTTGACGAGGATGTATAGGGAGGCGGCATGTTATTAGCTATTGATATAGGCAATACCAATTTTACAGTGGGTGTATTTAAGGAAAAAGAGCTTCTTGCGACATTCAGGATAACAACCAGGCTTCAGAGAACATCGGATGAATATGGAATTGTGTTTATTGAACTTATCCGCACAAGAGGACTTAGTCCGGCAGACATTGAGGATGTTATCATAAGCTCTGTTGTGCCGAATGTTATGCACTCGGTTGTAAATGCAATGATTAAGTACTTTAACAGGCAGCCGATAATTGTCGGTCCCGGCATAAAGACAGGTATACGTCTTTCATGTGACAATCCAAGAGAGATAGGGCCGGACAGAATAGTAGATGCAGTCGGAGCTTATGAGCTTTATGGCGGTCCGGTCATAGTGATGGATTTCGGGACAGCGACAACTTACGACCTGATACTTAAAGAAGGCGTGTTCACGGCAGGAATCACATCGCCCGGTCTTGCTACGAGCGCACGCTCACTGTGGAGCGATGCGGCTAAGCTTCCGGAGATTGAGATTGCCAAGCCTAAGAGCATTCTTGCGAAAAATACTATCACAAGCATGCAGGCGGGGCTTGTGTACGGATATATCGGTCAGACGGAGTATATAATAAAGAAGATAAAAGAAGAGGCAGGTATTGAGAATATCAGGACGGTTGCAACAGGCGGCTATGGAAGACTGATAGCAGAAAATACTGACAGCATACAGATATATGACAGTGAGCTGACACTAAAAGGCTTACAGCTTATTTATGCGAAGAACAGGTGATTATAAGTAATTGTGAAGCGGCTTTTTTGCAATTATGTAAAACAGGTTGATTAGAGGAAAATATGAAGATAGGAAATGTGAACATTGAGAATAATCTTGTGCTTGCACCGATGGCAGGAGTTACTGACCTGCCATTTCGCATTCTCTGCAAGGAGCAGGGCTGCGGACTCTTATATACTGAGATGGTGAGCGCAAAGGCGATTCTCTACAACAATAAGAATACGGAGGCTCTTTTGCAGGTGGAGCCGGTTGAAAATCCCATATCACTTCAGCTTTTTGGCTCAGACCCACAGATTATGGCAGATATGGCAAAGCGGCTTGAGGAAAGACCGTTTGATATATTTGACATAAATATGGGCTGTCCGGTGCCTAAGATTGTAAATAACGGGGAAGGCTCAGCACTTATGAAAAATCCCATCCTTGTCGGACAGATAGTGGAGACTATGGCTAAGGCAGTAAAAAAACCTGTCACTGTGAAGATAAGAAAGGGCTTTAATGACGATATGATAAATGCACCGGAGATTGCACATATTATTGAGGAGTCGGGCGGTGCGGCTGTCGCAGTCCACGGACGTACAAGAGAGCAGTTCTATTCAGGAAAAGCTGACTGGGACATCATAAGACAGGTTGTGGAGCGCGTGAATATTCCTGTCATCGGAAACGGTGACGTGTGCAGTGCCGAGGATGTAATTGCAATGGAGAAACAGACAGGATGCGATGCCGTTATGATAGGGCGCGGAGCCAGAGGAAACCCATGGATTTTTTCAAGGATAAATGAATACCGCCGCACAGGAGTGCTTCCGCCAAAGCCGGGTGTTGATAAGATTAAGAGCATGATAAAAAGGCATGCTGAGCTTCAGCTTAAGTATAAAGGAGAGTATCTTGGAATACGCGAGATGAGAAAGCATGTAGCGTGGTATACGATAGGCTTAAAGGATTCAGCCGCACTTAGAAACGAAGTCAATTTGACAGAGAGCATGGATGAGCTGTTTGAGCTTCTCGATGAGAAACTGGCTGATTAAAGCTAAAGAGAATAAATTGAATGGTTGACATTTGAATATGATTATATTATAATACGGTGCGTTGAATGGGGGATTATACCCTAAAATAGCCGCATTAGCGGCATTTGTTATATAAAAATGGGAAGGTATAGGTGTTTTATTATGGCAAAGAAGATAGTCATGACCTACGAAGGAATGAAAAAGCTTCAGGACGAGTTACAGAGTTTAAAAGTAGATAGACGTAAGGATGTTGCAAAAAAGCTTCAGGAGGCAAGAGAGCAGGGCGACTTATCAGAGAACGCAGAGTATGATGCAGCTAAGGATGAGCAGCGTGACATAGAAGCAAGAATAGATGAATTAGAGGCAATTCTTAAAAATGTTGAGGTTGTTGTAAGCGATGATGTAGATATCGACAAGATAAGCATAGGCTGCACAGTAGAGCTTCTTGATGTTGAGTATGATGAGACATTAGAGTATAAGATTGTAGGTTCTACAGAGGCAAGCAGTCTCAGCGGTTATATTTCCAATGAGTCACCTCTTGGAAAGGCACTTATCGGAGCAAAGGTAGGACAGACAATAACAGTTGCAGCTCCTTCAGGTGATGTTGATTACAAGATTTTATCAATCAGAAGATCAGAGAGCAACTAAAGCATATTTCTGCAAGGAGGACAAAACGTGGCAGAACAGAATAATCCAAAGGCACAGGAGAATGTCTCCAGCCAGAATATTAATGAATTAATAAGAGTAAGAAGAGAGAAGCTTGCCGCATTACAGGAAGCAGGCAAGGATCCTTTTACTATAACTAAGTATAATCAGACTCATCACACAGATGAGGTTAAGAGCCTTTACAATGACCATGAAGCTAAGCTTCTCGCCGGCAGAGTAAGACCTTCAACAGAAGGACTTGATGAGCAGCAGGCAAAGGATGTTATCAACGAAGATTACAACGAGAGAAGAGCAATTATGGATGCAAGCCCTATCGAAGTTTCCATCGCCGGACGTATGATGTTCAAGCGTGTAATGGGTAAGGCTTCATTCTGCAACATTGCCGATTTAAAGGGAAATATACAGGTATATGTTGCAAAGGATGCTGTTGGCGATGAGTCATATGCTGACTTTAAGAAGTCTGATATCGGTGATATTTTTGGTATCAAGGGCTATGTATTCAGAACAAAGACAGATGAGATTTCTATCCATGCGGAGGAAGTAACACTTCTTTCTAAGTCACTTCAGGTTCTTCCAGAGAAGTTCCACGGAATTACCGATACAGATACAAGATACCGTCAGAGATACGTTGACCTTATAATGAACCCGGATGTCAAGGATACATTTGTAAAGCGTTCGAAGGTTATAAGCACAGTGCGACGCTATCTCGATGCACAGGGCTTTATGGAGGTTGAGACTCCTATGCTCGTAGCTAACGCAGGTGGTGCGGCTGCAAGACCGTTCGAGACACATTTTAATGCGCTCGATGAGGATCTTAAGCTTCGTATCTCACTTGAGTTATATTTAAAGAGATTAATCGTAGGCGGAATGGAGCGTGTATATGAGATTGGACGTGTATTCCGTAACGAAGGACTTGATACAAGACATAACCCTGAGTTCACACTCATGGAGTTATATCAGGCATATACAGACTACCATGGCATGATGGATCTGACAGAGAACCTCTACCGCTATGTTGCCAAGGAAGTGACAGGTTCCGAGCTTCTCACATACGGCGAGAATGTAATGGATTTATCTAAGCCATTTGAGAGAATCACAATGGTTGACGCTGTTAAGAAGTACTCAGGTGTAGATTTCAACGAAATTCACACACTTGAGGAGGCGAGAGCCGTTGCGAAGGAGAAGAACGTAGCATTTGAGGAGCGCCATAAGAAGGGCGATATTCTCAACCTCTTCTTCGAGGAGTTCGTTGAAGAGCACTTAATTCAGCCTACCTTCGTTATGGACCATCCGATTGAGATTTCTCCGCTCACCAAGAAGAAGCCGGAGAATCCGGAGTATGTAGAGCGTTTTGAGTTCTTCATGAACGGCTGGGAGATGGCAAATGCTTACTCAGAGCTCAACGACCCTATCGACCAGAGAGCACGTTTTGCAGCTCAGGAGGAGCTCTTTGCGGCAGGAGATGACGAAGCTAACCACACAGACGAGGATTTCTTAAATGCATTAAGCATCGGTATGCCACCTACGGGCGGAATCGGCTTCGGTATCGACAGAATGGTAATGATGATGACTAACAGCCCTGCGATAAGAGATGTTTTATTGTTCCCGACGATGAAGAGCATCGGTGGCGTAAAGGCTGAAAATGGCGTAAGTTCTAAGCCTTCAGAAGAGGTAAAAGCTGAGCCGGAGAAGATTGATTTCTCTAATGTAAAGATTGAGCCTTTATTTGAGGAAGAAGTAGACTTCGATACATTCAGCAAGTCAGATTTCAGAGCTGTTAAGGTAAAAGAGTGTGTAGCAGTTACTAAGTCAAAGAAATTATTACAGTTTACTTTAGATGACGGAACAGGCACAGACCGCACTATTTTAAGCGGAATCCACGCTTATTATGAGCCAGAAGAGCTTGTTGGAAAGACACTTATTGCCATCACAAATCTTCCACCTAGAAAGATGATGGGAATTGAATCTTGCGGTATGTTACTTTCAGCAGTAAACAATCTTAAGGATTCAGAGGATGAAGAACTTCATCTTTTGATGGTAGATGACAGAATTCCGGCAGGTGCCAAGCTCTATTAAGATGATGTAAAGATGTACCGTTTTACCAAATAGACGGACGTACTTCATTTGATAAAAAACTGAAAAAACAGCGATTTACATCAAACTTACATCAATTGATGCAGAAATCGGTGCAAGCAAGAAAAAATCGCATAATTAGTGCAATGAGTGGGCAATTCCAATCGGAGTTGCCCATTTTTTAAAATGAGTGGAAATACTAATCGGGATTTATTGTATTAGGGTTATTAGAAAAAGGAGAAGATTATGGGGACATATGTATGTTTTGACAGACATATTCATATAGGGTACGAAACCAGAACAAATTGCATTTTAAGTCAGCTTGGTTATGTAGATATTAATGAACAAATGCTAAATGAGATAGTTTGGTCAGAAGGATGCGGAAGGAATTTACAGACCTTTCCATATCTATTCCATGAGGCAGGCAATAGAGGAGCATTTCATTTTGGATGTCCTGCAAAACTATATGACTTATAAAATGTATTACAAGATTGCCAAGATTATTGAAGATAATCCGGAATTTGATACAACAGCAGGTTCAAAGGCAATTGTAAATTATGAGACACTGCATCCACATAATATTTCTCAGAAGACTGCTATTATGCTGGAACATTTTATGAATGTCACCAGACATAAGATTGGTGGCAGGGCGAAGGCTATGGTTGTTACACCATCAAGACTTCATGCAGTACGATATGTGCAGGAATTTAAGAGACAGATAAAAGAAAAAGGACTGAATGACCTTGAAGTGTTAGTCGCTTTTTCTGGTGAAGTGAAAGATAACGATGATGTGTTTACCGAAGAGGGAATGAACAAGGATAAAGAAGGCAAGACAATCAAAGAAAAGGCTTTGCCGGAAACTTTCCATACGGATGATTACGGAATCCTTGTTGTAGCAGAAAAATACCAGACAGGCTTTGATGAACCATTGCTTCATACCATGTTTGTGGATAAGAAATTGTCTGGTGTAAAGGCAGTACAGACTTTATCAAGATTGAATCGTACTACAAGAGGAAAAGTAGATACCTTTGTACTTGATTTTGTAAATTCGGCAGAAGATATCAAAGCATCTTTTGAGCCATTCTATGAGGAAACTGTGCTCTTGGAGGAAACAGATCCCAATGTAGTATATGACATGAAGAATACCTTGGATGATTTCAGAGTATATCAGAAATCAGAAGTGGATAAATTTGCAGATATTTTCTATCAGAGTGAGAATCAATCAGCGGGTGATCTTGGAAAGCTTCAGGGACAGTTAAGACCGGCAGTAGATAGATATGAAGTGCTTGAAGTTGAAAAACAGGATATATTTAAGTCTACTCTGGCAAGCTTTAATCGTGTGTATGCCTATATTACACAGGTATGTAGGTTATTTGACAAGGACATTCACAGATTCAGTATTTATTCAAAATTCTTATACACAATGCTTCCAAAGGGACATGGTGGAGAGAAAATAAATATTGATGACAAAGTCCTTCTTGAATACTATAAGCTGGAAAAAGACTTTGAAGGTCCGATAGAGCTTGAAAGCACAGAAGGCGGATATACACCTATCCCCGGTGATTCCGGTCATAGAGAGCCTAAGAAAGACCCGTTGACAGTAATTATTGATAAGATAAACGAAAAGTATGGCACCCATTTTACAGAAATGGACAAAGTACTTGTTCAGATGGAAAATGATTATGCCAATCAGGAGAAGTGGCAGAGCTACGCAAAGAACAATGACAGGGCAACCTTTATGTTGTTATTTGAAAAAGATTTTCCAAATATGGCAGCAGACAGATATGAGCAGAATGACCAGTTTTTCAGAAAACTGTTTGATGATCCGGATATGATGAAGCAGGTAATGGAGACTGTAGGTTCTGTATTGTATGAGAGATTGAAGAAGAAATATATCTTTGATCCAAAGTCTGGCGTAATTGAAGAGGCGACACCGGAGACTTACGTGGAAGATACATATTTGACGAAGAAATAAGGAAGTGAAAACATGCAATTAGGATGGATAGATTTTTCAAAAGAAGACCGGAAGAAGGCATTAGATGTGATTAACCTTCTGAGTGAACAGGGAGCAGTCGATGAACTTGGAATCGGCATTATTCGTGATGCTTTTGCCAATTATTTCTTTCCGGGGACATCTACCATCCAGAATAGAGCAAAGTACTTCCTTATTGTTCCATATGTGTTAAGAGAAGCTGTTGATGGCAGGTATGAGGAGCGTATATTACGAGATATTCAGAATGGTATTACTCTTGAAAAACTGAATATGAGAAAGCGAAAGAAAACTCCAGAAGAAAAGGCTGCTGTTTTGAAAATGAAAAGAAAACAGCGGAGAGCAAAAAGCAGGCTATGAAAAATCATGCAGTAGAAAATAATACTTGTCAGGATGACACATTTTTCTATATTGTAGGATATACTTCCGGTGGAGCACCATATGGAGTAACTTGGGAAGAAATGGGACTGGAACCCTGGCAGGCTTTAGAAGAGGAGCAATAAGATGTATATAATAAAAACTATAAGAGGCGACATAACAAAGATAACAGATGTGCAGGCAATCGTGAATGCAGCAAACAATTCCCTTCTTGGCGGAGG
>OGUD01000106.1_pt1 | contig 83647 bp, 84 predicted proteins | sample 1573671 | NCBI WGS metagenome assembly OGUD01 (sample SAMEA2582065, study PRJEB24529) | metagenome | biome: Human gut stool | place: China | collected 2011 | reverse complement strand
AGTACCGCCACTGGCGGTTCTTAATTTTTCAAGGTACTCGCTATTGAGCGTTTACCTTTCCTTGGACAGCGTATTACTTATAACTGCACCAAAGAGATCGGTACGAATTATAACCAGCGTATTCTCGGCACGAGGATTAAACACCATATGGGTGATGTATCTATTAAAATGTATGACAAGTTCGGCCGTGTCTTACGGATTGAGAGCACCTGCAATGATATCAGTACGTTCCGTGTGGAACGAGAAGTCCAGCACAGGGATGGAACATCTGATGTCCGGAAAGCTCCTTTAAAAAAGAGCATCTACAGTCTCTACCAACTGTTCACGATCCTGAAATCGGCGAACTATCGTTACCTGGAGTTCATTTCATCCTTTGATGATCATAGCAGCGGCAGAGAGAAACTGGATGATGTCAGCCGTTCTCAGAAGGAAAGGGAACGTTCTTATCGCGGGTTCAACTTTTTCGATTCCCGTGACCTGTCCGTGCTGGAGGCCATCAGCAGAGGTGAATATATGACTTTCGGGATGCAGGGGAAAAATATCCGTGAGCATCTTCCCGGAATCACTCCGTCCGCAATGACAAGGATCTTTAAACGGCTGAAAATTCATGGTCTGATTGAGAAGATTACAGGTTCCTATAGATATCTGATTACTGCTCTGGGCAAAGAAATCATAGCTGCCGGTTTAACCATAAAAAACCTGATCCTTGTTCCTGCACTTACATCTTGAATTGCTACAGGCAAAATTTTGCCATTTTGCGTAGAAAATCATTTATAAGTGGCCTAAAGTTTCGACAACATGGAGGTGGTCTATTACGAAAACTCAAACAGCTATAGTTGCACGTAATTGCCGATTACAGGAATGGGCTCAAATGATTCAGGATTGCCAGAGTCGTCCGATCAGTGTAACTGTCAGTGAATGGTGCCAAGAGCATTCTGCATCTGTTGAGAAAGTGGGACATGGGGATTATGCGACGGGCAGTATTAAGTTCATAGATTGCACAAATGGAAACGATGTAGAGATTGGAGATGCAACATCTGTGGTGCTTGAAAATGGAGTGGTAACATACACGTGGAAAGACATGTCGGAGAATTTATATCAAATCAAAGCAGTCTATAGTGGGGATAGAAACTATCAAAAAGCATCCAGTGCACAAGTGAGTGTTGATCTACGTAAGAAACTGCAGGAACATTTTGAGATAACTCCAATTGCGTCCAAGATATATGGTGATAAGCCATTCGTTCTCGCTACACAAGGGGAAGTGGAACGGGGAAAGTGAGATTCGAAAGTTCTGATCCTAGTATTCTCAGTATCTCGGAGAATGTTGCAACTATTCACAAGGCAGGTTCAGCAACCATCACAGCAACAAAAGCAGGTGATAAAACTTATCATAGTGCAACAGCAACTTATAAGATGAATGTGAAAAAGGCACCTGCACCTGAGATTACATATCCTGTTGCCAGTAACCTGACTTATGGACAAAAGCTGTCTGATAGTACACTCATTGGAGGGAGTACACAATATGGAAGTTTTGCGTGGGAAAATAGAGAACTTGTTCCAACAGTAAAAAATAATGGATATGATGTGCAATTCACACCGAATCCACATACATTGGAAAAATATGAGAGCATCGAGCCAATGACAAGTAAAATTCAAGTGCCAGTAACGAAAGCTAATCCAACTGTAGTCTTAACTTCAAAAGTGAAAACGGAGGAAGGCTCTAAAAAAGTTTTGTTGTCTGCATCCGTTGAAAATGTTGGATATGGGTACGAGCCAGCGGGCACAGTGAAGTTTGTGGATTGCGCCAATGGAGTTGATGTGGCTCTTGGAGATGCAGTTGCAGTTGAAAATGGAGCGGCAACGTATATTTTGACAGATATGCCACAGAAACGATATCAAATCAAAGCAATATATAATGGCGATGGGAACTACACTCAAGCTTCCAGTGCAGAAGTTTGTATTGACGTTACTAAAAAACCACAAAGTTATTTTGAGATTGCTCCGGTTTATCCAATAACATATGGAGGTGAGCCATTTATCCTGTCTGCAAAGGGAGGAGATGGAATCGGGACAGTGCAATTTGAAAGTTCTGATCCCGGTATTTTCAGTATCGCGGAGAATATTGCAACCATCCACAAGGCAGGTACTGTAACAGTCACGGCAACCCAATCAGGGGATGCAGACTATAACGAAACAAAAGCATCTATTATGGTAGAGATTCATAAGAAAATCTTGACGATTACCGCAGAGGATAAGCTAAATATTGTTGCGGGTAGCCAAATGCCACAGTTTACTTATAAAGTACAGGGACTGGAAGTGGGAGACGTATTTACGACTGAGTCAATTATGACGACTCAGGCGTAAAACACAAGTGGAGTCGGCGAGCATGAAATTGTGATCAGTGGTGGTGACTTGACGAACCGTGAAAGTTATCAGAGTGTATATGTGAATGGAAAAATGACCATTATCGATAACCGGGGGGACACAACTATTATAGAAGATATTCCAAAGGAAGAGGAAGAGGGAAAAAAAGAGACCGAAGTGCTCAATCATATCGAGGAATCCAATATATCTTCAGCTGAAGTGAATACAAAATCGACCCCGGCTAAAACAAAGTTGAACTCAACTAACATTAAAGGGACTCCATCTGATGCTGAATGGACTCCATCCAATACGGAGCCCAAAGAGCAAATGCTACAGGGAGAAGCCAAAGAAGTTGCTGTGAGCAAAGATAATCCGGTAAGTACAAAAGACTTAGGTCATGTAGACGATAGAGGACCACAAAACAATCAAAAAGCTTTAGCAACAGTGTTGGTATGTGCTGCATTGGGGGTTGCCGGTGTTGTTTCTATCAGGATTTTTAGAAAGAGACGATCTAGAAAATGAGCCATGTTCATTGACATATTGATTATGGAAAGACGGAAGCGAATGAAGAAAGTACGGTATTTACACTGCTTTAGTGAAATAATGTGCTCTTACAAACAAACAGTTGACAGTTCGTGCAAAATTATACATAATTGTAGTCAGAAGGGGAATTAAGGGATTTTGGAAGGAAGAAGAGATTTGCCGGATATTATAAAGATGATTGTAACTAATGTGTTGACGGCGTTGTATCAACCGTTTGGATTTTCTATAATTTTAGCTGTTTTATTTATGTTTTTTTATCTTTTCACAACAGAACATGGATGGAAGGCAGCGTGGCGCAAATGGATAGACGCGTTTAAATCGAAAAGTGAATTTCGAAGAGTGTTTTTATTGGCGTTTTATACAGCCTTGATTTTATTTCGTACCCTTTTAAATCGGAATTTATGGCTGAATCCATTGGTGAATGTTATGGGAGGATGGAGCCTGTATGATGCAAATGGTCAAGTGACGACAGAGTCGATTGAGAATGTAATTTTGTTTGTTCCGTTTTCTATGCTTTTGTTTTGGATATTTGGGGAAAAATTATGTGGAAGCAAGATTTATTTTTATAAAGTAATTAGAAACTCGTGTAAAATAGTATTTTTATGTTCTCTCAGTATCGAAGTTTCACAGGTAATCTTTAGAGTCGGAACATTTCAGATTGCGGATTTATTCTATAACACATTGGGAGGAATCGTTGGTGGAATAATATACTATATTGTTTACAAATTGGTACAATAGAAGAAAAAAGTAGAGAAACATAGAGAATATTGATAAAAATATTGATGAGAAATAACGAAAATTGTAGAATATATGTATTCCATTTTGTTCGGATTTATGTTATAGTATCACGAGGGTTAAGCTACGTGAATACTTTTGTTTACCTTTCGGAGAAGGAATTTATGAAATATAGATAGTATGATAGAGGAGACGGACCATGGATAATCAAGTACGTGAAGAAGAAGTAGAGATTGATTTGCTAGAATTGTTTCAAGTATTACTTGGAAAGATAGGGATTATTATTTTGTCATTAGTAATAGGGGCTGCCCTTCTTTTTGGTGGAACAAAATTTTTGGTCACACCACAATATTCTTCGACTTCAATGATATATATCTTGACAAAGACAACAAGTGTAACTTCTCTTGCGGATATCCAGATGGGAAGTCAATTGACAAAAGATTTTGCGATTTTAGCGACAAGTCGCCCGGTTGTGAATAATGTGATTGATGGGTTGGGGTTAGAATATAGCTATGAAGAGATGGTCGGAAAGGTTACAGTTGAAAACCCAGCAGATACACGTTATCTGAAGATAACAGTAGAAGATTCAGATCCGGAGCTGGCGGCAGAGATGGCGAATGAATTTGCAGATGCTACGGCTGATGGTGTTGCGGAGATTATGAGTACAGATCGTCCTAGTATTGTAGAACGTGCAGTTGTGTCAAAGGCGCCTTCTAGTCCAAGTTTGGGAAAGAATACAGTTATTGGCGGTGTGGTTGCGGCATTACTTGCGATGGCGGTCATTGTAATTCGTTATCTGCTTGATGACACAATTAAGACGGAAGAAGATGTAACGAAGTATTTGGGATTGAATACACTTGCAGCTTTACCGCTGGATAGTGATGTAGAAGTGAAAAAGAGTACACGTTCAAAGAGTACGTCAAAGACAAAGAAACAGCAAAAGAAACCGAAAAATACGCATAGATAGGTAAGAGATAGGGTTGATTAGATGAAGGGAAAAGGAAGAAAGATACTGTTTGCGGTTTGTGTTATTGTAGCTGGGATAGCAATTGGGTATTTGATTCTTTATTACACAAGATTAGCTAAAAATGAGAAGAAATATGAAGAAGTAAAAAAAGAAGTAGTAAAAGAAGAAGTGAAGGAAGAACAGCAGCAGGGAGATACATATACTAGTCCGATTGACTTTGCGAAACTTCAGGAACAGAATCCAGATGTATATGCATGGATTGAGATTCCTGGAACGAATGTAAATTATCCAATTCTACAGCATCCGACGGATGATGTCTATTATTTGGATCATACAATTGATGGGACGGCAGGACTTCCTGGATCAATATATACTGAAAGCTGTAATTATAAAGATTTTTCAGATTTTAATACTGTTATTTATGGACATGATATGCGCGATGGAACGATGTTCAAAGATTTGCATAAGTACGAGGATGCAGAGTTTTTAAAAGAACATCCGGAAGTTATTATTTATACTCCAGAGAAAAAGTTTGTATACCGTATATTTGCTGCGGTTGTTTATAGCGACATGCATATTATGGAAGGCTATAATTTTCTTTTAGAAAGTGAAAGACAGGCATTTTTAGATTCGATATACGAGTCGCGAGATATGAGAAACTCAATTGATGAAAGTGTGGAGGTTACGCCAGAAAATAGAATCATCACACTTAGTACATGTATTGGAAACGAAGCAGACCACAGATTCCTTGTAGGGGCGGTTTTAGTAGATGAATAAATTGCAAAAGGGAGTGTGTGTCATTCTTGCGATTATAGTGATTGCAGTAATTGTAGTTATAGTAGGGATGCGCATACAGGATTTAAAAGCGAAGGAAGAAGAGAAAAAGGTTGCGAAAGAGTTGGGGAAAGAGGAACCGGAAACTCAGGATTACATTACAGTAGATGGAAAGAAATACGAATATAATCGTGATATTACTACAATATTATTTATGGGTGTAGACAAGAAACAAGAAGTACAAATTCAGGAGTATGCTGGATATGGCGGTCAGTCAGACAGTATTATACTTTTTATCATGGATAAGTCTACGAAGAAGACACAGATGTTAGAAATATCCAGAAATTCTATGATTGAACTTCAAATCTACGACATGAATGGTGAGAAACTTGGAAAAGAAAAAGGGCAGATTGCTTTGCAGTATGCATATGGAGATGGTGGCAGAAAAAGCTGCTGGCTCACAAAGAATGCAGTGTCAGAACTGCTCTATGGTGTAAAGATTGATGCTTATCTTGCCATGACCATAGAGGGAATTGCGAAGGCAACAGACCTAATTGGTGGTGTTACTTTAACAGTGCCAGAAGATTATACAGATATAGATCCTTCGTTTCAGAAAGGAGCAACGGTTACTTTAAAAGGAGATTTGGCAGAGAAATATGTCCGAACAAGAGATATTAAAGAGACCGGAAGCAATCAGGAACGTATGCAAAGACAGACGCAGTTTCTGGAGGCTTTAGCAAGTCAGATGAAGTCTTACGCAAGCGGGGGTTCATCGGGATATGCTATGATGCTGAACAGCTTGCAGGATTATCTGATTACAGATATTACTGCAGATGATATAGAAACATTATCGACATATGAGTTAGACAAGACGATTATTGTTCCGGGCGAGGAAGTCGCGGGGGAAAAGCACGATGAGTTCTATGTGGATGATGACGCATTGTACAAAATAATTGTGGAATTATTTTACAAGCCAGTGAAAGAATGATAAATTCTTTTATTGGGGAGTAAAATGATTTAATAAAAAAAGGAGGAGATACCAATGAGAAGAGCAAAGAAGTGGTTAGGAGTTGTTTCTGCTTTCGCTTTGACATTAGCACTTGGTTTTAACACTTTAGCTGCGCCTAGTCCGTCAGCTGATGGTGCAATCAAGAATGAGGCAGTATCTGCTGTAGATGCTAATGGTAACAAAATTACTGCTGAAATCAGCGACAACGTTGATGCAGCTGTAAAAGCAGATGTGCAGAAAAAAGAAACTCTCAAAGCAGCACTTGGAAGCGCTTATGCAGAAGGAATGGAAGTTGTGGCAGTTAAAGAAGTCAAAGCAGAGAAACTTCCAGCTACTATTACATTCGCGGTATCAGGTGTGACAGCTAACACAAAAGTTGCAGTTCTTCACTACAACGGAGCAAAGTGGGAAGCAGATACTGTAAAAGGTGTGAAAGCCGGAAACGGAACTATCACAGCTACATTTACAGAGCTTTCTCCAGTTGCATTCGTAGTAGATAAAAGTACTGTATCAGGAAAAACAGGAAAAACTTCTCCAAAAACTGGAGAAGCTTCTATGGCAACTGTAGCAGTGGTAGCACTTGTAGCAGTTGTAGCAGCTGTTGGATTGAGAAAAAAAGAATACGTTAAATAATTCATTTGAATTATGATAGTGTTGTTCCCTCCCCGGGCTGTTGCCTGGGGAGGTCTTGTGAAAGGAGTGAGGGTTTTGACTCTGACTGATATACACTGCCACCTTATGCCAAAGGTGGATGATGGTCCGTCTACAGTTAGTGAGGCGAAACAGCTTCTTCAGATGGAATATGAAGATGGTGTGAGGAATATCATATTAACTCCACATTATCGGGTGAAGATGTTTGAACCGGATATGAAGGAGATTATACATTATTACAGAGGAATGCGAGGGGTTGCAGCAAAGATAGCCCCTGATTTTAAAATTTATCTTGGATGTGAATATCATACGAATTCGAACATGACAGAGGATATACAGAGGAAGAGAAGACCTACATTGGCTGGAAGCCGCTATGTGCTTGTAGAGTTTTCTTCTAGTCATTCGTTTCAGCGAATTCGTAATCAAATATATGATTTAGTTGTAGCCGGATATAAGCCGGTAATTGCCCATATTGAGCGTTATCCGGCTCTTACAGAAGATATGGATAATGTGTGGGATTTGATTGAACTCGGAGCTTATATGCAGTTGAATGCTTCATCTGTGCTTGGTGAGTATGGTAAGAAAACAAAGCAATTTTGTAAAAGAGCAATGAAAGAAGATTGTGTACATTTTATTGCCAGTGATGCGCATGGGACTGAGTATCGTAAGCCTAATTTGGGAAAGTGTGCGAAATATGTAACTAAAAAAATGGGAAAAGAGTATGCGGAGCGTATTTTTGTTAAAAATCCGGAGAAAATATTGAGGAAAGAATAGGAGAAGTCTATGAAGCGGGTTGATATTTTACAAAAAGAATTGAATTATGAGATGAGAGAAGAGATGAAAAATTTGCGTACAAATATTCAGTTCTGCGGTGACGATAAGCGTGTAATCGTGTTTACTAGTTCTCTTGCGAGTGAAGGAAAAAGTACCACCTCGCTGAATTTGGCGATTTCGCTTTCTGAATTAAATAAGAATGTACTGTTTATTGATGCGGATATTCGAAAATCTGTATTAGTGTCCAGACTTGGAACAGGAAAAATTGATAGAGGACTTTCTCATTTTCTCTCAGGACAGTGTGCATTGACGGATGTTGTATACGGGACAAATATTTCAAGACTTCATATGATTTTTTCAGGACCGGTTGTCCCTAATCCGACAGAGCTTCTTGCATCAAGTCGTTTTGCGAAGGCTTTGGAATCTTTCCGGGGAGTATATGACTACATTATTATTGACGGAGCACCGCTTGGCATGGTTGTCGACAGTGCAATTATTGCAAAAGAGTGTGACGGTTCAATCATTGTTGTTGAATCAGGTTCGATTAAATATCGTTTGGTACAGGAAGTGCGTTCAAAGCTTGAAAATGCAGGATGCGCTGTGCTTGGCGTTGTTCTCAACAAGGTTGATCGAAAGAAAAATGGTCATTATTATGGAAAATATTACGGTAAGTATTATGGGAAATATGAAGAGTACAGATAGAGAAAAGCGAGCTGCATCTTGGGATGTGGCTCATTTTAATTGGGAGAAGAGTATGAAGACAATTTATAATTATCTGGAGGAATATAGTGAGAGTGATTTCTATGGAATGCATATGCCGGGGCACAAGAGAAATCAAAAAATGATGGAGAATGATCTGCCTTATGAAATTGATATTACCGAAATAGATGAGTTTGATGATCTGCATCATGCAGACGGGATCATTCGGGAGGCACAGGAACGTGCCGCGAGATTATATTGTGCAGATGAGACACATTTTCTTGTAAATGGAAGTACAGTTGGAATTCTGAGTGCGATTATGGGAGTGACTGACAAACAAGACCAGATTCTTGTAGCCCGCAATTGCCACAAATCCGTATATCACGCAATTTATTTAAATGAGCTGGAACCGGTGTATGTCTATCCGGAATATGATGAGAAAACAGGATTAAATGGGGAAGTGAGGGTAGATGACATTACTGTGTTATTAGATAAAAATCCAAATATCAAGGCGGTTATGATTGTATCGCCGACATATGACGGTGTGGTATCTGATGTGAAAAAGATTGCAGAAGTGGCACATGCACATAAGATTCCGTTGATTGTAGATGAGGCACATGGCGCACATTTTGGATTTCATCCGTATTTTCCGAAAAATGCGAATGAAAATGGTGCAGACATTGTTATACATAGTGTGCACAAGACACTGCCATCGCTCACACAGACCGCACTGCTTCATATCAATGGAACGTCTGTAAATAGAGAAAAAGTACGAATGTATTTGCATATGTTACAATCAAGCAGTCCGTCGTATGTATTGATGGCAAGCATAGATGAATGTATGGAATTGATTGAAAAAAAAGGTGAGGATATCTTTTCGGCTTATGTGGATAACTTGCGAAAAATGCGGGAAGAGTTGGGAAAACTTTCTTATTTGAGGCTCGTGGAGACTTCACATTATGACTGCTCTAAATTTGTGATTTCAGTGAGAAATACAAATATTTCAAGCAGAGACCTTGAAAAAATATTGCGTAGGAAGTATCATTTGCAGATGGAGATGACCTCGGGAGACTATGTGCTTGGAATGACGGCAGTAGGGGACATGAAAGAAGGATTGGAAAGATTTACACAGGCATTGTTAGAAATTGATCGTTCCTTGTCTGCCATGAACAAACAACGAGTGTGGAGAGAATTTCCGAGAACGAGACTTTGTGCAAAAAGTTCTGACGTACTGCATAAAAAGCGCGGAAAACTTTGTGGATGGAAAGAGAGTATCGGAAAAATTTCGATGGAATATGCATATTTGTATCCACCCGGAATTCCGATTATTGTGCCGGGAGAGCAGATTACGGAGGATGTGATTGCATATTTGGAGATGTATGAACAGCTAGGATTTTCGATTGAAGGTCTGGAAGTGGATAAACAGATAAAGGTGTGGATAAATGAGTAAGATTTTTTATTTTATGGGGAAAAGTGCCTCTGGGAAAGATACAATTTTTAAACAGATCAAAGAGAGGATGCCAAATCTTAAGACAATTGTAATCTATACAACACGCCCGATTCGGGAAGGTGAGCAGGAGGGTGTAGAATATTATTTTGTCGATGAAAAAAGATTGGCTGAGTTCGAGGCACAAGGGAAAGTAATCGAACTTCGCGCATACAATACGGTACACGGAGTGTGGAAATATTTTACTGTGGATGATGGACAGTTTGACGGAGACGAGAATTACATTGCAATCGGGACTTTAGAGTCATATGCAAAGATGCTCGCATATATGGGGACGGATTCATTGGTACCTATATACATTGATGTTGACGATGGAGTGCGATTGTTAAGGGCAGTAGAACGAGAAAGAAAACAGAAAGAGCCAAAATACGAAGAACTGTGCAGGCGATTCCTTGCGGATGCTGAGGATTTCTCTGAGGAAAACTTACAAAGAATGGGGATAACTCACCATTATTTCAATGACAATATGGAAAACTGCATCCAAGAAATTATGCTATGTATTCACCAAGAAATATGATATAATATTCACGTAAGCAAAGCGACGGCAAGGTTGCACGTCGAGGAAGTTGTTTATAAAAAAATATATAACAGAAAGGTAATAATATGAGCGGATTTAAAGATGTTGTAGGACACAAAGACATAATTCAATATATACAAAATGCCGTAGAGCAGGATAAAGTATCTCATGCATATATCTTAAATGGCGCAAAAGGCTCTGGAAAAAAGATGCTTGCAAAATTATTTGCAACGACTCTGCAATGTGAGACCAGCCAGTCAGAACCTTGCGGTGAGTGTCGTTCCTGCAGGCAGGCAGACAGCGGGAATCAGCCGGATATCATTACGATACAGCATGAAAAGCCGGGGTCAATCAGTGTAGATGATATGCGAGAGCAGCTCAATGGTGACATTATGATCAAGCCATACAGCAACCGCTATAAGATATACATTATTCCGGAAGCGGATCTGTTGACTGTGCAGGCACAGAATGCACTGTTAAAAACGATTGAAGAGCCACCGGAATATGCCATTATTTTTCTGCTGACAGAGAATGCAGACAGTTTGCTGCCGACAATTCGTTCAAGATGTGTCATGTTGAAATTGAGGAATATTAAGGATACTTTGATTAAAAAGTATTTGATGGAGCAACTGCATATTCCGGATTATCAGGCAGATATCTGTGCGGCATTTGCACAGGGAAATATGGGGCGTGCCATTATGCTGGCTACGTCAGAACACTTTAATGAGATTAAAGAAGAAGCAGTTCAGTTGTTAAAATATATTGATGAGATGGAACTGAACGAGATTGTCAGTGCGATAAAAGAGATTAATAAATATAAATTAGAAGTGACAGATTATCTGGATCTGATTACTGTCTGGTACCGAGATGTTCTGCTTTATAAGGCAACAAAAGAAGCAGGAAAAGTTGTATTTAGTGACCAATTGACTTACATCAAGGAGAAGGCAAGCAAAAGTTCTTATGAGGGAATTGAGATTATTCTGGACAGTATCGAAAAGGCGAAAACACGCCTGAAAGCGAATGTAAACTTTGATCTGGTAATGGAATTATTGTTGCTTACGATAAAGGAGAACTAGAATATGACAAGAGTAATCGGAGTAAGATTTCGTCCGGCAGGAAAGATTTATTATTTTGCACCAGGTAAATTTCACATCAGACAGGGTGACAAAGTAATAGTGGAGACAGCAAGAGGCATAGAATTTGGAACTGTTGTGACAGGACCGAAAGAAGTGAAGGATGAAGAGGTCATGCAGCCGCTAAAATCGGTAATTCGAATTGCCACAGAGGAAGACAAAAGAGCGGAAGAAAAGAACCGTGAGAAAGAAAAAGAGGCATTTGAAATCTGTCTGGAAAAAATAAGAAAACACAATCTGGATATGAAGCTGATCAATGCCGAATATACATTTGACAATAATAAAGTGCTGTTTTATTTTACTGCAGACGGAAGAATTGATTTTCGTGAGCTTGTAAAAGATTTGGCAGCAGTATTTCGTACAAGAATTGAGCTGCGTCAGATTGGTGTGCGTGATGAGACAAAGATTCGGGGCGGAATCGGAATTTGCGGACGTCCGCTTTGTTGTCACACATATTTATCAGAGTTTGCACCGGTATCAATCAAGATGGCAAAAGAACAGAACCTTTCTTTGAATCCGACGAAAATTTCCGGTGTGTGTGGAAGGCTGATGTGTTGTCTGACCAATGAGGAAGAGACATATGAAGAACTGAACAGCCGTCTTCCGGCAATCGGGGACACAGTTACAACGAATGAGGGCTTGAAAGGAGAAGTACAGAGTGTCAGCGTGCTTCGCCAGCTTGTGAAAGTAGTTGTGACGTTAGAAAATGATGAGAAAGAGATTCGCGAGTACAAAGTGGATGAGCTGAAATTCAGACCGCGAAAGAGAAAAAATGATGTGAGACTTTCCAAAGAAGAGATGAAGGAGCTTGCAGCATTGGAGAAGAACGAAGGAGCGTCAAAATTAGATGATAACTAATCTGAAATCAGACGAACGTCTGGATGACTTACAGATTAACGGGTATGAGATCATACAGCATCCGGGGAAATTCTGTTTTGGAATGGATGCCGTATTACTTGCCAATTTTGCCCGTGTAAAACAGAAAGAATGTGCGCTGGATCTTGGAACAGGAACAGGGATCATTCCCATTTTACTTACGGCAAAGACCGAAGGGATGCATTTTACCGGACTGGAGATACAGGAAGAAAGTGCTGACATGGCAAGAAGAAGTGTAGCCCATAATCATTTGGAAGAGAAAGTTGACATTGTGACGGGAGATATCAAAGAGGCAGCCGAATTATTCGGACCAGCCTCTTTTGACGTCATAACAACAAATCCGCCATATATGATTGGACATCATGGTATTGAGAATCCGTCGGATGCAAAGGCAATTGCAAGGCATGAGGTGCTTTGTGATTTGAATGATATTTTGCGGGAAAGCGCAAGAATTTTAAAGCCAAGAGGTCGATTTTATATGGTGCACAGACCGTTTCGATTGGCTGAAATCCTGTCAAAGATGATACAGGTAGGAATTGAGCCAAAACGTATGAGAATGGTACATCCATTTGTACATAAGGAACCGAATATGGTGCTGATTGAAGGAATGCGTGGGGCAAATTCACGTATGCGCGTGGAGCCGCCATTGATTGTCTATAAAGAGCAGGGCGTATATTCAGAAGAATTGCTTTCGGAGTATGCGATGAAATAAGAAGGAGGCACAAATATGTCAGGAAAGCTGTATTTGTGTGCGACACCGATTGGAAATCTCGAAGATATGACATATCGTGTTGTGCGTACATTGGGTGAGGTGGATTTGATTGCAGCGGAGGATACAAGAAATAGCGTAAAGCTTTTGAATCATTTTGGAATTAAGACTCCGATGACAAGTTATCACGAATATAATAAGATAGAAAAAGGTAAAAAGCTCATTGAGAAGCTGAAAGATGGGATGCAGATTGCACTTGTGACAGATGCGGGGACACCGGGAGTGTCAGATCCGGGGGAAGAGCTTGTGAAGATGTGCTATGAGGAAGGGATTGAAGTCACATCCCTGCCTGGAGCAGCGGCGTGTATTACGGCATTGACGTTGTCGGGACTTTCGACAAGAAGATTTGCGTTTGAGGCATTTCTGCCGACAGATAAAAAAGAAAAACAGTCTGTATTGAATGAACTTGTAAATGAGACACGGACAATGATTTTGTATGAGGCACCGCATAGACTTGTTCGTACACTGCGGGAACTGTTGGAGAGACTTGGAGATCGAAGAATTACGGTGTGCCGGGAATTGACCAAAAAGCACGAGACTGCATTTGCGACAACGCTTGGGGAAGCACTTGCATATTATGAGGCAAATGAGCCAAAGGGTGAGTGTGTGCTTGTCATTGAAGGAAAAAGCCGCGAGGAACTTCGACAAGAAGAAGTTGCAAAGTGGGAAGAGATGAGCATAGAGGAGCATATGGATTTCTATTTGGAGCAAGGTGTGGATAAGAAAGAGGCAATGAAAAAAGTGGCGAAAGACCGGGGAATCGGGAAACGAGATGTATACCAGATGCTAATTTTGTAAGATTCGTCGACTTGACGAGACAACTGAGAAAAATTTGTTCAACTTGGGCATAGACCATAATTTACTTTTTCTATATACTTTAGGAAGAATAAAAAACGAAAGCTATTAGGAGGAAGATTGAAATGGCAAGTTTATCATTGAAACATATTAATAAAGTTTATCCAAATGGATTTGAAGCAGTAAAAGATTTCAACCTTGAAATTCAAGATAAAGAATTTATCATTTTTGTAGGACCATCAGGATGTGGTAAATCTACAACACTTCGTATGATTGCAGGGCTGGAAGACATCTCTTCTGGAGAATTAAGAATTGGAGATAAGTTAGTAAATGATGTAGAACCAAAAGATAGAGATATTGCGATGGTATTCCAGAACTATGCGTTATACCCACATATGACAGTATATGATAACATGGCATTTGGTTTGAAATTAAGAAAAGTGCCAAAAGATGAGATTGACAAGATGGTTCGTGAGGCAGCTAAGATTCTTGACTTGGAAGCATTATTAGATCGTAAACCAAAAGCATTATCAGGTGGACAAAGACAGCGTGTTGCTATGGGACGTGCTATCGTTCGTAATCCAAAAGTATTCCTTATGGATGAGCCTTTATCAAACTTGGATGCAAAATTAAGAGGACAGATGCGTATCGAGATTTCTAAATTACACCAGAGATTAGGAACAACAATCATCTACGTTACACATGACCAGACAGAGGCTATGACACTTGGAACAAGAATCGTAGTTATGAGTGCCGGTGTTGTTCAACAGGTAGATACACCACAGGTATTATATGATACACCATGTAACTTATTCGTAGCAGGATTCATTGGATCACCTCAGATGAACTTCGTAGATGCAGTATGTAAGGTAAAAGGAGATAAAGTTTATCTTCAAGCAGGACCTTCTGCAATTGAACTTCCACCAGCAAAAGCGAAAAAGCTCATTGACGGAGGATATGATGGAAAGACAGTTGTACTTGGTATTCGCCCAGAAGATGTACATGATGAGCAGATGTTTATTGAAGCTTCACCAAATACAGTAATCGAAGCTACAATCCGTGTATACGAGATGCTTGGTGCTGAAGTTTACTTATACTTCGATTATGAAGGAACAAGTATGACAGCAAGAGTAAACCCAAGAACAACAGCAAGAACAGGCGATACAGTGAAATTTGCATTAGATGCAGAAAAAATTCACGTATTTGATAAAGAAACAGAAAAAACAATCACAAACTAGTGAGAATGAAGTTTTAGGGCAAGGTGGAAATCCTTGTCCTTTTTTGTGCAATAAGGAGTGACTATGGAAAAGAAAGTAATTCAGAAAAATCTTATCAGGGATTGTCTCCCGACGGTGTTTTCGCTGATGTTATCAGGCCTCTATTCCGTGATGGACGGATTATTTGTAGGGCGGGCAGCGGGAGATACCGGGCTTGCAGCAGTTAATCTTGCATGGCCGCTTGTTGCAGTGATCACTGCAACAGGGATAGGGATTGGAAGTGGCGGCAGTGTTTTGTTTTCGAATTTGGCTGGGAAAGATGAGAAAGAAGAAAGTGAAAAAACGTATCATCTGACGGTGTGTCTGCTTGTGGGAGTCGGAATTTTATTAAGTGTAATATTGTTCCTGACGTATCCGATCTTATTACAGCTTCTTGGCGCAAGAGGAGAGGTACTGATGCAGGCTGAGGCCTATGTGCAGATTATTATTTTAGGATGTGTTTTTCAGATCATTGGTTCAGGAATGATACCGTTGCTTCGAAACAGAGGGATGGCAGTCAGCGCTATGGTGAGCATGGTCACGGGGATGTTCGTAAATCTTGCATTGAATTATGTATTCATTTTTAAAGTGGGGCTGGGAATTCGGGGAGCTGCTCTTGGCACGATTGCAGCGCAGATATCCGTGATTTTTATTTGCATTTACTTAATTTATATCAAAGGAAAAACAAAGGTACAGTTGGTTTGGAACTGGAAAAGAAGTGTGAAAATTTTTCAGATTGGGGTGTCTGCATTTGGACTGTCTCTGGCACCGTCGATTGTGCTGATTTTTACAAATCTGCAGTGCCTGAAATACGGTGGTGATGCAGCGGTCGCGTGTTATGCAGTGATTTCTTATATTGTATTTCCGGTTCAGTCGATGCTGGTAGGTGTGGGAGATGGTTCTCAGCCGCTTATGAGCTTTTATTGTGGTGCAGGAAGGCGAGAGGAACTTGCGTATATTAAAAGAGTAGCATCAGCAAGTGTCATTGTTTTGGGAGTAGTTATGCTTGCAGTTGTTGTGTCAGTATCGGATTTCTTTCCGGCGATTTTTGGAATGTCAAAGCAGTCAGAGCAGTTTTTTCATGTGGGAATGAGAATTAGTGCGGTGTCGTTTTTGTTTACCGGACTTGCGAAATTTCATATATCTTATTTAAATGCAACATTGAAAGTAAAGCCGGCTATGGCGTTGATCTATGGGGAGACATTGATTGTGGCACCGATATTTCTATTTTTATTGCCGGCTGTGTTCGGGATTACCGGAATTTGGTGGTCACTTGCGGCGACGCAGGTTATGATGCTTTTGTTGTATCAAATTGTAAAAGAATTAAAAATTACAGTTGACAGAACCAAAAAAGTTGACTATAGTATTTTATAGATAAAAGGGAGTAACTAGCGTTACTAAACGTTTACGATGTCGTCAATACGATGAATTTCATCCGTATCGTAATGAAATAGTGAGACTTTTATTGCATAATTAGCGTGCAATAGAGGTCTCTTTTTATTTTCTTTTGTAATTTTTTATAAAAAGGGTGAAAATGTAAACAATAGAGACTAGGTAGTGCACGGAAGAATGGAGGATTTTGGAATGAAAAATTATTATCAGCTCTCACAAAATGAAGTGAGGCGGGAAGTCAATGGAAAAGAAGAGGCATTGACTTCAAGTGAAGTGCAGCAGAACCAGGAAAAGTATGGTCTGAATGAACTTGTAGAAGGAAAAAAGAAAAGTACGATTCAGATATTTCTGGAGCAGTTTAAGGATTTTCTTGTCATTATTTTGATTGTGGCAGCAGTCGTATCAGGGATACTTGGAGATGCAGAGAGTGCGATTGTTATTTTGGTTGTAATCACAATCAATGCAATTCTCGGAACGGTTCAGACAGTAAAGGCAGAACAGTCGTTGAATAGTCTGAAAGAATTATCGGCGCCACTTGCGAAGGTACTTCGTGATGGCAATGTGATTCAGATTCCGTCAAAAGAGGTGACAATCGGTGACGAAGTTTTTCTGGAAGCAGGAGATTATGTTCCGGCTGATGGACGTATTTTGACAAATGCGAGTTTGAAAATTGACGAAAGTGCACTGACAGGAGAAAGTCTTGCGGTAGAAAAGTCAGAAGATACGATTACTGGCGAAGTGCCATTAGGTGACCAAACCAATATGGTATTCTCAGGAAGTTTTGTAACATATGGACGTGGTTCTTTCCTTGTAACAGCTATTGGAATGGATACTGAGGTAGGTAAGATTGCCACACTTTTGAAGACGACGTCTGAGAAGAAAACACCTCTTCAGATGAATTTAGATGAATTTGGAAAGAAATTATCAATTGTAATTTTGATTTTCTGTGGTATTTTGTTTGGTGTAAATGTATTTCAGGGAGTCAACATCGGAGATTCCTTTATGTTTGCAGTAGCGCTGGCTGTTGCAGCGATTCCGGAAGCACTCAGTTCTATCGTGACGATCGTGCTGTCATTTGGAACACAGAAGATGGCAAAAGAGCATGCAATTATCCGTAAATTACAGGCAGTGGAAGGTCTTGGAAGCGTGTCTATCATCTGTTCAGATAAGACAGGAACACTGACTCAGAACCGTATGACTGTCGAAGACTACTATGTAAATGGAAAACGAATTCCGGCGGCAGAGATTGACCGTCAGGCACTTGGACAAAAAGAACTTTTAAGATATAGTATTTTATGTAATGACTCTACAAATGTAGATGGTGTGGAAATTGGGGATCCGACAGAGACAGCCCTGATTAATCTAGGAACAAAGCTTGGAGCAGAAGCAGGTTATGTAAGGGGAAAATTCCCTCGTACAAGTGAGATTCCGTTTGACAGTGACAGAAAATTAATGTCTACAGCACATGTGCTGGAGAATGGACCGGTTATGGTGACCAAAGGTGCGGTGGATGTACTTTTAAATCGTGTTACAAAGATTCAAAAGGGAACAGAAGTCTGTCAGATTACACAGGAAGATAAAGAAGCGATTGAAAATCAGAATCAGGAATTTTCAAGAAGTGGTTTGCGAGTACTTGCGTTTGCATATAAACCGATTCAAAAAGATCAGGTGCTGCAGTTAGAAGATGAGGATGACTTGATCTTTGTGGGATTGATTTCGATGATGGATCCGCCGCGAGAGGAGTCTAAGGCAGCGGTTGCAGATTGTATCCGTGCGGGAATCAAGCCTATTATGATTACGGGAGACCATAAAGTAACAGCGGCAGCTATCGCAAAACGAATTGGTATTTTGAAAGATGAGTCAGAAGCGTGTGAAGGCTCTGTGATTGATAATATGTCTGATGAAGAATTGATGGATTTTGTAGATGGAATTTCCGTATATGCGAGAGTTTCTCCGGAACATAAGATTCGCATCGTGCGTGCATGGCAGAATAAAGGAAATATTGTTGCGATGACAGGTGACGGTGTAAATGATGCCCCGGCATTGAAGCAGGCGGATATCGGTGTTGCGATGGGAATTACAGGAAGTGAAGTATCGAAAGACGCAGCGGCAATGGTATTGACAGACGATAATTTTGCAACTATCATCAAAGCAGTTGAAAACGGAAGAAATGTATATAAAAACATTAAGGGGTCTATTCAGTTCCTGCTGTCAGGTAACTTTGGTGGAATTCTTGCAGTATTATATGCTTCGCTGGCAGGACTTCCGGTTCCGTTTGCACCGGTACATCTGTTGTTTATCAACTTGTTGACAGACAGTCTCCCGGCAATCGCACTTGGATTGGAGCCGCATACGAAGACTGTCATGGATGAGAAACCGCGTCCAATGAATGAATCGATTTTGACAAAAGACTTTTTGATTAAGGTTGGAACAGAAGGTTTCTGTATTGGTCTGATGACAATGTTAGCATTTTTGATTGGTTACCGTGGCGGTGATGCAGTGCTTGCAAGTACGATGGCATTTGGTACATTATGTACAGGAAGACTTGTACATGGATTTAACTGTAAATCAGACAGACCGATGATGTTCAGTAAAAAATTGTGGAATAATATTTACCTGATTGGTGCATTTTTGATTGGCTTTGTATTGATTACAAGTGTATTGACAATTCCGGCATTACAGAATGTATTTAAGGTTGTTCCGTTGAATGTGACACAATTATTTACTGTTTATGGTCTTGCACTTTTGAATCTTCCGGTGATTCAGCTTCTGAAATGGATTCGTAAAAGACGATAGGAAGGCGAGTAAATGAATTTGGATAAGGAAACGATTAAGAAAATAAGAGGATTGATTGTTTTTACAGCAATTATACTGATTGGACTATGGAACTACGAAGTAGTGCTAGATGGTCTTGGGTTTATCGGCAGAGTAATTTTTCCGTTTGTACTTGGTGGTGCGATTGCATTTGTACTCAATGTGCCAATGCATTTCATTGAGGAAAAGTTTTTCGGAAGCAAGAAAATGAAAAAAAATAAATGGGCAAATAAATTTGCCAGACCTGTAAGCTTTCTGGTTACGATTTTGTTTGTACTTGGAATCATTGGAATCGTTGTGTTTGTCGTAGCGCCGGCGCTGGGAGATACGGCGATGAATCTTGGAAGAAATATTCAGGCGTTTATTCCGCAAGTACAGGAGTGGGCGGAAAACATTTTTCAGGATAATAAGGAAATCGTGAAGTGGATTGGCAGTATGGAGTTCAAGTGGGATGAGATGATTAAAAGCGGTATTGATTTCTTTAAAAATGGTGCCGGAAGCGTGCTTGGATCTACATTTGAGGCTGCAAAAAGTATCGTAAGTGGTGTCACGACATTCTTTATCGCTTTTGTATTTTCTTGTTATATTCTGCTTCAGAAAGAAAAGCTAAACATTCAGGTTCGCAAGGTAATGTACGCATTTATGCCAAAGGACTGGACAGAGATTTTGCTCGCACTTAGCTCACTGACGTATAAGACTTTTTCTAATTTCTTAACCGGACAGTGTGTTGAGGCAATTATTCTTGGAAGTATGTTTTTTGTGACGATGACAATTTTTGGAATGCCATATGCACTGTTGATTGGAATCCTGATTTCATTTACGGCACTAATTCCGATTTTTGGAGCATTTATCGGATGTGTAATCGGAGCACTTTTGATTTTTATGGTGAACCCGATGCAGGCATTGATCTTCGTGGTAATGTTTCTTGTATTACAGCAGATCGAAGGAAATTTGATTTATCCGCATGTCGTTGGAAATTCTGTGGGGCTGCCGTCTATCTGGGTGCTTGTTGCAGTCAGTATCGGAGCGAGCCTGATGGGCATTGTCGGAATGTTGATTTTTATTCCGATTGCTTCGGTGATTTACACATTGTTTCGTGGAATTGTACATCGGAGATTGAAGGAAAAAGAGATAGAAGTTTAAATTGGGGACGTAGTAAAATTGAATTTTACTACGTCCCTAATTGAATATGGGGGTGTCCCAAAATGAAAATAGCCCTGTCCCTTTTTGACAACTTTAGAAAAATTTATTACAATAAATTTGTAGTTTTTTGAAAAATTTTTTAGAGGTAAAATAATAAAATGGAAAAAGATTTTCAAAAGTATGAGTATGAAGTAAATGACAAAAAAGTCCAAATTACAGGAGTTTCCCGGAATAGCATGGCTATAGAAATACCAGAAAAAATGGATGAATTTGAAGTGGTGGAGATAGGGGATTATGCATTTTCGCAACCAATCGGGGACGTAGTAAAATTTAGTTTTACTACGTCCCCGATTGAAGAAATCATCCTTCCAAACTCTATTAAAAAAATTGGGCGATATGCATTTTACAATTGCCGCGATTTAAGGAGAATACAATTTTACAATACGTTGAAAGATATCGGTGCGGGAGCATTTACGGGGTGTCACAAGGTGAGGGAGATTGATGTGACTTTTGTGGAGAATGAGAGGTCTTGTCTGCGTGAGCTTTTGATGGAACTTCCAGAGGAGCAGACAATTTTTTATCACAGTAAACAGGGGGAAGCGAAACTGATATTCCCAGAGTTTTTTGAGGAGGCGGTCGAAAATACGCCTGCGAGGATTTTGGAGACACACACGCATGGCAGTGGTATGATGTACCGGAATTGTTTTGTTCGGCAAGAACTTCAGTTTCATCTGTACGATGAGCGGTTTGAATGGGCAAAAGGAAGGGAATATGAAGATACGTTATTTCGGCTTGTGTTCGGAAGGCTTTTATATCCGTATCAGTTAAGTGAGAAGGCAAAGAAAAAATATATAAGCTTTTTGAAGGAGCACATTGAAACATGCATAAAATGGGCAGCGGAAGAGATGCGGGAGAAAGAATGTAAATTTTTGGCAGAGCATTGTATTTCAGAGCAAAAGACGCTGGAGTATTTAATCGAGCAGGTTAATAAAAAAAACAGAGTGGAACTTACAAGCTATCTGATGGAGTTAAGGCGTCAGAAATTTCAAGCGAAAAGGAAGATATTTGAACTATGAACCCGATTCAAAAACAACAGCAAAAAGAACTGGAGAAAATCGAGATTTGCATAGATATTTTAAAAAATGCACGGAATGAGCTATATTTGTCCATGCGCTTTTTTGATGTGATTTTAAGTGGATTTGAGTTTCTGCCGGACACGAAGATTTCCGGTATTGGGACGGATGGATTTACAGTTTATTTTTATCCAGACTATCTGATTGGGCTGTACCAGAGGACGCCGGTGCAAGTAAACCGTGCGTATCTTCATATGATTTTTCACTGTCTTTTCGGGCATTTGAAACAGCCGGACCATGCGGATGAACAGTATTGGAATCTAGCTTGTGATATTGTTGTGGAGTCAATCATAGATGAACTCAATGAGCACAGTGTCCGCAAATATGTGCCTCCATATCGAAAGGGAGTTTACCAAAAATTGAGAGAAAAGATGGAAGTGTTGACGCCAAAAGGGGTGTACCGGGAATTGCTGGGGATGCATTTAGAAGAAGAGCATTGTGGAAAAATGCAGGAAGAATTTTTTGTGGATGATCATGTTTTGTGGAACGAGAATGTGCCCCCTGAAAAATGCGTGGAGCGGGAGAAAAAGTGGAAAGAGCAAAATGAGAAATTGCAGACGGAGATGGAGACATTTTCAAAGGAGGCTTCTGAGAATGCGGAAAATATTTTAAATCAAGTACAGATTGAAAATCGTAACCGATATGACTATCGAAAGTTTTTGGAAAAGTTTGCGATTTTAAAAGAGGAAATGCAGGTGGATCAGGATAGCTTTGATTATATTTTTTATAATTACGGAATGGAAATGTACGGGAATATGCCGTTGATTGAGCCACAGGAAACAAAAGAATTGCGTAAAATTGAAGATTTTGTCATTGCGATTGACACATCGATGTCTTGTAAAGAAGAGTTAATAAAAAAATTTCTGGAGGAAACGTTCAATATTTTGGGTAAATCAGAAAGTTTCTTTCGAAAAATAAATGTACATGTCATTCAGTGCGATGATAAAGTACAGTCGGATGTAGTGATTACAAATCGGCAGGAATTGGATGAATATATGGAGCATTTTGAGGTAAAAGGATTTGGAGGGACGGATTTTTGTCCGGTGTTTGGATATGTCAACCAATTGCTAAAGGCGAAAGCATTTCACAGATTAAAAGGGTTAATTTATTTTACGGATGGGTATGGAACATTTCCGGCAAAGCGTCCAAACTATGAGGTTGCATTTGTATTTCTAAAAGAAGATTATCGGGATGTGGATGTGCCGGTTTGGGCGATAAAATTGATTATAGAACCGGAAGAGTTGGAGGAAAAGAGGATAGAATGAATATAAAGAGAGCAAAACAAGAAATAAAACATGCAATAGAGGCATATTTGTTAAAGGATGAAGAAGGAAATTATGAGATTCCATCGCAGAGGCAGCGGCCGATTTTTCTGATTGGGGCGCCGGGAATTGGAAAAACGCAGATCATGGAGCAGATTTCTAAAGAGTGTGAAATTGGTCTTGTCGCATATACAATTACGCACCATACGAGACAGAGCGCTATCGGGCTTCCGTTTATCTCAAAGCATATATATGGTGGAAATGAATATTCAGTGACGGAATATACAATGAGCGAAATTGTTGCATCGGTGTACAATAAAATTGAAGAAAGTGGACTCAAAGAAGGAATTTTGTTTATCGACGAGATCAACTGTGTTTCGGAGACATTGGCTCCGGCGATGCTGCAGTTTCTTCAATATAAAACATTTGGAAATCATGCCATTCCGGAGGGGTGGATTATTGTGGCTGCGGGAAACCCACCGGAATATAACAAATCAGTGCGTGAGTTTGACGTGGTGACGATGGACCGTGTGAAGAAAATTGAGGTGGAGCCGGATTTTTCGGTTTGGAAAGAATATGCGTATGTGCAGGATATTCACCCGGCGGTGATTTCTTATCTGACAACGAGAGTAGCATATTTCTATCAGATGGAGACAACTGTGGATGGAATGTTGTTTGCAACTCCGCGAGGATGGGAGGATTTGTCACGTCTGATTCAGGTATATGAAAAACTCGAAATCACAGTAGACCGGGAGGTTGTAGTGCAGTATATTCAGTATCCGAAGATAGCAAAAGATTTTGCAAATTATTTGGAGCTTTATTATAAATATCAGGCAGATTACCAGATTGATCAGGTGATGCAGGGGAAAATCGATCCGATTCTTGTGAAAAAAGTCGGACATGCATCGTTTGATGAAAAGTTAAGTGTTGTAAGTCTTGTACTTGCAAAGACGGTAGAGGCATTTCGACAGACATACAAGAAAGAAGCGAGTATTACGGTTATGTTTGAAAAACTGAAGGAATATAAAAGTGGGGCACTATCTCTGAAACAGATTTGTGAGGAGATGGAGCAGACATTGAAGTCAAAGAAAAAAGCAAAAATACTAAACCGTGAAGAAGGGTATGCGTTGAAGCAGACAATTGAGAAATTGGAGCAATATGAAAAGTTACTAAAAGAAGCGGGAAATCCGGAACATGAAGTGGCATTTGAACTTGTGAAAAAGGAATTTGCCAAAGAAAATGAGGCGTATCAAAAAGAACTGGATGCAGCAGGACAAATGTTGGAGTATGGATTTGATTTTATGGAGATTGCATTTGGCAATAGTCAGGAGATGACTGTGTTTGTGACAGAGCTGAACACTAATTTTTACAGCGTACAGTTTTTGCAAAATTATGAGTGCGAGCGTTATTATCAATATAACAAGAATCTGCTATTTGATGAGAAGAGAAGAAATATACTGAACCGGATTGATAATTTGGTTACAGTTCACACATCAGTCAATAGTAAATGAGTTCATGTTTACATGAGGACTCATTTACTGCGACTGATGAAAGGAACGCCTTTTTATGAGCAAAAATAGCCACTTGCGGCGGAGAAGCACTGGAAGTGCGTTTTGCGAATGGCGTGGTGTGAACAGGAACATAAGTTGAAAACCTCCTGCATACATTTTATAAAAAATAAATGTGGTGAACTGATGCTAAATTATCTTTGGGCAGGTATGATTGTAATTGGAATTTTGTTTGGAGCATTTAACGGAAAGATGCCGGAAATTACGAATGCGGCATTGGATTCTTCTAAGGAGGCAGTGACGCTTTGTATTACGATGATGGGAGTGATGTCTTTTTGGGTCGGTTTGATGGAAATAGCAACAAAGGCAGGAATCATCAAGGCAGCATCGAGAAAAATCCAACCGATTGTGCGGATTTTGTTCCCTGATATTCCAAGAGGGCATAAAGCGAATGAACATATTACAACAAATATGATTGCTAATTTTCTGGGACTTGGCTGGGCAGCGACACCGGCAGGATTAATGGCGATGAAGAGTCTTCAGGAAATCAATCCCAATCGGGATAAGACAATTGCAAGCCGGGATATGTGTACATTTTTAATTCTGAATATTTCCTCATTGCAGTTGATACCGATTAATATTATCGCATATCGCAGCCAATATGGAAGTGTGAACCCGGCTGGGATTGTAGGTGCTGGGATTGTGGCGACTACAATCAGCACGGCTGTGGGGGTGGTGTTTGCGATGATGATGGGGAGAGGGCGGAGAGTTTGAAATTTTTAAGAAATATTTTGAGCGTGAAAGTTGTATGTTTACAATAGGCTCAATGAGTGGTATGAAATGAATAGAACTAAACAAAATATTATTTTATGAAAAGGGAGACAGAAGCAGATACAAATGTTATAATGAAGAAAAATTATAGTGAAAGGGGAAGCATGAGCAGATTTGCTCGTAGAAGATTACGATGAACAATTTATTGATTTTAGGTGCTGGCGGATTTGGTCATATGATTCAGGAGACGGCTAAAATACTTGGATACGAAGAGGTTGTATTTTTAGATGATGCTGTTATAGGAACAGACATTATAGGAAAATGCTGTGATTATAAAGCGTTTTTGGAAAAGTATGACACGGCAGTGGCAGGTCTTGGAGATAATGGAATGCGTCTGTATTGGACAGAACAATTGCTGGAGGCTGGATACAATGTTCCGGCAATTATTCATCCGTCTGCAGTAGTAAGCCCGAGTGCAAAGATTGGCGAGGGAAGTTTTATTATGCAGAATGCGGTAGTGAACACAAATACTGTGATTGAGCATGGTGTTTTGGTAAACAGTGGTTCGGTGGTAGACCATGATTCTTTTGTGGGATGCGGCGCACATATCGGTCTTGGAAGTGTAGTAAAGGCGAACTGTACAATTGAGTCAAAGAGAAAAGTAGAAGAGGGCGAAGTTGTATTTTCGACTAGAAGAAAGATTGACGGAGTAGGAAATAACAGAAATCTTGAAGATGCATTGTACGCGTTTGGTTTTGGAACACAGTGCAGTTATGTAAAGCCATTTGGTGAAGGACATATTAATGAGACATATGCAGTATATATGCCGGTAGATGGAGAAGATGAGTTGTGTTATATTTTGCAGAGAGTAAACAACAATGTATTCAAAGATCCTGCCGGAGTTATGGAAAATATTTTCCGTGTGACTGAGTATTTGAGAAATGTGATTCGAGAAGAAGGCGGTGATCCGGATAGGGAGACACTTGCTGCGATTAAGACAAAGAATGGATGTACATATTTTGAAGATAACGAGGGACAACCTTGGAGAAGCTATCACTTCATCCATGATTCGGTATGTTTCCAGTCTGTGGAGAAACCGGAACAGTTCTATCAGTCAGGAAACAGTTTCGGACATTTCTTAAAACAGCTTGGCAATTATCCGGCGTCTGAGTTGAATGAGACAATCCCGGATTTCCACAATACGGTAAAACGATTTGAGGCATTCCAGATGTCGTTAAAGCGTGATATTAAGAACAGAGCAGCTTCTTGCAAGAAAGAAATTGAGTTTGCATTAAATAGAAAAGAGGATTGTGGAGTGCTTGTAAAACAGCAGGAAGAAGGAACACTTCCGTTGCGTGTTACACATAATGACACAAAGTTAAATAATATTTTATTTGATGCAAAGACTGGAAAAGGACTTTGTATTATCGATTTAGATACAATTATGCCTGGTCTTGCGGCAAATGACTTCGGAGATTCGATTCGCTTTGGTGCTGCCACAGCGGCGGAAGATGAGAAGGATCTAGATTTGGTTCACTTTGATATTTCTCTGTATGACACATATGTAAAAGGCTATTTGGAAGGTACTGGTGATGTGTTGACACAGGAAGAAAAAGAAAGCTTGCCTTGGGGGGCAAGACTGATGACATTAGAGTGCGGAATCCGTTTCCTGACAGATTATCTTCAGGGAGACACTTACTTTAAAACAGCGTATCCAGAGCACAATCTGGTTCGTGCTCGCACACAGTTCAAATTGGTGGATGAGATGGAGCAGCAGTTTGACAAAATGCAGGAAATCATTCAAAAATATTGTTGAAATATTCAAAAGGGGACGTAGTAAAATTCAATTTTACTACGTCCCCTTTAAGAAATTCTTAATAACCTAATTCTTCGCCAACTAAGATAACTTTGATTCTTCCGGTGTGTCTGGAGTGCCTTGTAATGACAACCTGACAGCACATGCAGTCAGGAGAATTGCAGTTGCCACAATGTCCGACTGCTCCACAAGGAGTTCTTGTTCCGAGACGAGCGGCATTTGCAGGGGAAGCGACGTTTCTGACGCGGGCAACTCCGGAGTCTACATCTGTGACTACTTTGTTCATACCGACAATGAGGATGACGTGCTCCGGACCGTGAATGAGACAGGCAACGCGGTTACCGTTACCGTCGATATTGATTAACTCTCCGTCAATCGTAACGGCGTTGGAACTCATTAAAAAATAATCTGCCATCGCATTTTTAAAATACATCTCTTTTTTCTCTTCCGGAGTCTTTGCGATGTTCCGGTCAATTAAAGTCAAAGAAGAATTCTTGATTGTATCTAAAATTCCGATTTCGTTCAATGTCTCAGAACCGCCAAAACCGACGGTGCTTCCATCTTTCATCATTTCCATTGCCAATGAAACTGCTTGATTTCGATCATCACAATAGAAAGCCTCGATATTTCTTTTGGAAAAATTTTTGATCATGGTATCTGCAAGGTTTTTGTAAGCTTGTTGTTTTGCACCCATAAAATAACACCTCCTAATTTTCTAAATACTATTTTAGTGCAATAAAAAGGGAAAATCAATGGAGAAAAATATTGCGATTCTAAGCTGAATTGTCTAAAATGAGGAGAGATAAGACAAAATAATGGAGAAAAAATATGAAATACGATTATTTGATTGTGGGAGCAGGACTTTTTGGTGCTGTTTTCGCACATGAAGCAAAGAAAAGTGGAAAAAAATGCCTTGTGATTGAAAAACGAAATCACATTGCCGGAAATATTTATTGTGAGGAAATCGAAGGAATCAATGTGCACAAGTATGGTGCACATATTTTCCACACATCCAATAAAGAGGTGTGGGATTATATCAATCAGTTTGCAGAATTTAATCATTATATCAATTCGCCGATTGCTGTTTACAAAGATGAACTTTATAATTTGCCGTTTAATATGAATACATTCAGCAAAATGTGGGGGATCAAAACGCCACAGGAGGCGAAAGAAAAGATTGCGCAGCAGGTGGCTGAGACGGGAATTACAGAGCCAAAGAATCTAGAGGAGCAGGGACTGTCTCTTGTCGGAAAAGATGTGTTTGAAAAACTGGTAAAGGGATACACTGAAAAACAGTGGGGAAGAGAGTGTAAGGAGCTTCCGGCATTTATTATTCGCCGTTTGCCGGTGCGTTTTACCTATGACAACAATTATTTTAATGACCGTTTTCAGGGAATTCCGATTGGCGGATACACAAGAATCGTGGAAAAGATGCTGGATGGGATCCCGGTGAAGACCGATACGGACTATTTTTCCTTTATCAAGGAAAATCCGGACATTGCAGAAAAGACTGTGTTCACGGGCATGATTGATGAGTATTTTTCCTATCAGTTGGGGGCGCTTCAGTATCGTTCGGTAAGATTTGAGACAGAAGTATTGAATACGGACAACTATCAGGGAAATGCAGTTGTGAATTATACGGAAAGAGAGGTTCCGTATACGCGTATTATTGAGCACAAGCATTTTGAGTTTGGAATGCAGGAAAAAACGGTTATTTCAAGAGAGTATTCGCTGGAATGGAAAGTGGGAATGGAACCGTATTATCCGGTAAATGATGAGCAGAACAATCGGCTGTTTGAGCAGTACCAGGAGCTTGCGAAGAAGGAGAGGAATGTGATATTTGGAGGGCGTTTGGGAAGCTACAAATATTATGATATGGATAAGGTGATTGAAGCTGCGCTCAATTTGTGCAGGGAAGAATTAACAAGGGGGTAATATTGATGGAAAGAGATATGACGGTAGGAAATCCTGCAAAAGTGATTTTTAATTTTACGGTTCCAATCTTTTTGGGCAACGTATTTCAGCAGTTTTACAGTATGGCGGATACGATCATAGTTGGAAAGTTTGTTGGAACAAAAGCATTGGCGGCAGTCGGATCGACGGGAACGATTATGTTTCTGATCATTACAAGTCTGATTGGACTGACTGCCGGTTTTACGGTGATGACTGCGCAAAGATTTGGTGCGGGAGATATGAAAGGGATGCGAAAGACTGTTGCGATGGCAGCAGTGCTGTCGGCGGTGATTTCGGTTGTGATTACGATTATAAGTATGCTGGGAATGCATAAGCTTTTGACATTCATGAATACACCGTCTGATATTTTTGCAGATGCCTATGAATACATTATGATTATCTGTGCCGGGATTGTGGCACAGGTGCTTTATAATCTGCTGTCAAGTATTTTGCGGGCACTTGGAAACAGTAAGGTGCCGTTGTATTTTCTGATTTTGGCAGCACTGCTTAATATTGTCTTGGATTTGGTATTTATTATCGTGTTTCATATGGGAGCGGCGGGAGCTGCGTATGCGACTGTTATTTCACAAGGAGTATCAGGAATTCTTTGCCTTGTGTATATTATAAAGGCAGTTCCAGTGCTTAAGATGCATCGTGAGGACTGGACAATGGATTGGAAAATGGCAAGAATTCAGTTGAGTATAGGACTTCCTATGGCATTTCAGTATTCAATCACGGCGATTGGAACAATGATGGTACAGTCTGCGTTGAACGTGCTCGGCTCTACAATGGTAGCTGCATTTACAGCAGCAAGTAAGATTGAGCAGTTGGTATCACAGGCATTCGTTGCTATGGGGACGACGCTTGCCACCTATTCCGCACAAAATGTGGGAGCAGGAAAAATCAAACGCATTCGAGATGGATTTAAGTCAGCAACATTGATTTCATTTGCATATGCAATTGTGACAGGAGTTTTGATTGCTACGGTCGGGAAATACCTGACGGTATTGTTTTTGTCCGGAGACTTGACAAATATCCTTGGTTCCGTAGACGTTTATCTAAAATGTGCAGGTGAATTCTTTATCCCTTTGGCAGTGGTCAATTTATATCGAAACGGAATTCAGGGTATGGGATTTGGTTTACTTCCGATGATGGCGGGAATTGCGGAGCTTGTGGGAAGAGGTGTGACAGCAATTGTTGCTTCACGATATAAAAGCTATTTTGGAATTTGTATGGCGAGTCCCATAGCTTGGATTTTGGCATCGGTATTGCTGATTGCGATGTATTTTTACATAATAAAGAAGAAACTATAAGAAGAAAAGCAGGAACGGAAGTTGTATTAGTTGTTTACTGGTAATTTGAGGGATTTCCTCAGAGAAGGTTATTGATTTAGTATGTTTAGCTAATGAAGTACATATATTTTATAGATTACCAAAACGGGAGTAATTTATGAAGCTTCTTCTATATTTATCAGATTTTATTGTTCCGGTTACTATTTTAGGAATTGTTGCCTATGGTGTGTTTAATAAAGTGGACGTATATGATGACTTTATCAAGGGAGCAAAAAGCGGATTTTTTACAGTGATTAAAATTATGCCAACATTAATCGGGCTTATGGTAGCAGTCGGAATATTGAGAGCCTCCGGCTTCTTGGATTTTTTGTCGGAAATAATCGGGAAAATGACGGCATATGTTGGATTTCCATCACAATTGGTTCCGCTTGCGATTGTGAGAATGTTTTCTTCCTCGGCGGCAACGGGATTGGTACTAGATATATTTAAAGAATATGGCACAGATTCCAGAATTGGTTTGATTGCTTCGATTATGATGAGCTGCACAGAGACAATATTTTACACGATGAGCGTATATTTTATGGCGGCAAAAGTGCGAAAGACCAGATATACACTTGCCGGGGCACTGGCGGCAACGCTGGCCGGGATTATGGCAAGTGTATGGCTGGCAACTAGTTGAGTATATAGAGGAGTTAATGGTTTACAGAAATCATTAACTTCTCTATTTTTTTCTTTGTTATATGTTATAATGCAACTATGTAAAATTTGGATGAAAAGAAAATAAGAAAGATGCAGGAGGTTCAATATGAAGGATTATACGTTAGCGCAACAATACGCCCTTGTGGGATTGAATGGACTTGAAAGTATTCACATGGACATGGCGAAAAGTGCTGTAATTCGAGCAATTGCAATGGCCCAGTCTTTGGAATGTTTTTTATCAGAAGATGAGACGGCGGAGCAATTGAGTGAAGGATTAGAAGAAATATTGTCAAAAACAAGAAAACAAAAGAAAAAAGAGTCTCAGGCACTAGAAAGAGAAATTGTTGAGCACCTGAAGGCAGATGGAGTGCTTGAAGAGGTGCCGAATCTCTTGGCGTGTGACATGTATTACTACACAGCCGGAGTTAATTTAAGAGAATATCGCTGTGATCCAAAGGTCTATATGCAGATTGTAGAGCATGTGCGGAAAGAGGCTTTGGAGGGGGAAACGCTGACTTTGAATGCTATCTGTCTTTTATGGCTGTTTAGAGAAAGCGGATGTATGCATGACATCTTTTCTGTAGCAGAGCAGAAAAAGATAGAGGAACGCATGATTCAACTGGGAGCTGAAAATGAAGTTTACCGGCTATTGTGGCAGTCAGAGTTTCATAAGAGTCTGGAAAATATGGTCAGCAATTTCCTGCAGTTTAAGAAAAATATTTTTCGGAATCCGTATTTGGAAGGGGTCAATATGCTGTATCCGTTTTTAGACAGAAAACAGTCGATTTTTATAGATTTTGTCGTATTGGGGACGACAGTAGAGAATCGAAGAATGCAGATTATGAACTTTCTTTCCGAAAGAGGTCATTATGTAGAAGAGATAAAGAGTGGAAACGAAACACTTTTGAAGGTGGATAATGCATATTACCGTGTATTCCCAACGACAGTTGTGTGTAAATTTCCTATTCAGGGCGCAAGATTACTTCCGGTATATAAATAAAACAGAAATGTAGGGGGATGAATCGTTATTAAAATATGAGCCATACATGCATTTCTAAAAATACAATGTACAAACTGCTGAAAAAAACAAACGATATTCGTCAAATTATTCGCGGATTGCGGATTGTATCTCGAAATCAAAGTTGTATAATAAGTCGAACGAAAAATGAGGAAAGGGAGTGAATAGATACGGAAAATTTAGGAACGCAATTATTAGAAGAATTAAACTGCGAGACAGCATTTACTATTCCGATTTTCGGAGGTATTCCTATTTCAGAATCGGTTGTAGTTACCTGGATTATTATGGCAGTCGTCACGTTGCTATGTATCTGCCTCGTTAGGAACCTGTCAGTCGAACGTGTAAGTAAAAAACAGCTTATTTTAGAGACGGCAGTTGGCGGAATGAACCACTTTTTTGAAGAGATTATTGGAAAAGAGGGAAAGAGATACATTCCGTATTTGATGTCAGTTGGCATTTATATTGGAATTGCTAACTTGATAGGGCTTCTAGGATTTAAGCCGCCAACAAAAGACTTGAATGTGACTGCAGCACTCGCAATTATGAGTATCATTTTAATTGAGTATGCAGGATTCCGACAGAAGGGGTTGAAGAAGTGGGTGAAGAGCTTTGCGGAGCCAATGCCTATCATCGCACCGATCAACATCTTGGAGATATTTATCAAGCCATTATCATTATGTATGCGTCTTTTCGGAAATGTTTTAGGATCATTTGTAGTAATGGAACTGATTAAAATTATTTTACCGGTTCTTTTGCCAATTCCGTTTAGTTTCTATTTCGATATTTTCGATGGATTGATTCAGGCGTATGTATTTGTATTTTTAACATCATTGTTTATAAAAGAAGCAATGGAATAATCACAAGAAGAAAAGGAGAATTTATTATGTCAACATTAATCGCAATTGGAGCAGGTATTGCAGTTTTAACAGGTATTGGAGCAGGTATCGGTATTGGTATCGCAACATCAAAAGCAGTGGATGCAATCGCAAGACAGCCGGAAGCAGAGAGCAAGATCAGTAAATCACTCTTACTTGGATGTGCCTTAGCCGAAGCAACAGCTATTTACGGTTTCGTTATCGCATTATTAATCATCTTATTCTTAAAATAATTTTTATAGTTCACGTATCAGACAACGGTGTGAATATTAACAAATAATATACAGGAAGGCAGGTTATCAGGATGCTTAGTTTAAGTGTTTCAAACCTTGTTATCACCATTATTAACATATTGGTACTGTATTTGCTGCTGAGAAAGTTTTTGTACAAGCCGGTTATGGGAATCATTGAGAAAAGAGATGAAATGATCAAAACTCAGCTTGAAACTGCAAAAAAGACGGAACAGGATGCTATGCAGTTGAAAGCTCAGTATGAGAATTCGTTGAATGATGCACATGACGAATCTTTGAGAATTGTGGAAAATTCAAAGGCAAGAGCACAGGAAGAATATTCAAGAATTGTCAAAGAGGCAGATGAGCAGGCTGGAAAAATCATTGACAATGCGAGAAAGACTGTGGAATTAGACAGAGAAAAAGCAGTGCGCGGCATGGAAAAAGAAGTTGCCAATCTTGCACTTGTGGCAGTTTCAAAAATGCTTGGAGAGCAGAAAAATGCGGCGGCAAATCAGGCACTATACGGACAATTTTTATCCCAGGTAGGTGAGCAAAATGACGCAAACGGCAATTAATTATGCGAAAGTTCTTTATGAGTTAGGAATTGACAAAACGATCATAGAAGAGACAGAAGAAGCTTTCAAGAAAGTGCCAAAGCTTAGAACCTCCCTGATGAGTCCGATTATTCCAATTCAGGTAAAACACAGCATTATAGAAAAAGTATTTCAAAAGGAAATCAAAAATTTCCTGAAAATTTTATGCGACTACCATAGCGTAGAAGTAATTGAAGATATATTTTCCGCATACAAAGAGTACTATAACGAACAGAACGGAATTTTACCGGCAGTTCTTACGTATGTGGCTTGCCCTAGTGAACAGCAGTTAGAGCAAATGAAAACATTTTTATGTAAAAAGTATCATGTAAAAGAAGTAGAGTGGCAGCTTGAACAGGATGATAAGCTGCTCGGAGGATTTATTTTGCATGTGAAAGACTATGAATATGACTGGAGTCTGCGTGGCCGTATGAACCAGTTAAGATTGATCTGGAGGTGAAAGTGTGAGCTCAATTAGTTCAGAAGAAATTATTTCTATTTTGAAAAGTGAGATAGAAAATTATGAGTTAGAAACAAAAGACCAGGAGGTCGGAACTGTTATCTGGATCAGTGACGGAATTACAACTGTTTACGGAATTGACCATGCAATGTATGGAGAGATTGTTATCTTTGAAACAGGCGTAAAAGGTATGGTTCAGGATATCAGAAGAAATGAGATCGGTGTCATTTTACTTGGAAAAGACACAGGAATCAAAGAAGGTACAAAGGTAACAAGAACAGGAAAGAAAGCCGGAATTCCGGTTGGAGATGCATACTTAGGAAGAGTTGTGGATGCCCTGGGAGCACCAATTGATGGAAAAGGAGATATTCCTTCTGACGGATACCGTCCGATTGAACAAGAGGCACCTGGAATTATTGATCGTAAATCAGTCAGTGTTCCGCTTGAGACAGGAATCTTGGCAATTGACTCTATGTTCCCGATTGGACGCGGACAGAGAGAGTTGATTATCGGTGACAGACAGACAGGTAAGACATCTATTGCAACAGATACGATCATCAACCAAAAAGGAAAAGATGTTATCTGTATTTATGTTGCAATCGGACAGAAAGCATCTACAATTGCAAAAATTGTATCAACTCTTACAAAAAATGATGCCATGGATTATTCGATTGTTGTATCTGCGACAGCGAGTGATTCTGCACCGTTACAATATATTGCACCGTACTCAGGAACAGCGCTTGCAGAGTATTTTATGCACAAAGGGAAAGATGTGCTGATTGTGTACGATGATTTATCAAAACATGCAGTTGCATATCGTGCATTATCGTTGTTATTGGAACGTTCTCCTGGACGTGAGGCATATCCTGGAGATGTATTTTACTTGCATTCAAGATTGTTGGAACGTTCCAGCAGATTGAGTGATGAGCTTGGTGGTGGTTCGATTACCGCACTTCCGATTATTGAGACACAGGCAGGAGACGTTTCTGCGTATATTCCTACTAACGTAATTTCTATTACAGACGGACAGATTTTCCTTGAGAGTGATCTGTTTTTTGCAGGTATGAGACCGGCGGTCAATGTAGGTCTTTCTGTATCGCGTGTAGGTGGAGCAGCACAGACAAAGGCAATGAAAAAAGTTGCCGGAAGTATCCGTATCGACCTTGCACAGTTCCGTGAGATGGAAGTGTTTACACAGTTTAGTTCGGATTTGGATGCAGCAACAAAAGAGCAGTTACAATATGGTAAAGGTTTGATGGAACTGTTAAAACAACCACTGTGCCATCCAATGAGTTTACATGAACAGGTTATCACGTTGTGCGTGGCAACACATAAAGTATTAGTTGATGTAGAGATTTCAAAAATCAAAGATTTCCAGAAGGATATGCTGAATTTCTTTGAAATAGAACATGCAGAGATTGTAAATGAAATTGAAGAAAAGAAAGTATTGTCCGACGAATTAATTGATAAAATTGTAGAGTTAGCAAAAGAATTCAAGAGCAGGTGTTAGTATGGCAAATACAAGAGAGCTGCAAAGCAGAATGAAAAGTATAAAAGATACGATGAAGATCACGAGTGCTATGCATATGATTGCCTCTTCTAATTTACAGAAAGCGAAAAAGAATTTGGAAGAGACAGAGCCGTATTTTTATACATTGCAAATCATGATTGCCGGTATTCTTGGACATATGCAGGGTGGGATCGAACATCAGTATTTTGATGAGCGCCCGGAGATAAAAGAAGCTGACAGAAAGAAAGGCTATATTGTGGTAACGGCAGATAAAGGTCTTGCAGGAGGATATAACCATAATGTTATCAAGCTGGCTCAGGAGTTTTTGGATAAGCCGGGACATAATGAGTTGTTTGTGCTGGGACAGCTTGGAAGAAGTTATTTTCAAAAGAAAAATGTGGATGTAGATACTTCTTTTAAATACACAGTGCAAAAGCCAACGATGCACCGCGCAAGAGTGATTGCTGAGAAGATGTTAGATTTATTCAATCGAAAAGAATTGGATGAGGTGCATATTATTTATACGAGAATGGAGAATGCCGTGGAGATGGTGGCTGAGACAAAGCAGCTGCTTCCACTTCAGTCAGGAGCATTTTGTGAGGTCCCGGCGGGAATTCAGCTGGATGAGATTCCGATGCTTCCGACACCAAAGGATGTATTGGATTGTATCATTCCGAATTATGTGACTGGATTTATTTACGGATCACTTGTTGAGTCGTTCTGTAGTGAACAGAATTCAAGAATGATGGCAATGGATGGTGCCACAAAGAGTGCAAAAGAAATTTTGCGTAATCTGAATATCGAATTTAACCGAGTGAGACAGGCTGCCATTACGCAGGAGATCACAGAGGTAATCAGTGGTGCAAAAGCACAGAAAAAGAAGAAAGCAAAATAACAGAAGGGAGGTTGCAAACGCATGAATAAAGGGAAAATCGTACAGGTTATGGGACCTGTCGTTGACGTGGAATTTGAAAATAATGATATTCCATATATCAAAGATGCGTTGGAAGTAGATAACAATGGGAAACGCTGCGTGATGGAAGTTGCACAGCACATTGGAAATAATACAGTACGTTGTATCATGCTGAATGCCAGTGAAGGATTGAGCAGAGATATGGAAGTAACTGCAACCGGATCAGGGATTAAAGTACCTGTAGGAGATAAGACATTGGGGCGTTTATTTAACGTTCTTGGAGATACAATTGATGGCGGTGAGTCTTTGGAGAATGAAGAGCATTGGGTAATTCACAGAGATGCTCCTACATTTGAAGAACAAAGTCCTGTAGTAGAAATTTTGGAGACAGGTATCAAAGTTATCGATCTTTTGGCTCCATATGCAAAAGGTGGTAAGATTGGTCTGTTCGGTGGTGCCGGTGTAGGTAAGACCGTGTTGATTCAGGAATTGATTCGTAATATCGCAACAGAGCATGGAGGATATTCTATCTTTACCGGAGTAGGAGAACGTTCCAGAGAAGGAAATGACTTGTGGTCGGAGATGAAAGAGTCAGGGGTTCTTGACAAGACTGCTTTGGTGTTCGGTCAGATGAACGAGCCGCCTGGATCGCGTATGCGTGTGGCTGAGACAGGGCTTACCATGGCAGAATATTTCCGTGATGAACAACATCAGAATGTATTGTTGTTTATTGATAATATTTTCCGTTTCGTACAAGCTGGTTCAGAAGTTTCCGCGCTTCTTGGACGTATGCCTTCAGCAGTAGGATATCAGCCAACTCTTGCAAATGAAGTCGGTGAACTGCAGGAGAGAATCGCGTCTACAAAAAATGGTTCTGTAACATCTGTACAGGCTGTTTATGTGCCGGCTGATGACTTGACTGACCCGGCTCCGGCGACAACATTTGCCCACTTGGATGCGACAACTGTATTGTCAAGAAAGATTGTAGAACAGGGAATTTACCCGGCGGTAGATCCGCTCGAATCAAACTCTCGTATTCTGGAAGCAGATGTTGTGGGAGAAGAACACTATGAAGTAGCAAGAAATGTACAGGCTATCTTGCAGAAATATAAAGAACTTCAGGATATCATTTCCATCTTAGGTATGGAAGAGTTATCAGAAGAAGATAAGACAACTGTTTACCGGGCAAGAAAGGTACAGAGATTTTTATCTCAGCCATTCTTTGTAGCGGAAAACTTTACAGGAATTCCGGGAAGATATGTTCCATTAAAAGAGACAATCCGCGGATTTAAAGCAATCATTGATGGTGAGATGGATCAGTATCCGGAAGCTGCATTTTTTAATGTCGGTACAATTGATGATGTGATTGAAAAAGCAAAGTCAATGGAACATTAAAAGGAGCTGAGTGTTATGAAAACTACATTTAGTATCAGATTAATTGCCAGTGACCATCTCTTTTATGATGGTCCGTGTACCGGAGTGATTATTCCGGCACTGGATGGACAGCGGGAAGTGCTGGCACATCATGAGAGTGTGATCATGGCAATTGATTGCGGAGAATTGAAGATTAAGATGCCAGATGGGACATGGCAGATTGCGATTGTCGGAAGCGGGTTCGCACGAGTATCTCACGGACGAGTTTATGTGCTTGTAGATACAGCAGAACGTCCGGAAGAGATTGACGTAAAAAGAGCACAGGAAGCAAAAGAGAGAGCGGAAGAACAACTCAGACAGAAACAAAGCATACAGGAATACCATATTTCTTCTGCATCCTTGGCACGTGCAATGTCAAGATTGAGCGCATCCGGTAAGAGCGGGAATATAAATTTATAACAATTGGGGACGTAGTAAAATTGAATTTTACTACGTCCCTTTTTGGCACTTTGCCCTGTTCCTTTTTGAGATTTACTACGTCCCCAATTAATATTCATCCACGCAAATTGGTCCGGCTAATTCTTCTCGTGAGACATACAGACTCATATCTTCGTGAGTATCCAGGCACCATTTCACGAGCGTCAGACAGCGGTGTTCAATTTCGATACAGGTGATACACCGTGGGTGCACGCAGCTTCCGGTATTAAAATAAGGGGAATCTTTTGTGCCGAGCATCGGGCGGTGGGTATGTCCTGTAATGAGGATATGATTTTCATTTTTTGCCCATCGGGTAAGTCGTTCTTCGATTTTCTGTTTTCTTGTGTGATTGCGTGCGGCACTGGTTGGATTGGAAAAACCGATTTGTTCCAGTGGACCCCAGACATAACGTACAAGAAAACGAGCTGTTTTCCAAAGGGTGCTGTTTAAAAAATCAGCTTGGTGTCCGTGAGTGAGATAAATGTCTTTTTTATGATTTTTATCCCAGAGAATAATCCCAGATTGAAACGTAATACCTGGAAATAACGGAAGGTAACATTGGGTTGCATCGCAATAATAAGCCTTACATTTCAAGGTGGCAAAAGAGGAATTCTGTTTTACAATATCATGGTTGCCGTAGATCAAATACAGCCGTTTTTGATAGTAGAACTGGGACAGAAGCCAAAAAACATTGCTGTGTATTTCAAGGATCCGGTTAAAGGATCGGTTTTCCCAAAGTTCATCCCCATCGCCCAATTCAATATAGGTAAAATTATTTTGGTAATAGTGTTGTAAGGCTGCAAAATATAAATGCTGGTTTTTTAGAAAATTATCATTGGAAGTGCCAACTCCCCGATGGCAGTCACTGAACAGAACATACTTAGAATTGTCACTGAGAGGGAGCTTTAATGCCCCCTCAAATGCTTTTGAAATTCTTGTTTCATATCCCATAATTATTGCCTCCTACAGCCACAACGGCGAATATATTTTCGTTTGTAGCCACGAACATACATTGTCTTTCGAAATGCAAACGGAAGAAAATAGTAAAGATAGAGAAGCCGATCTAAAGAAAGACAAAATGGTCGGGTAGCAAATAAAAAGAGCCAACAAAACATGCGGTTTTTCCATTGAGAGAACCAGGCAGCTAATTTTTGCAGACAATTTTTATGGCGGCAAAGAGGTTTCATGTCAAAAGTCAATGTCAGTCCGCAGATGGTGAGGTCACATCGACAGTAAGACTGTTTTAGGAGCCCTTCGATAAATGCATTCATCATTGCACAGTCTGGAAAGGTGATGGAGGCATTCAGGGAGAGCTGTTTTGGCCATGAAAATAACCCCATAGAAAATCCGGTGAGCCACCAATGAACGCAGGTCAGCCAAAAAACACGTTTCCCATCTCGCATCAGCTCCATTGACATTTTTAACATATCCGAATCGTCGACCGCCTGGAATAATGTGGTGTCAAGCTGTTGTTGCGAGACAATGTGGTCTGCATAGTATACGCCGATTTCCCCTCCGGTGTTGATTCCGTATTGTCCTTTCCAGAGCTGAATCATCCAGGTTTTATCGTTGTAGTCAAAGTAGACCGGAAGATAGTCGAACACCATATTAAAATGCACAGCACCTCGGTTGTAAAGTGACTGATATCCCATTTTGCGCTGCCAGGCATCACGTGTGGAAGTAAAAATGTCCTGATCAGCCAGATAGGAAAATCCCATCGGTTCAATGATCGTATTTAGCAAATTACATTTTTCTTCCAGCGTCATACAGCAGATTTTACGTATAATACATTTTTTTCGAGAGTGATTGATTACAAAGAAAAACAGTAGTATGATGATGAAAATACTAAAAAGGATATACATAAATTCCCTTTCTTTCATAATGGTATTGCTATATTGTATGCAGATTACAACCATTTTTCCACTACATCAAACGGAGCGGGACCAATATCCAATATCGACTTATGGAATTTTTTTTGTGAGAACTTTTCTTTCTTCTTTTTGAGTGACGCTTTTTTCAAATCTAAAATTTCCAAATATCCCACATAATATTTTAAATAATTGGCAGGATCAGAGATAATCAGCTCATAAATTTCTCGAATTGCCTTCTCGTCTTTGATTCCGTAAGAAGTAAAAAACTGAGTGGTCTGTGCAAGACTCCAATTGTCGTAGTGAATACCGATGTCGGCAGCCGCATAAAGCCCGAGGAGGACAGAGCTGTTTTTTTGCAGCAGCGTGGCGTACGGTTTTTCCAAAGAACTCAGATAATAGGAGCACATTTCAGCGTAGGTCGCCCAGCCTTCCACGTAACCGCTGAAATTTAAAAGATTTCGGAGTGGGTCCGGATTGGTATTGGCATAGTAGGTAGTCTGATAGAGATGTCCCGGATAGCCTTCGTGTGCCAGTGTCGTAAACAGGCGAATATCTTCCATAGTATGAGCCTGATTGATATAGATGATATTTTCGGAAGTATTGTCGATGGAAGGTATCATGTAAAATGCCGGACTTAAGTATGGTTCCAGTGCGTCTGGAACATATTTAATCCGAGTGGTGACATTTGCAGGTTTTGGAAATGCATCGGTAATGTTTTGTTCCAAATGCTGTATGATGGCAGACGGCGGAACGTCGTAAGTGACGGAAGTCTCCTGAGAGAGAGTTGGATTTTTGGCGGCAACTGTCTGCATATCAATGAGGTCGGAGCTAATCTGAGCATAGATTCGTTTTTGAATTTCTTCTACCGTATGCGGAGAACCTGTGTCGCGGGAAACAAGATAAGCATAGTAATCCTTTCCATTTGGCAAGTTGCAGAGACCTTTCGTATTTTTACCAGAGCCTTTGAGCTTAGTGAGTGCAGACACAAGGTGCTCGTAGGCGGGCAAAATCGAAGAAGAAAGAAGTTCATGATTTTGGCTGATATAACTTTGTTTTTGTTCCGCTGTCAGATTTTCCAGCGCAGAGAGCCGTTCTTCAAACGTGGATAGTAGATAGTTGGAATCTCCCATAGCAAGAAATGCGTTGCATTGTTCCAAAATGGAGTTGACGGTGTAATCTGCCATGAACAATCCGGCATCAGATTTTTTCTGTTCAAACTGAATGAGGGAATCAAAGTATTGCGGTGTCGTCTTAAGGAGGGCTAAATAGGTTTCGATATCTTTTGCAGAAAAAAATTGATACTCAGCGAGCAGAACCGGAAGTTGTGCCTGAATGCCGGTGACCGGACTGAGTGCTTCTTCGTAGAGACTGTACGGAATCCCTTTTTTTGCAGTATCCAGATAAGAAGAAAGGACATCGTATGTGATTTGATTTTCTTTCGACAGAGTATCATAGGAAAATTTATCGAGTACTGCACTACAGTTTTCAAGAGCTGCGTAGGAAGCGGTTTCATCTATATCGAAGGAACCATATGTAATCGGAATTTCTTTGATACCGTAGGATTCTGGATTTTGCAAGGTATAGTGCAGACCGATTGTTGTGGAAACGACATCTTGCTCAAACAGATTTCGGGTAAAATTTTGAAATGCAGTATTCGCATTTGTCGGAATGGAGGGAGAAGAACAACTGGTGAGAAGGATGGTGATAGCGAGAAAAAATGAAATAAGAGATACGTAATATTTTTTCTGTTTCATAAAAGACTCCAGAGCGTTTTTAGTATCTTATGTGGGATGCGGGGAATGTATGACAGCAGGAAGTGGCGTGTTTTCGGCATTTGCAACTGCCGGTTGACACATTTTCAAGGGGAGTTGGTAGATTGCAACTGGAAAATGGATTAGAGTTGTGGTATAAATTCAATACAGGAGGAGAGATAATATGATTTTAGCGGAAAAGATTATGGAGCTGAGAAAGAAAAATGGTTGGTCTCAGGAGGAACTTGCTGAGAAGATTCACGTGTCGAGGCAGTCTGTGTCGAAGTGGGAGAGCAGCGCTTCTATTCCGGACCTGAGTAAAATTCTGCTGCTGAGTCAAGTGTTTGGCGTGAGTACGGATTATCTGTTGAGAGACGATATAGAAGAAACACAAAAGGCAGAAATTTTTGTAGAGGAGACGGTGGAGAAAGCGGCAGGCGGTGAAACCATTTATAAAATTTCTCTGGAAGAGTCGAAGGAATATATAAAGGATAGACGGTGTGCGGCAAAGAGAATCGGAGTGGGGGTTGTTTTGTGTATTTTGAGTCCGGTGATATTAATTTATTTGGCAAGTATGGCGGAATACGGAAAGATCGGAATCAGTGAAGATGTGGCAGGAGGCATAGGAATTGCTGCATTAATTTTGTTGGTGATTCCGGCAGTCGCTCTTTTTATCACAACCGGAATGAAAATGGAAAAATACCAGTATATTGATACAGAAATCATTGAGTTGGAATACGGCGTTACCGGAATTATCAAAGAGAAAAAACAAGGGTATTCGGAACGTTATACAATGGGAATTGTAATTGGTGTCAGTCTATGCATCATATCAATTCTTCCACTTATTGTGATGGGGGCGTTTGGACTTCCGGATCACCTGTTAGTGACAGGAATTGTTTTTTTATTTATGATTGTTGCTGTTGCGGTCTATCTTTTGATTCAGGTGTGCATGGTCAGAGAGACATACGACAGATTGCTGCAGGAAGGAGAATATACGGCGAAAGCCAAAAAGATAGACAGGAAAACAGAAAAATGGGCTGCCATCTATTGGCCACTGGTGACGGCAGTGTATCTTGGATATAGTTTGTATACATTTGACTGGGGAAGAAGTTGGATCATATGGCCTGTCGCAGCAGTATTCTCAACGGTGCTGAAAGCGATATTCGGGGAAAGTGAAGAGATGTAAAATAAATAATGGAATTATTTAAAAAGAAAAATATTATTTTGAAAACCACTAAAAATCGCAAGAAATATTTGTGTAATGTGCCGCTGGACAAAATTAATGTATTTTGCTAATATATACATGTAAATTAGATTGTTACTCTTTGAGGCATTACTAATAGTACCTGTTTAGTGAAAATGAGGTGTTTAGTGTCTTGAGGAGTTTTTTTATTGGAGAGAGATGCAAGTAATTAACAAATTAAACAATAATTTTGCCATTTGTATCGATGGTGAGGGGAAAGAACTGATTGCTGTCGGTAAAGGTATTGGATTTCCCAAAACTCCATATGAGGTTGAAGACCTGAACTTGATCACACGGACATTTTACGATATTGACCCAAAGTATATTGAACTTTTCAAGGATATTCCGGAAAAAGTGATTCATTTTACAGCGAAACTTGTGGAGATTGCAAAAAATGAGCTGGGGTATGAGATGAACCCGAATTTGGTCGTGACGATGTCTGATCACATTCACTTTAGTATTCAGAGGGCACAGAAAAATATCGATGTACAGATGCCATTGATTTATGAGGTGGAGCAGACATTTCCGGCGGAGGCACGCATTGGAAAATATGCGGTGAAGCAGATAGAGCGCAGATTCAATGTTCAGTTAGATCCGAATGAAGCTTCGGGAATTGCAATGAATTTTGTAAATGCCCGATATGATACAAGGCTTAAGACGGATGTGGCTGATCAGTTGAAGAAGCAATATCAGGAGATTCTGGAAGACACGATCAGTATCGTGGAAGATGAGATAGGAATTGTGATTGACAGAGATTCATTCAATTTTGCACGTTATTCCTCGCATCTGATGTATCTGCTAGACCGGATTGCAGGAAACAAGATGCTTTATTCAGACAATGGAATCATGTATCAGAGCATGAAAGATGAGTTTCCGGGGATTGCGGCATGTGTCGAATTGCTGGAACGATATTTTAAAAGAAAATGTGGTATTATACTTTCAAAAGAAGAAAAATTATATCTGATTCTGCATATTAACAGGATATGTACGAGAGAAGGATTGTAACCATTTGGGCATTACCTTCCATGGCAGAGACGGCGTATAGCGGCTCTGTTGTGGGAGGTTTTTGTTTTCTCGGGGCAGGTGCACATGAATCGAGAAGATATTTTAGAAAACGTAGTAACGATAAGGAGAAAAAATTATGGCAGAGAAAAACAGACAGATTGCAGAGGCAGTCGTAAAAGCAGTTGGTGGCACTGCAAATATTACGTCGGTGACACACTGCATGACCAGATTAAGATTTGTTCTGAAGGACAAAAGTATTCCAAACAAAAAAGAGGTAGAAAAGATTCCGGGTGTTATGGGAGTCAATATTGCGGGGGGACAGTATCAGGTGATCATTGGAAACTCCGTGGGAAATGTCTACAAGGAAGTAGTAGCTGCAACCGGTATTTCTGATACAGCGGTCGGAGGCGGTGCAGCAGAGCATACCGAAAAAGTCAATCCGATTGTTGCGGCGCTGGACTTTATTGCAGGGTGTATGACACCGCTGTTCACAGCGATTATTGCAGGCGGTCTTGTGAAGGTACTGCTCGTCATTTTCGGTCCGACACTTTTGAATGTGATGCAGACGACAAGTGACACCTATATTTTGATGAATGCACTTGGAGACGCTCCGTTTTATTGCTTGCCGGTGATAGTGCGACATATTTGTTTGGTGTGATACCGGTAGTACACGGAAGTTATTCGTCTCCGATTATTCCGGCGATGTTATCAACACTGCTTTTAAAATATGTGGAGAAACTTGTTGATCGAATCACACCGGAGTGGTCAAAAAGCTTTTTGAAACCGCTTTTGATTGTAATGATTGTAACTCCGATTACCCTCTGTGCAATCGCACCGCTTGGATTAATCATAGGAAATGGTCTGCAATTCGTAATCAACGGAATTTATGGGTTTGCACCATGGCTTGCGATGATGCTGTTTGCCGGATTTATGCCGTTTATCGTAATGACTGGAATGCACTGGGCATTCGTGCCGGCGTCTATGCTTGGAATTTCCGGTGTGGGATATGATTTGATGTAGCTCCCGCCTGAGTAATGTTGTGCAGCAACACTGCTCAGGCGGGAGCTACATTTGGAGCAGCATTTAAGACAAAAGATAAAGAAATGAAAAAGATGGTATTTCCGGCGGCTGTATCTGCACTGCTTGCAGGGGTAACAGAACCGGCAATGTATGGAGTTACTCTGAAGTTGAAAAAGCCTATGGTTGCAGCGTGTATTTCCGGTGGAATCGGTGGATTGATCGTAGGAATTTTACAGGTAAAATCTTATGCATTTGTGACTCCGTCCATGACATCTTTGGTACAGTTCATTTCTCCAGACGGAGGGAAAAACTTTTTATATGCAGTAATCATTTTTGCAGTGACACTCGTACTTTCTTTTGTGCTCTCCTTTATTCTCACAAAGGGTGAGTCAGAGGAGGAAGCTGTAGAAGAAACAGAATTACAGAAGAGCGCAGCTGTTCTTACCGGAAAAGTAGAAATCGAAGCGCCGGTAAAAGGAAAGGTGATTTCACTCACAGAAGTAAAGGATAATACATTTGCGACAGGCATCCTCGGAAATGGGGAGCATTTTAAAAAGGGAGCGCTTCTGTTGGAATTTGATATAGATGCTATTCAAAAAGCCGGATGCGAGATTCAGACTCCGGTGATCATCACCAATGCGGAAGGGCTCGGTGGAGTAACCGTAGAAAATGAAAGACTTGTGATAGGAGGATAAGAAGATGGGATTTTCTGAAAAATTTTTGTGGGGCGGCGCTACAGCTGCCAATCAGTGTGAAGGTGCATGGAACGAAGATGGAAAAGGTGTGTCCGTTTCTGATATTTGTACAGGAGGAAAATTTGGACAGAGCAAGCGAATTACTCCGGTGTTGGAGGAGGGGACATTTTATCCGAGTCACGAGGGGATTCGTCACTATGAAAAGTTCCGAGAGGACATCGCACTATTTGCGGAAATGGGATTCAAATGCTATCGTTTTTCAATTGCATGGACAAGAATTTTCCCAAACGGCGACGAGAAAGAGCCAAATGAGGCAGGTTTAAGACACTATGAGGAAGTGATTGATGAATGTCTGAAATACGGAATTGAACCGATTATTACCATCTCGCATTATGAAGTACCATTTGGATTGACGAAGAAATGTAATGCATGGGTGAGCAGAGAAATGATCGATTATTATCTCAATTATTGCCGCGCAATTTTCGAGCGTTATAAAGGGAAGGTAAAATACTGGCTTACATTTAATGAGATCAACAGCTCTGTGGCGCCGATGGGAGCGCTTTTGAATCAGGGAATTTTAAATGATTTGGAAAATCCTACGGTGTTCATGGAACAGCCGGACATTCCGCAGCAGAGATTTCAGGGACTTCATCACATGTTCGTTGCATCTGCACTTGCCGTGAAGATGGCGCATGAGATCGATCCGGAATATAAAGTCGGAAATATGATGATTTACGCGGCGAGTTATCCGCTGACATGCAATCCAAAAGATGTTCTTGTCTGCCAGAAATACAATCGGCTTTACAATTATTACTGCGCAGATGTGCAGGCATACGGAGCATATCCGGCATATGCAGATTCTCTTCTGAAAGAGATGGGAGTTGTGTTGGAGAAAGAAGCAGGAGATGAAGAAATCTTAAAGAACGGAACGGTAGATTTTATCACATTTTCTTATTATATGTCTTCTTGCCAGACGGCAGATTCAAAAGAAAAGAGCGGGGAGGGAAATATCCTCGGAGGAGTTTTAAATCCATATCTGAAAGCCTCAGACTGGGGATGGCAGATCGATCCGGAAGGGCTGCGTTATGCGTTGAATGACTTGAGTGACAGATATCATTTACCACTGATGGTTGTAGAAAACGGATTAGGAGCAAAAGACGTACTGGAGGAGGATCAAACGGTGAATGATGACTACCGCATCGATTATCTCAGACAGCATATTGAACAGATGAAGCTTGCGGTGGAAGACGGAGTGGATCTGATGGGATACACACCGTGGGGCTGCATTGACCTTGTATCTGCATCTACCGGAGAATATGCAAAACGTTACGGAATGATTTATGTGAGAAGATATGATGACGGAACAGGAGACTTTGCACGTCTGAAGAAAAAATCATTTTACTGGTATCAGCAGGTGATCAAAACAAACGGAGAACAATTGTAATCAGATTGGAAAAAGAGATGCATTGTGTCGGTGCATCTCTTTTGGTCAAAAATATTGTAATATGGGACTTATCGTGCTATGATTAATACTACAAATCAAACATTCTATATTTTCTAAAATTCTGTGGCGTTCGTCACAAGAAATCCGATTTGTATTTTATGAAAAAGTTATAGTTTATTCTGTATTAAAAAGGTAGGTGGCGCCTATGAAAGTATGCTCTTTTCATTGATTCATAGATTTGTATTTGATAAAATGTAAAGGAGGAAAACATTTGGTAGAACATAAGATAAATAAGAAGTATAAAGACAGGGTATTCCGAGTTATTTTCCATGAGAAAAAGGATTTGCTGGAGCTTTACAATGCGATTAATGACAGTAATTATACGAATCCCGATGATTTAACTATCACAACGATTGAAGACGTGGTCTATATGGGGATGAAAAATGATCTGTCCTTTATCATTGGTGATGTGATGAATCTCTATGAACATCAGAGCTCGTTCAGTCCCAACTTACCGTTGCGTGGCTTATTCTATTTTTCATCGTTGTATCGGGATTACATTGAGCCGGTGAAATATCGATTGTATTCCACATCGCCACTACATATTCCGTTCCCACAGTATATTGTATTTTACAATGGAACAAAAAAGGAGCCGGAACGTCAGTAGTTAAAGTTGAGTGATTTGTTTATTGAGGACAAATGGGAAATGAATCCAGTACTGGAATGTACAGCAGTTGTGCTTAATATTAATTTGGGGAAGAATCGAGAATTAATGGAAAAGTGTAAGCAATTGAGAGAATATGCAGAGTTTATTGCAACAATCCGCAAGTATCTTGCAGAAGGGATGCAGTTTGAAAAGTCAGTGGAGATTGCAGTGGATAATTGTATTAAAAATGGAATTCTTGCAGATGTACTTCAAAAAAATCGAGCGGAGGTCGTAGATATGATTTTGACAGAATATGACGAAGAAGAATTTCAAAAAGCCTTGAGGGAAGACTTACGAAATGAGGGATTGGCTGAAGGGATTAAAGCAACAATTCGTATTTGCATGAAATGTGATATTTCTAAAGACCAGGCAAGGAAGAATTTGATGGAAGAATTCTCATTGCCACAAGAAGAAATAGAAAAGTACTTGGATAAGTATTGGAAGTAGACTGATGTGTGACTACAGTTCACTCCACGCCATTCGCAAAACGCACTTTCAGTGCTTTTCCGCTGTAAACAGCTATTTTTGCTCATAAACGGGCGTTCCCTTCATCAGTCTGCAGCAAATGAGTCCTCATGCAAGCATGAACTCATTTACTATTGACTGATGTGTGAACTGTAATAAAAAAGAAAAATGGGAATCTTGACACTGGGAAAATCCTGTGATACGATTTTCTCATGTGAGATAACATTAAAAACAGGAAACGCAATGATGGAAAGAGTAGATATTTCAGACATTTACAGAGAAGTCTCATGAAGCTGAGAAGAGACGATGAAAGAGATATCGAAGATGGCTCCTGAGCGGTGTGCCAAGCTGAAAGATTTTAGTGAAGTACAATGGGTTCGCCCTTTATAGCGAAAGAGTATGGTGTATGAACATACTTGATAAGGTTTATACTGTGAAGTATAAGCGAAGAGAAGTGGTAACACGGTATCAGACCCGTCTTCTTAACTTTTGTTGGGAAGATGGGTTTCATTTTTTATACAAAAAGGAGTAGGAACATGGACAAGAAGAAATTTTATATGACGACAGCGATTGCCTACACATCGGGCAAGCCGCATATTGGAAACACATATGAATTTGTACTTGCAGATGCGATTGCAAGATACAAGAGAAGTCAGGGATATGATGTATTTTTCCAGACAGGAACTGACGAACACGGACAGAAAATCGAGTTGAAGGCGGAGGAAGCAGGCGTTTCACCAAAGGAATTTGTGGATAAAGTTGCCGGGGAAGTAAAGGCGATTGCCGATATGATGAATACTTCTTATGACAAGTTCATTCGTACAACAGATGATTACCATGAGAAACAAGTTCAGAAGATTTTCAAAAAGTTATATGAGCAAGGGGATATTTACAAAGGACACTACGAAGGAATGTACTGTACACCTTGTGAGTCATTTTTCACAGAATCTCAGTTAGTAGATGGGAAATGTCCGGACTGTGGACGTGAGGTGCAGCCGGCACAGGAGGAAGCATATTTCTTCAAAATGAGCAAATATGCGGACAGACTGATTGAGCACATTAACACGCATCCGGAATTTATTCAGCCGGTTTCCCGTAAAAATGAGATGATGAACAATTTCTTATTGCCGGGGCTTCAGGATCTTTGTGTATCGAGAACTTCATTTAAATGGGGAATTCCGGTAGACTTTGACCCAAAACATGTTGTATATGTATGGCTTGATGCGCTGACAAACTACATTACGGGAATTGGTTATGACTGTGATGGCGAGAGCACAAAACAGTTCAAAAAAGACTGGCCTGCTGACTTGCATTTGATCGGAAAAGATATCATTCGTTTCCATACAATTTACTGGCCGATTTTCTTGATGGCATTGGATTTGCCACTGCCGAAACAGATTTTCGGACATCCATGGCTTTTGCAGGGTGATGGAAAGATGAGTAAATCGAAAGGAAATGTAATCTACGCAGACGAGCTTGTGAATATGTTCGGTGTGGATGCTGTCCGTTACTTTGTGCTGCATGAGATGCCATTCGAAAATGATGGTGTGATTACATGGGAGCTGATGGTAGAGCGTATGAACTCTGATCTTGCAAATACACTTGGAAATCTTGTGAACAGAACAGTTTCCATGACAAATAAATATTTTGGCGGAAGCGTGACTGACAAGGGAGTAGCAGGGGATGTAGATGCAGACTTGAAGGCGGTTGTAGACGGCACTCCGGCAGCTGTTGAGGAGAAGATGGACAAACTTCGCGTGGCAGATGCGATCACAGAGATTTTCAATCTCTTCAAACGCTGCAACAAATACATTGATGAGACAATGCCTTGGGTACTTGCAAAAGATGAAGCGCAGAAAGACCGTCTTGAGACAGTGCTTTATAACTTGATTGACAGCATTTCTAAGGGAGCAGAATTATTGTCATCCTTTATGCCGGAGACATCTGAGAAGATTCTTGCTCAGTTGAACGGCGGAAATGTAACAGATAAGCCGGAGATCTTATTCCAGAGACTTGATTTGGAAGAAATCATGAAAAAAGTGGAAGAGCTTCATCCACCGGTAGAGGAAGAAAAAGAAGAGGAAGGAATTGATATCGAAGCAAAAGAAGAGATCACATTTGACGATTTCATGAAGATGCAGTTCCAGGTTGGAGAGATTATCGCTTGTGAGGAAGTAAAAAAATCGAAAAAATTACTTTGCTCGCAGGTGAAAATCGGAAGTCAGGTAAAACAGATTGTGTCAGGTATCAAAGGACATTATACAGCAGAAGAAATGGTTGGCAAAAAAGTTATGGTACTTGTGAATTTGAAGCCTGCAAAACTTGCAGGGGTTCTGTCAGAAGGTATGCTTTTGTGTGCAGAAGATGCAGAAGGTAACCTTGCGCTGATGACACCGGAAAAAACAATGCCGGCAGGCGCGGAAATTTGTTAAAATTAGTTCACGTAGAAGTCAAAAAGGGACAGGGCAAAATTCAATTGGGGACGTAGTAAAATTGAATTTTACTACGTCCCCAAAGTTGAAAGGAGAACAGAAAAATGAATAAAATCAGAATTGGTATTGTAGGTTATGGAAATATAGGACGTGGTGTGGAGCTTGCAATTGAGCGCAACGATGATATGGAGCTTGTGGCGGTTGTGACACGCCGTAATCCGGAGGATGTAAGGATTCTCACGGAAGGTGTGAAAAAGGTACATTTAGATGATGTACTTTCTCTGAAAGGAGAAGTGGATGTGATGATTCTGTGCGGGGGCTCTGCGACAGATCTCCCGGTTATGGGTCCACAGATTGCAAAGAACTTTAATATTATTGACAGTTTTGACACACACGCAAAGATTCCGGAATACTTTGCAAATGTAGATGCAGCAGCAAAAGAGGGAAATCATATTGGAATTATCTCTGTTGGCTGGGATCCGGGAATGTTTTCGCTGAATCGTATTTACGCAGAGTCTATCTTAGTACAGGGAAGCACTTACACATTTTGGGGAAAAGGTGTAAGTCAGGGACATTCTGATGCGATCCGTCGTGTAGAAGGAGTAAAAAACGGCATCCAGTATACAGTACCGATTGAAGCGGCAGTTGAAGAAGTAAGAAGTGGAAGTGAGCCAGAGCTTACGACAAGACAGAAGCATTTGCGTGAATGCTATGTTGTAGCGGAAGAAGGTGCGGACAAGGCACAGATTGAAAAAGCAATCAAGGAAATGCCAAACTATTTTGCAGATTATGACACAACAGTGACATTTATCACAGAAGAAGAATTGAAAGAAAATCACAGCAAAATGCCTCACGGTGGTTTTGTGATCCGTACAGGAGAGACCGGGAGAGATGGAAATAAACATGTAATTGAGTATTCTTTGAAACTGGATTCAAATCCGGAGTTTACTTCAAGTGTTTTAGTTGCTTATGCGAGAGCGGCATACAGACTTTCCGCAAATGGTGAATGTGGGGCGAAGACAGTATTTGATATCGCGCCGGCATTATTGTCACAGAAGACTCCGGAACAGTTAAGAAAAGAGATTTTATAAGATGGAAGCAATGATATTTGAAAGCCATGCGCATTATGATGATGAGCAGTTTGAGGAAGACAGAACAGAGCTTTTAAATTCTATGCAGGAAAATGGCATTGGCACGATTATTAATGTCGGTGCCACTTTTCAATCCTGCACAGAAGTGGTACAATTGGCACAAGAGTATCCATTTATCTATGCGGCAGTAGGCGTGCATCCGGATGAAGTAGGAATACTGGATGAGGAAAGATTTGCATATTTGAGAGAACAGTGCAAGAAAGACAAGGTTGTGGCAGTTGGAGAAATTGGACTTGACTATTATTGGGATAACGAATCTCATGGGATACAGAAAAAATGGTTCCAAAGACAGCTTGAACTGGCGAGGGAATTCAACCTTCCGGTCATTATTCACAGCAGAGATGCTGCGGCGGACACGCTTGAGATGATGCAGCAGCATGCAAAAGGACTTCGCGGTGTAATTCATTGCTTTTCGTATTCAAAAGAGATGGCGCAGGAATATGTGAAGATGGGATTTCGCATCGGTGTCGGAGGTGTTGTTACATTTAAGAATAGCAAGAAACTCAAAGAAGTTGTGGCAGATATACCGATGGAAAAGATTCTGCTGGAGACAGATTCGCCGTATCTTGCACCGGCTCCGAATCGAGGAAAACGCAATTCTTCTCTGAACATTCCTTATATCGCTCAGGAGATCGCGCAGCTCAAAGGAATCAGCTACGATGAAGTTGTTGCCTGCACAGAGAAAAATGGAAGAGATTTATTTAGAATTTGAGGTAAATATATGACAAAGCCAACATTAGGCAATCCGCAAAATACAATTGAAATATTACAAAAATATGATTTTTCATTTCAGAAAAAGTTTGGACAGAATTTTTTGATTGACACACATGTGTTGGATAAAATCATCAGTTCTGCCAAGATTACGAAGGATGACTTTGTGTTAGAGATTGGACCAGGAATCGGGACGATGACACAGTATCTCGCATGTGCTGCAAGACAGGTTGTGGCGGTGGAGATCGACAAAGCATTGATTCCGATTTTGGAGGATACGTTGCAGGCATACGACAATGTAACTGTGATCAATGACGATGTGCTGAAAGTGGATATTCCAAAACTTGCAAAGGAATATAATGATAACAAGCCGATCAAAGTGGTAGCAAATCTGCCGTATTATATTACGACACCGATTATTATGGGCTTGTTTGAAAGCCATGTACCGATTGAAAGTATTACTGTCATGGTGCAAAAAGAGGTGGCAGATCGGATGCAGGTGGGACCGGGGACCAAAGATTACGGGGCACTTTCCCTCGCTGTGCAGTATTACGCAGAACCATATATTGTTGCGAATGTGCCGCCGAATTGTTTTATGCCAAGACCAAAGGTTGGTTCGGCAGTCATTCGTCTGACACGTCATAAAGAACCGCCGGTACAGGTTGAAAATGAAAAATTAATGTTCCAGATTATTCGTGCTTCTTTTAACCAGAGAAGAAAAACACTTGCCAACGGACTGAATAATTCGCCGGAGATTCATCTTCCAAAAGAAGTGATCACAACTGCGATCGAAAGTCTTGGAAAAGGCCCGAGTGTGAGAGGTGAGGCTTTGACATTGCAGGAATTTGCGATGCTTAGTGATAGAATTAATCAAAATCTATAACTTCATAAAAAGGAGGGATTCATATGCGTTATGAAATCAAGGGAGAAACATTACCAGTTGTTGTTTGTTATTTGGAATCTGGTGAAAAAATGATCACAGAGCGTGGCTCAATGTCGTGGATGTCACCGAATATGGAGATGCAGACGACATCAAACGGAGGTATCGGAAAAGTATTTGGAAGAGCATTTTCAGGAGAAGCTTTATTCCAAAATACGTACACAGCACAGGGCGGAAATGGAATGATCGCATTTGCTTCAAGTTTTCCGGGATCTATCAAGGCATTTCAGGTATCACCTGGAAATGAGATGATTCTTCAGAAAAGTGCGTTCCTTGCGGGAGAAGCAGGTGTGGAACTGTCGATTCATTTCCACAAAAAAGTGGGATCCGGATTATTTGGCGGAGAAGGATTCATTCTACAGAAGGTATCCGGTATGGGAACTGTTTTTGCTGAATTTGATGGTCATGTGGTCGAATATGAGTTACAGCCAGGACAGAAAATTGTAATTGATTCAGGACATCTTGCAGCGATGACACCAAGCTGCCAGATGGACATTCAGACAATCAAAGGATTGAAAAATGTCGTATTTGGAGGAGAGGGTCTGTTCAATACGGTGGTTACAGGACCAGGTCGAGTATGGCTTCAGACGATGCCGATCAGTAATGTAGCGGGAGCATTGAGACCGTTCTTCCCGTCAAGTAATTAGAATATTTTGAGAAAAGAGACAAATTTTACAAGAGTTTGTCTCTTTTTTAATAAATCGTTCATGATATATTTGTTGTTTTTTTATTTACAATTTAGTATAATAAACTACAATACTTTAAAGACGGAAAGGGGAATGACTATGGCAAATTCAATAGACGAGTTATTGTTTGATATCACACCGGAGATTTTGCAGCTTGCAAAATTGTGTGAAGAAAGCAATGCAATTGAAAAAGAGTTATATACAGAGTATCAGGTAAAAAGAGGTCTGCGTGATCTTAACGGAAAAGGTGTTCTTGCCGGACTGACTAACATTTCTGATGTCTGTGCATCTCAGATTGTAGACGGTGAGGAAGTACCGTGTGAAGGAAATTTGTATTACAGAGGTTACAATATTAAAGATCTGGTGAATGGATTCTTAGCAGAGGGACATTACGGATTTGAAGAGACGACATATCTGTTGTTGTTCGGAGAACTTCCGACAGAAGAGCAGTTGAATAGATTTACAGAAGCATTGTCAGAGAGAAGAACACTTCCACCGAATTTTGTGCGTGATATTATCATGAAAGCGCCAAGTAGAGATATGATGAATAGTTTGTCTCGCTCCATCTTGAATCTGTATTCTTACGATGAAAAAGCAGATGACACATCGATTCCGAATGTTCTGCGCCAGTGTCTGAATTTGATCAGCCAATTCCCGATGTTAATGGTATATGGCTATCATGCTTACAATTATCGCAGAGGTGAAGACTTATATATCTATGCACCATTAAAAGAACTGTCCATGGCGGAAAATATTTTAATGATGCTTCGTGAGGATCGAAAATACACACCACTGGAAGCAAAGATTCTAGATATGGCGTTAGTATTACATATGGATCATGGCGGTGGAAATAACTCGACCTTTACGACACACGTTGTAACTTCATCCGGAACAGATACCTATTCTACAATGGCTGCAGCGATGGCATCTTTGAAAGGACCAAAGCATGGTGGCGCCAATATTAAGGTGACACAGATGTTTGAGGATATGAAACAGCATGTGTCAGATTGGGAAGACCAAGATGCAGTCCGAAAATATTTGGAAGATCTGCTTGATAAAAAGGCATTTGACAAAAAAGGACTGATCTATGGAATGGGACATGCAGTATATTCGATCTCTGACCCAAGAGCGGATATCTTTAAGAAATTTGTAAAGCAGCTTGCAACGGAAAAAGGCTGCGAGAAAGAATATGCTTTGTATGAGATGGTAGAGCATATGGCACCTGAGGTTATCGGGGAAAAGCGTAGAATTTATAAAGGTGTTAACGCAAATGTCGATTTCTACAGTGGTTTGGTATATGGAATGCTTGGGCTTCCAAAAGCGCTTTATACACCGATTTTTGCGGCAGCACGTATCGTAGGTTGGAGTGCACATCGGTTAGAAGAGCTGAAGAATGTGGATAAGATCATCCGTCCGGCTTACAAGCCATTGTGTCCGCACAGAGATTATATAAGAATTCATGATAGATAGTAGATGATGTAAATGAACAAAAGAGTAGTAAAAAACGAATTTTATTATCCATCCAAAGACGGCACCACGCAGATCCATGCAATTGAGTGGATACCGGAGGGAAAAGTGGTGGCGGTATTGCAGATGTGCCATGGCATGGTGGAGCATATTGACCGTTACGATGAATTTGCACGATTTCTAGCAGAAAAAGGATATTATGTTGTGGGCCATGACCATCTAGGTCATGGCAAATCTGTCACGTCAAAAGATAAGCTTGGATTTTTTCATGAATCCAAGGGAAATACCTACGTGATAGGAGATATTCACCATTTGAGAAAGATAACGAAGAAAAAATATAAAGATGTACCATATTTTATGCTGGGACATAGTATGGGGTCTTTTCTGCTTCGACAGTATCTCGGATTATATGGGGATGGGATTTCGGGAGCAATTGTGATGGGAACCGGAAGCAAGTCCAATCTGCTTCTTACAGCCGGCAAAGTGCTATGTCGCATCATTGCTTTTGGAAGAGGTTGGGAATATCGCAGTAAATTGGTGAACAATATGGCGTTTGGCGGTTTTAATAAGAAGTTCTCACAAGAGACAAATGGTTCTAACTGGCTGTCAAGGAATCCCGTTAATTCTCAAAATTATGCAAAAGATCCGTTATGCAGCTTTATGTTTACTGTCAATGCTTATTATCAGATGTTCTGTGGAATACAGGAGGTAAATCGTCAGGAGAAAAATGGGAAGATACCAAAGACACTTCCTATATTTTTGGTGGCTGGAAAAGACGATCCTGTTGGTAACTTTGGAAAGAGTGTGGAAAACATTTATAAAGATTACAAATCATGTGGAATAGAAGATGTTTCCATAAAGTTGTATGAAAATGACCGCCATGAGATTTTAAATGAAGTGGATCGTAGTCTGGTTTTTGACGATTTGCTGACTTGGATGGAAAAACGAAAAAGATAGACAAAAAAAGAAAGCTGTAACAGCTTTCTTTTTTGGTTATTTAAAGGAATGAGAGTAAAGTGTACATCTTCGAGTTACCTCGAAGATGAATTACTTTATGAGGGGGGAGATAGTTGTTCTATCAACTATCTGACTTTAGTATAAAAGAAAAATGTGTCCAAAATATGATTAGATTCTAAAAGAAAAGGAAATTTTATTAAGTTAATCTTAAGAAGATTTATGTTGTATATAAAAAGGGGATAAACAGAGGAAAAGCCGGTCTTATGACCGGCAATTATGAAAAAGAAAATGATATAAAAAGATTAATATCTTTTATGGTTATTAGTATACTGGCTTTTTGTGTAAAAAGTGTGATAGAAAAGTAAGAAAAATGTGAACAGTTTTTGAAGAATCAATGAAAACGTTCAGTTATTTCTTATTTTTTGATTGGCAAAGTAGTTTTTTGTAAGTGCCATCAATCAATATGGCACCAAGCGGGGCAGTGATTAAAATTCCTAAAACTGCAACGGAAAGGACAATCTGTCCGCAAGGGAGTCCCATAGCAAGCGGAACAGAGCCAATAGCAGCCTGAACGGTAGCCTTTGGAAGATAGGAAAGGATACAGAATAACCGTTCTTTTTTTGTGAGCCTTGTCCGGATAAGGCATATCGCAACTCCGACAGAACGAAATAGAAGTGCAACCAGTATCATGAGAATGGCAGCGCCGCCTGCGTTTAGTGTATAGCGGATATCTACAGCAGCTCCGACCAAAACAAACAGAATGACTTCTGCGGCGAGCCACAATTTCCCAAATTTATCAGAAAGTCTTTTGGAAACAAAAGTGGTGCTTTTAATTTTTAACAGGCATGCCATGCTTACAACAGCTAAAAGACCGGATATAGATACAATGTCTTTCATCCACGTTTCAATTGCCATTAACAAAAAAGAAATTCCTAATACAATAATCACTTTCATACTGTTTCGGACACAATGCTTGTGTGCATATGCTGTCTCGAAAAATAAACTGAGCAGATACCCGGTAATGCCACCGAGTACGATGCCGAACAAGCTGGAAACCGGAATGTTGACAAAATCCATCAGATGTGCATTTCCACCTTGGGCCATATTGGAAAATGTGGAAAACAGCACGATGACAAAAATATCATCGCAGGAGGCACCGGCAAGGATAAGCTGCGGAATACTTTTATCTGTACCGTAATTCTGGTCCATCAGGCGGACCATTCGTGGCACGACAATAGCAGGAGATACTGCAGCGAGAACGGCTCCCATGACAGCTGCCTCAATCGGTTTAATCCCCAAAATATGAGGGGCAAAAAGGAAAAAAGCGAGTATTTCAAAACTTGCAGGTACAAATGACATCAAAACAGCGGGACGCCCGACTTTTTTTAAGTCAGACAGATCTAATGACAATCCGGCCTTTAACAGAATGATGATCAGAGCCATTTGCCGTAACTCGGATGAAATGGACAAAATAGAAGGATCAAGCAAGTCAAGAACATATGGACCTAGAATGATTCCGGTGATGAGCATTCCAATAATACGGGGTAGCTTTAATTGCTGACAAATAGCTGCGGCAGCAAGACCTACGAGAAAAATAAATGCAAGTGATGTTAACATAAATAAGAATCCTCCTCAATCTCAACAAATGTTTTGTAAAAGTCATAAAGCTTTCCATTTTCTTTGGCACGCAATAAAAATCGGCTGATTATAAAACCGGTGCGGTATGTCTTTTGAATCTGCGACAGCAGTTGAGACAAATTATTAGGAAATCCTTCAGTGACTTCTTCTTTCATCAAACAAGCGATGTAACGGTGTCTGCTCTTCTCCCAAAGTACCTGAGTATCGGGAAACAAAGAGCGCTGTTCAGACGGAATCGTCAATCCCCGAAGCTCTGACTGAATATGTTCTGAATGCTGTACACGAGAATACAGATACGGATTCTCAATATATTGTCGGAGTTTTTCGATTTCACCTAAATCAAAAGAGACAATACAGTCGGTATCGATATCGACTTCTGTGAGTGGATGGGATTTCAGCTCATTTAAAGTATTTATAGCATTTAGATGATTGCGAAGTTTTTGCATTCGGTGCTGAAGTTCTTGCTGTTGCTGAACTAATTCATCAATTTTTTCATGTAATAAAAAGGAATGCTCTTCAGGGGTGGACTGTTCCATCGTTTGTATCTGTTTGAGCGGGAGTCCCAGACTTTTGTAAAAAATAATATCGGAGAGATTCATAAAGTCTTCTATCGTATACTCACGATAGTTATTTTCGTGATTCTTTTTGGGTGTCAGAATCCCTGTGCTTTCCCAGTGACGTAAGGTGGAAGCAGGCAGATTGAAAAATTCTGAAATCTCTCCAATATGAAATTGCTTTTTCATGATGATTGCTCCTGATAATTTTTCTTTCATTATAAGATATTTTGTGTTGACCTTCAAGTTACTTTAAGGTTTAAAATAGCACTGAGGAGGGAGAACATATGGAAAAATTATTGATTTTTGATTCGGCGAAGAAAGTGCGGTTTGGAAAATTATTAAAGTTTATTATCCCAACGTATTTGACGGCATTGTTTAATACGGTATATACCATTGTGGATGGAATTTTTGTGTCGTCCTATGTGGGGACAAATGCATTAGCGGCTATCAATATTGTGTATCCGATTGTAAATATATTGACGGGAATTGCACTGGCGTTTGCAACAGGTGGGAGTGCACTTGCAGCGCTTCATATCGGTGGAGAAAGAAAAGAAGAAGCAAACAGAACATTTTCTGTCAGCATGCTGCTGTCACTGTTGGTTGGCTGCGGTGTATCTGCCTTAATCTGGATAAAACTTCCTGCGCTATTGGAATTGCTGGGCGCGACACAATTAACGATGAGTGATTGCAAAACATATGCTTTTTGGTGGCTTGTCGGTACTCCTGTTGTCATTGGAAAAGAGCTGCTTACTTATTTTATTCGCGTGGACGGCTCACCCACTTACAGCTTTTTGACAGCGCTTTCAGGAGGTCTCCTAAATATTGTATTGGACTATGTTTTTGTGGGATGTATGGACACGGGGATTTTGGGAGCTGCACTTGCTACGATTTTAGGACTGCTACTTTCTTTTTCTATGGGACTTTACTATTTTGTGAAGAAGAAACATACCTTGGAATTTACATTTCGAGGACTGTCTTTCAAGATAGGATTTAACTGTATGATAAACGGAACGTCCGAGTTTGTGAATCAATTGGCAATCGCGATCACAACAATTGTTTTTAATAGAACGGCGATGGCGTTTGCCGGAGAAGATGGGATAGCTGCTGTCTCCATTATTATGTATCTGCAATTTTTGTTTATTGGGGTTTATTCCGGTTTTTCTATGGGGATGGCACCTCCGCTTGGATATGCATATGGAGATAAAAAACTTGATGTATGCCGTGCTCTTGAGAGGTATGCATATCGTTTTTTCAGTATTGCCCCGATTGTAATTTATGCATTGACTTTTTTTCTGGCACCAATGTGTGTATCTTTTTTTGCCGATAAACATAGCAGTGTATATACACTGGCGGTTTCCGGAATGCGGATATATGGTTTGGGATTTTTGTTTTCCGGAATTAACATCTTCTCAGCAGTACGTATGATGGCTTATGGGAAAGGATATTTTGCAGGAGGAATTACATTCCTTCGCTCGTTCGCGTTGTTACTGCTGTTTTTGACAGTGCTGCCACAATTTTTTGGAATGAATGGAATCTGGCTTGCAGTTCCAGGAGCGGAAATTTTAACGATGTTTGTTGCAGTTCTGGCGTTAGTTTTTATCCCGCGAGGGAGAAAAAGTATGTTATGCTGAAAACATAGTTTGAGGTGATAAATCCAAATTCTGGGGAAGTCCGTAAACAGCGAAACCCCGTTAACCTTTCGGTTAACGGGGTTCGTTGTTTTATAGTTATCTAAAGGAATGAGAGTAAAGTGTACATCTTCAAAAATCTGAAGATGATTACTTTATGAGGGGGGAGATAGTTGTTCTATCAACTATCTGACTCTAAGTATAAAAGAAAAATGTGTCTAAAATATGATTAGATTCTAAAAGAAAAAGAAATTTTATTAAGCACTTCTTAAGGTTGGAGAAAACACAGTTTCTTTTCTATAAGCGTACACAGCGAAAACCCGCTAACCACAAGGGCTAACGGGTTTCGTTGTTTTATAGTTATCTAAAGGAATGAGAGTAAAGTGTACATCTTCAGAAATCCGAAGATGATTACTTTATGAGGGGGGAGATAGTTGTTCTATCAACTATCTGACTTTAGTATAAAAGAAAAATGTGTCCAAAATATGATTAGATTCTAAAAGAAAAAATAATTTTATTAAAGAGATATAAAAATAGAAACAGATTAAGGATGCTGAAAAGGATTTGGAGTATGTACTGTCAGAAACCTTGTAACTGCATTCGAATCATTTTTCCAGTTGTGGGAAATGTTCGAATGGATATGTGCGGAGTCACCCGGATACAGGTTGTAGATATCACTGCCAATCTGTAAAGTAAGAATGCCCTCCAAAATGTAGATGAATTCCTCGCCACCATGTGTATAAAGTTCTAGTTCATCCTCTTTTTGAAGTGCCGGCATCAGCTCTACCAGGCGAGGAAGAAGATCAAAATCCGTAATGTTGTTGGTGAGTGAGTACTCTACAATCTCCGGATTAACAATAGTGGACTTCTGTTCATAGCGTCTCACAATATGAAGATCGTTTGCGGTATCAGACATATTAAAAAAACTAGATAATTCCACATCTAATACTTTTGAAATTTTGTCCAGCGAATCAATGGCAACGCTTGTCATTCCGCGTTCGAGCTGAGAAAGAAATCCAATAGAAAGACCAGAGTTTTCACTTAGATATTTTAATGTATATTTTTTTTCGGTTCTCAATGCTTTAATTCTCAATCCTATAATTGTATTTGTATCCATATATTACCTCTGCTATTTTTTTTAATCATATAATTTTTAGTCATTTTTGTCAATAAAATGGCGAAAGTGTCAAAAGAACGATAAAAATTTAACAAAATGAGAGTGACAAAATAATAACAATGTGTTATAATGAAAAAAATCAAACAAAATTTCATGTACATGAAAATTGAGGGAAATATGAAAACACCAAATATTATTAATATTCAGAAGTTTTCTGTTCATGACGGAGATGGGATCCGAACAACAATTTTTTTTAAAGGCTGTTACCTGAACTGTTGGTGGTGCCATAATCCGGAAAGTCAGAATTTCGCCCCTCAGGCTATGATTAATCAGGAGAAGTGCAGCGGCTGTACAGCGTGCGAACAGGTCTGTCCGGAACATGCGGTTTGCATAAAAGAATGTAAGCAGTATACGGACAGAGAAAAGTGTCAGGCGTGTGGGAAATGTGTGGACTTCTGCGTGAAGAATGCGCGGGAGATCGTCGGAAAAGAGTATACGATACAAGAAGTAGTGAAAGAAGTGGATAAAGACTATATGTTCTACGAAGAGTCTTTTGGGGGTGTAACGCTTTCGGGAGGAGAAGTGATGGTTCAGGATATGGAATATATAGTAGCATTGCTTAAAAAGCTAAAGCGAAAAGGGTATCATGTGACAATTGATACGTGCGGTTATGCACCACAGGAAAATTTTGAAAAAGTTTTTCCATATGTGGATACATTTTTGTATGATATTAAGCTCATGGACGATGAAAAACACAAAAAATATATGGGTCAGAGCAATGAAATGATTTTCACGAATATGAAATATTTGAGTGAACAAGGAGCCCGAATTTATATTCGGATTCCGGTAATCGGGGGAGTGAATGATTCGGATAAAGATATAGAGGCAATCATAGAGTATCTGAAAGGAAATATAGCGGTTGCACAGGTGAATCTGCTTCCATACCATGATATTGCGACCAGCAAATATGAACGACTTGGTCTTGAATATAGGGGGGTGGAATTTACGGTTCCAGATAATGAGCGGATGGAAGAATTAAAATATAAATTTATACAAAATGGATTTTCAAATACAAAGATAGGAGGCTAATGAAATGGAAAGAGGTATGAACGAAAGAATTAGGAAACTAAGAAAGCAAAGCTTGGAAACCGAACCACATATTTATATGGAGAGGGCAAAGCTCGAGACAGAGGCGTACATGATGTATGAAGGAAGTGTATCTGTTCCGGAGCTGCGTGCGTTGGCGTTTAAGCATTTTATGGAACACAAAGCGTTATGTATCAATGACGGTGAATTGATTGTGGGAGAAAAAGGGGATGGTCCACAGGCAGCACCTTCATTCCCGGAGCTTTGCTGTCACACAGTTGAAGACATGAAGGTTATGGATGCAAGAGATTTGATTTATTTTCGTGTTTCAGAAGAGGACTTAAAGGTTCAGGAAGAAACGATTATTCCGTTTTGGGAGAAACGTTCGATTCGTCATAAAATTCTGGAAAACATGAGTGAGGAATGGAAAGACGCCTATGCCGCAGGTATTTTTACGGAATTTATGGAACAACGTGGTCCGGGACATACGGTTGGCTCTGAGAAGATTTACAAAAAAGGTTTTCAAGATTATAAAAACGATATTATTGAGGCAAGAAATCGTCTTGACTTTTTAAACGACAAAGAAGCATTTGATAAGAAAGCACAGTTAAATGCGATGGAAATCTGCTGTGATGCGATTATGATTTTAGGTGAAAGATATGCGGCCTATGCAAGAGAACTTGCAGAAAAGGAGACAGATGAGATCCGTAAGCAGGAATTGCTGCAGATCGCGGCAAACTGCGATGTCGTACCGGCGCATGCACCGAAGACGTTTTGGCAGGCGATTCAGATGTACTGGTTTGTTCATCTTGGGGTGACAACAGAGCTCAACCCTTGGGATGCGTACAGTCCGGGAAGACTTGATCAGCATTTGAACCCATTTTATCAGAAGGATACAGAAGATGGTATTCTGGATGATGAGAAAGCGCTTGAGCTGCTTGAATGTCTGTGGGTGAAATTCAATAATCAGCCGGCGCCGCCAAAAGTTGGAATTACTTTAAAAGAGAGTGGTACTTACACTGATTTTGCAAACCTGAATACGGGTGGCATCACACCTGATGGGGAAAATGGTGTCAACGAAGTAAGCTATCTGATCTTAGACTGCATGGATGAGATGAAATTGCTCCAGCCAAGTTCGAATGTTCAGATCAGTAAGAAAACGCCGACAAAATTTTTGAAACGTGCGTGTGAGATTTCGAGAAAAGGATGGGGACAGCCTGCATTCTATAATACAGAGGCGATTATTCAGGAATTATTAAACGCCGGAAAATCGATTGAAGATGCAAGACGCGGAGGTACAAGCGGCTGTGTGGAGACAGGTGCATTTGGAAATGAGGCATATATCCTGACGGGATATTTCAATCTGCCGAAAATTTTGGAACTCACCTTATACAATGGTTACGATATTGTAAGTAAAAAGCAGATTGGTATTCCGCTTGGATATGCGAAAGATTTTAAGTCATATGATGAACTATATGAGGCATATAAAAAACAGGTAGAGCATCTTATCGACATTAAAATAGAGGGAAGCAATATTATTGAAAAAATCTATGCGGAATATATGCCGGCTCCATTTCTTTCTATTATTACCAACGACTGCATTTCAAGAGGAAAAGATTACAATGCGGGCGGTGCAAGATACAATACAAATTATATTCAGGGTGTTGGTATCGGAACGATTACAGACTCTCTTGCTGCAATCAAATACAATGTATTTGATGAAAAGAAATTTACAATGGAAGAATTAATAGAGGCACTTGAGCACAACTTCGAAGGATATGATATGATTGCCAATTTGGTACGCAATAAAACACCTAAGTATGGCAACGACGATGATTATGCAGATAACATCATGAAAGATGTGTTTAATTTCTACCAGAAAACAGTTACGGGAAGACCGAATATGAAGGGCGGTACATATCGTGTTAATATGTTGCCAACGACTTGCCATGTATATTTTGGTGAAGTAATGAATGCAAGTCCAAATGGACGTCTTGCACAGAAACCGGTATCAGAAGGAATTTCACCGGAAAAGGGCGCGGATGTGAACGGACCGACAGCAGTTATCAAATCATGCTCAAAAATGGATCATTTAAGAACCGGCGGAACACTTCTGAACCAGAAGTTTACACCTAGTGTTGTAAAAGGTGAGGAAGGACTTGATAACATGGCGAACTTAGTAAGAGCTTATTTTAACATGGACGGACATCATATTCAGTTCAATGTAATTGACAGAGAAACATTGATTCGGGCGCAGCAAAATCCAGATGAGTATAAAGATTTGATTGTGCGTGTTGCGGGATATAGTGATCATTTCCGCAACCTGAGCAAAGCGCTTCAAGATGAGATTATTGAGAGAACAGAGCAGTCATTTAATTAAAAAGCAAGGAGAATAAGATTATGAAATTAGGATTTATAGGCGCCGGAAATATGGCGAAAGCAATGATTGGCGGTATTTTAAAAAATAATATTTTTAAGCCGGAGGAAGTGATTGCATCTGACTTGCATGAGCCGGGGCTCAGACAGGCAAAAGAAAGTCTTGGAATTCATGTTACTACAGACAATAAAGAGGTTGCAAGAACAGCAGAAGTGCTCGTTCTGTCTGTGAAACCACAGTTTTATGATGCAGTAATTAAAGAAATCAAAGAGTTGATTACAGAAACTCAGATTATTGTTACTATTGCACCGGGTAAGACATTGGAATATCTGGCGGGTGCATTTGAAAAACCGGTAAAACTTGTACGCACGATGCCAAATACCCCTGCGCTGGTAGGAGAAGGAATCACAGGTGTTTGCCACAATAATTTAGTTACAAAAGAAGAGCTTGATTATATATGTAATATTTTGAGTGGATTTGGAATGGCTCAGGTATTAAGTGAAAACTTAATGGATGTGGTTGTATCTGTCAGTGGAAGTTCGCCGGCATACGTGTTTATGCTGATTGAGGCAATGGCAGATGGAGCAGTTGCGGATGGAATGCCGAGGCAGCAGGCTTATCAGTTTGCAGTACAGGCAGTGTTGGGAAGCGCAAAGATGGTGCTTGAGACAGGAAAGCATCCGGGAGAGTTGAAAGATATGGTATGCTCACCAGCCGGTACAACAATTGAGGCAGTTCGAGTATTAGAAGCAAAAGGTTTTAGAAGCAGTGTAATAGAAGCAATGAAAGCTTGTGTAAAAAAGGCAAAAGGGCTATAAGATATAGGATCCGCACATCGGAATGATGTGCGGGTTTTTAAATTAAACGAATATTAAGAAATTTCCTATCTGCCTCTTAAAATTTGTTTGATAATCTTGTATACTACAAGGGAGGTGATGATTATGTTTAAAATATTAGTATGTGATGATGACAAAGAAATTGTAGAGGCAATTGAAATATATTTGACACAGGAAGGTTATGAGGTATTAAAAGCCTATGATGGAGAGGAAGCGATTCAGACATTGAAAAAAGAGCACGTCGATCTCCTGATTATGGATGTGATGATGCCAAGACTGGACGGAATCAGAGCAACCCTTAAGATCCGTGAAGAGAACAGTCTGCCAATTATTATTTTATCTGCAAAATCAGAGGATGCAGATAAGATTTTGGGGCTGAATATCGGAGCGGATGATTATGTTACAAAACCATTTAATCCGTTAGAGCTTGTTGCGAGAGCAAAATCGCAGCTTAGAAGATACACACAGCTTGGAAGTACAGTGCAGGATGAGAAGAAAGAAGTGTACGAAGTCGGCGGACTTTCGATTAACGATGAACTTAAAGAAGTGACGGTAGATGGTGAATCGGTAAGACTGACACCGATTGAGTACAATATTTTGTTGCTATTAGTAAAAAATCAAGGGAAAGTCTTTTCTATCGACCAGATTTATGAAAATATCTGGAACGAAGAGGCGATAGGAGCGGACAACACAGTTGCAGTTCATATTCGCCATATTCGTGAGAAAATCGAAATTAACCCGAAAGAACCAAGATATCTGAAAGTTGTGTGGGGGGTAGGATATAAGATAGAAAAGCTTTAGAAGGGAGTATTTATGAAACATTGGTACAAATCAGCACCGATGAAAGGAATTCTTCTGATTCTGGAGCATATTTTTGCAGTACTGGCAGTGCTTTGTGTTGTATTTATTTTGATTTATCCGGGACAGGAGTATGGGAAGAATCTCAATGATCTTTCAAAGGGTGAGTATAAGGAAACCAGAGGGTTTGAAGAGAATCTGCAGTCGGCATCGCACACTATTTTGAATCAGATTGATCGTCAGAAGAATCTTGAGACAGACGGAAAATATGATGCGAATAAGCTTGTGGATATTATGGCATACATGGATTCCCAAAAGATTACAGGGGAAGATGAATCCGGAATCGCATATCGCTTAGGAGATTTATCGGACTGGGTTGACAATTGGGGAACGGAGGAAAGCTCAGGAGACAATATTATCGTATGCAAAAAAGCGGATGGTACATACGCATACTATACGGAAGAAGAGTTTGCAAAGCTGTTCAAAGAAGGACTGAAGTTCTCAGACGATACTTCTGATGTTGATCAGATGGAAGAGTTGGAAGATGGATATGTAGAAGAGAATTATTATGATGAAGATGTGATGCAGGTATTGGATGCGGATGGAAAGGTAGTCTATACGGATTGCTGGAATATGACTGCTATTCCGGAGCGCTATATGACGGCAGATGGAAAGTCATTGCTGCAGATTGTAAATGAGAATCCAAAGTGGAATGGAAAGCTCAGTGAGATTTATCGAGCATTGAGTAACACGCTTTCTAATCTGGAAAGTGAACTGAGCGCATATGAGCAGTTCCAGGAATACTGGACAGAAGGAAACACAAACCTTACCTATATATTTGCAGATTTTAACAGTGGAAAATTATACACGAACCGACAGGTATATACGGACATTAACAACATGCAGGAATATGTAAAAAATCTCACCGAGAGTGGAAAGTATGTAGTTGTGACACCAAAACTTGCGGATTTCAAGACAAATCTGGATACGGAAGCGGATAATTGGTCTTCGAGAACAATGGCCGGTACAGACAACTATATGTATGTGGTTTCGGTTGATACGAAATATCCGATTCAGGACAGCTTTTATTTGCAAAATAAGTTGTTTGATAAATATGCACCAATGATCAACACAATGCTTGTTGTCGCACTTGTTTCGATTGCGGGATTTTTTATTGGATTTGTATGGCTCACCATTATTGCAGGGCGCAATGGAAAAGATGACGGTGTGCACCTTATGTGGTTTGACCGGGTTAAGACGGAGCTTGCGCTTGCGTTGATTGTTGGTGTGTGGGTGTTGGCACTCTCTTTTGTCTATGCGCTTATTGACACGTGGGGGGTGAAATACTGGAGCAATGGATATCGAACCTATGCGGCGACGATTTTGGAACGAGGATTTTTAGATGATGATTGGATCTTGCTTGGTTTTGCAATGCTTTTATGCTGTGTGGCATTTTTTATCGGCTATCTGAGTATTGTCCGAAGAATCAAGGCGAAAATGCTGTGGAAGAACAGTGTTCTGCGCTGGCTGATTCGTGGTCTGAAGAAGTTTTTTGCATATAGAAGCTGCACATTTAAAGTGACAGCAGGTGCACTGGCATTTATTGTGGTACACTGGATTGCGATCGGTACAATGGGAACCGGCGGCTGGATGTTTGTCATGTTCCTCGTTGAGGGAGTGACCCTGTATTATCTGATCCGAAAAGCGATTGCAAGACAGAAACTCAAAGACGGAATTCGTCACATTGCAGATGGAAATGTAGAGTATCAGATTCCGACGAAGGGATTGAAAGATGATGAACTTGATATGGCATTGCACATCAACCATATCGGGGAAGGATTGAGCAAAGCGGTAGAGAAAAGTATGAAAGATGAGCGTTTGAAGACGGATCTGATCACAAACGTATCTCATGACATTAAGACACCGCTTACATCAATCATTAATTATGTTGATCTGTTGAAACGTGAAAATATTCAAGATCCGAAGATTCAAGGATATTTGGATATTCTGGAGGCGAAGGCCCAGAGGCTGAAACATCTGACGGAGGATGTGGTAGAAGCGTCGAAGATCAGCAGTGGAAATATTACGATGGAATATATGAATATCAATTTTGTGGAAATGATTAATCAGACAACCGGTGAGTTTACGGAGAAATTTGAAAAGCGAAATCTTCAGATTGTGTTGAATGTTCCGGAGAAGCCAGTTATGGTCCGCACCGATGGAAGACGGATGTGGCGTGTAATTGAGAATATTTATAACAATGCGGCAAAATATGCGCTGGAAGGCACGAGAGTTTATGCGAATTTGATTGAAAAAGAGCATACAGTGGAGTTTTCGTTGAAGAATATCTCTGAGCAGCCATTAAATATCTCGGCAGATGAGCTGACCGAGCGGTTTATCCGGGGAGATGTATCAAGAAGTACGGAAGGCAGTGGTCTAGGTCTTTCGATTGCAAAGAATCTGACAGAATTACAGGGCGGAAAATTTGAACTATATCTGGATGGAGATTTATTCAAGGTTACGATCGTATTTCCGAAGGCGGTTGTTGGACAAAGTGTGACAAAACCTTAAAAGAGGTTACGGGTTAGTAACAAAATGAAAGACAGGGGATGAAAAAATTCCTTGTCTTTCTTGCGTTTCGGGTGCAGAACTTGTAGAATAATGGGTGATAGTTGAAAAAAGTAAAAGAGGTCAGTTTTATGGAAAAAATAAAAGAACTGTTACAACAGAGTTTGAATATAGATTTTATTGCAGCAACGCTTAGCAATCCGCGAGAGAAAGACGGGCTAAAAAAAGTGAAGGTAAGACCGATTTTGAAAAAGGGAGTGTTGCTGTTTCAGTGTGAGGAACACCAAAACAATCAGGTGTTTCATGAAAATTGTGATGCAGCTCAGGCGGTGTCTGTACTGTGCGGATATATGGAAAAGTTTCGCCAGATGCAGATGGAGACAAAAACAGTAAAATACACAGTGCTTGTGAGTAAAAAAGGGAAGGTGACGATTCAGAAAAAGCAGCAGACTGGCTGTGTAAAAGAAGTGGATCTTTCTCATAATAGAAGTAAGCGGTATATCTTAGAGGAAGGAACAACAGTTCCGTTTTTGCAGGATTTGGGAGTCATGACGGCAGAGGGAAAGATTGTCAGGACAAAATTCGACAAGTTTCGTCAGATTAACCGGTTTCTGGAATTTATAGAAGATATCCTGCCACAGCTTGACAGGGACAAGGAAGTGACAATTCTTGATTTCGGATGTGGAAAATCTTATCTGACATTTGCAATGTATTATTATCTGCATGAATTAAAACAGATAGATGTTCGTATTATAGGATTAGACCTGAAAAAAGAGGTGATACGTCATTGTAATGAGCTGAGTGAAAAATATGGATATAAAAAGCTGAAGTTTTTGGAGGGAAATATTGCGGACTATACGGGCGTGAATGAAGTGGACATGGTCGTGACGCTGCATGCCTGTGACACTGCAACAGATTTTGCGCTTGCCAAAGCGGTCGGATGGAATGCAAAGGTAATCTTATCCGTTCCGTGTTGTCAGCATGAATTGAACAGGCAGATCAAAAATGAGATTCTTGCACCGATCCTGAAATATGGTCTGATCAAGGAGCGATTGGCAGCGCTTGTGACCGATGCGATGCGGGCGGAATATTTGGAAGGACAAGGCTATGATGCACAGATTTTAGAGTTTATCGATATGGAGCATACGCCAAAAAATATCCTGATTCGTGCGGTGAAGAGTGGCAATCAAAAAAAGAATGGGGAGAAATTGGAGGCCTGCGAGCAGTTTTTGAATATCGCGCCTACATTGAAAAAGCTATTAGAAGAAAAAGAGGTATAGTAAATGAAGGACAGAATCATTAAAATAGGGGTTTTGACGGCTGTTTTTATCGTTGCTGTGATCGTGTTCAGTTTTATCACGAATCAGGGCAATTCTGACATGACAGTTGAGATGAATGCGGCGACATTCCCGACCATTTCCTTTGTGATAGACGGAGATGAAATCAATCATCTTGTGGGATATAAGGATGAGATGAATATTCCGGCAATGCGCGATACGATCACACCAGTGAATGCAGATAACACAGTAGAGATTCGTATGAATTTGTATGAGATGGATCCGGAGTCGCTTACGTATGAGGTATATACATTAAACGGAGAGGACCGGCTTTTACAAAAGACGGAGAAGACACTTAAAGAAACAATGACCTTGAGTGTCGGAAATGTTCTGACCGAGGGGACAGAAGGTGTTTTGAAGATTACATTGAACATAGATAAAGACAATAAAATTCGCTATTATACAAGAATTGTGAAGTCAGATGAATACTATGTGAAGGAATGTATTGATTTTGCGAACACACTTCACACGAATATGTTGAATAAGTCAGACACAGACAGTATTACAGCTGTGATTGAACCAAATGAAGAGGGAGATAATACCACACTTCAACATGTGACGATCCATTCAGATCTGGATCATGTCACATGGGGAAAACTTTCACCTGAGATTTCCGGCGATATCCAGTGGGATATTAAAGAAACAAATTCTACTTACACGGCGATTCAGTTGAAATATCAAGTTAAGTGTAAAGGAGACGACAATGATCAGGAGACATATAATGTAAGAGAATTCTTCCGTGTGCGCTATCTGAAAGGAAAGCTTTATCTTTTGGATTATGACAGGACGATGAATCAGATATTGGAGTCTTCTAACCAGATTTTATCGGGAAAAGGAATCAACCTTGGAATTGTTCCGAAAAATGTTCAATATGAGACAAATGAGGACGGAAGTATTGTGTCATTTATTCAGGAGAGAGAACTGTGGTGCTTTGATAAGAATGAAGATTCGTTGGCGCTTGTATTTAGTTTTGCAGATACGGAGAAAGAAGATGTGCGGAATCTGTATGACCAGCATGCGATCAAAATTATTTCCATGGATAAGGATGGAAATACGACATTTGCAGTCTATGGCTATATGAACCGTGGGGAACATGAAGGAGAAGTAGGTGCGGCGATTTACTACTTTAATCTGTCTCAAAATGTTGTGGAAGAGAAAGCGTTTATTCCAAGTAATAAATCTTTTGCAATTGCAGAAGAGGAGCTTGGGAAACTGGTATATTACAACAATGAACAGAACATGTTGTATGTGTTAGTGGACGGAACTATTTATAAAGTAAATTTGAAGACCGGTGAAAAAGAAGCGGTTGTAGAATCGTTAGCAGAAGGTCAGTACGTTGCGGGAGACGACGGACATCTGATTGCTTACCAGGATAATGGAGGACTCAATGATTCTACGGAAGTGACTATTTTGAATTTCATGACCGGAGAGACACAGAAGGTGACAGCGGCAGAAGGTGAAAATATACGACCTCTTGGATTTATCTCAGAAGACTTTGTGTATGGAACCTTAAGAGCGTCAGATGCAGGGAAAACAGTGTCCGGTTCTGAGATACTTCCAATGTACAAGCTGGAAATCAAGGACTCTGATGACAAGATTGTAAAGACATATGAATTTGAAAATGTTTATATTTCAGATGTATTTGTGGAAAACAATATGATCACATTGAACCGTGTGACAAAAAGCGGAGATACTTATACTTCAATAGACAGAGATTATATTACAAATAATGAGGAGAAGGCAGAGAGCAATATTTCTTTACAGGAATACTCGACCAGTTTGAAAGAGCTGCAATACCGACTTGTATATGCAGATGGTATTGATGATAAGAAACCAAAGATTTTAAAACCGAAGCAGGTATTGTATGAGAATCCTACAACGGTTGCATTTGACAGTGAGAGTGAAAAAGGAAAATTCTATGTATACGGTCTTGGACAGATGCTTGGCTTATATGACAAAGCCGGGTATGCAGTTCAAAAGGCCGATGAGGTATCAGGCGTAGTGGTATCTTCAGATCAGGCGTACGTCTGGGAGAGAGGAAACCGCGATCTTCGGTATGAGGTGGAGATGGAAGGATTTACGGTTCAGGAAGGTGAGTCGACCTTTGCGGCATGTATTCGCCAAATTTTGGCGCTGGAGGGCAAGAACGTCAATGTGGCAGAGGAGATGAACGCGGGTAAATCGGCAATTGATATTCTAAGTGAATATTCCGGCGGAGAGGGAATGGATCTGACTGGATGCACAACAGAGGAGATGCTTTATATTATCGGAAGAGGAACTCCGGTCATTGCAATGACAGACAGTTCCAATGCAGTACTTTTGATCGGATATGACACATCAACAGTCACTTATATTGATCCGGCAGACGGAGCAGTCAGAACAAGTACAGCAGAAGAAATTGATTCTATGGTAGCTGGAAGTGGTCACACGTTTATCGGATATGTGAAATAAGAAAAAAATTGGGGTATCGCTTAGGCGACATCCCAATTTTTTTTGTACATGTATGTGTCGGATAACACATTTTTGTACCGATAAATGCTGAGTACAATTCCCAGAAGAATGTAAGTTACAACCATAGTAACGCCCCCATAGGAGAAAAATGGTAAAAAAATGTAGGTAGGAAATACAAGTCCAAGTGTAACTAGCACATTCCAAAAAGCGGAGACAAAAAATACTATTCCACATCCGTATCCCATCATCATTCCAAGCTGATTTTTCTGTGAGGAAGAAATCTGGAATATTTTTCTGATCAATAAGAGAATAAGAAGAACGGCAACAAGAGCCACTAATATTCCGTAATAAGCGGAAAGTGTGGATAGAATATAATCACTGTTTTGCCCTTCCTGCAGTAGTGATTTCTTATTGCTTGCGCCGATAAAAGCGCTGTTTGTTACGATACTGCGGAGTGTTTGCAGTGCATGGTTTTCCACCGTAGGATCAAACAATGCGTGAATACGTGCAATTTGATATGGCGCAAGCTTTCCGGTCTGCATCAGAATCGCAACACTGGCAATCGGGAATGAAATAGAGATTCCCCAAAATGCCGTCAAAAATTTCTTTTTATGGAATGTAAACCATCCTTTCCATACAGCAATGGTCAATAGGCTTGCCAGCATGAAAAATAGTGAAATGGTTACCCCGAGATTCGGCAGCTCCAGCGTTAAAAAAAGCGGAAGAGCCATCCAAATGAAAATTTTTGGAACAACGCGCCAGCCCTTTCCTCGATACTGATATAGGATTGCGCCGAAAAGCGGCACGTACAGAAAGAACAACGGTGACATTATAAGCACTTTGGATAAAATGCGCATATAAAGAGTTCCGTTGAGGCGCATCTCCACTATAAATATTTGGAAAGCGAAAAACAATAGGAAGATCGTGGCAATCCACTTGGAATATTTTCCGATCAGGCTGTAATCGATCCTATAGACTACAATCATCGCACTAAAACTGATTATTGCATTAAATATATGATGGCGGAAAAAATATGCGTTATTGTCTGGAATATATCTCGTGACGAGATACTGTATCAAAATGCTGAAAAGTGTCAGTATACCGATTGCCACAATTATGCGCCAAGCCATCTGCGGGCGATGGAGCTGATCCATCTCCACACCTGTCTGAACAGGATCCCCCATATCATTTAGCGCCGCTTTTAAAGCATCGTCTTTGCTCATGTCCTCTGCTATATTGTCTGCCACCTGTTCTTCGATGTGCCCCCTGATTTCATGATAAATGGAAGCATGTGCTTTTTTACAGCGGATTTGTTCTAATAAAGTTTTCAAATATTCCTCCATATAGATTACACCTCCAATAACATGACGTCGGCTACAGCACCGACATATTCGTTCCATTCTTCTTGTTTCTGAACCAATAATGCATGCCCCTCTTTGGTTATGTGATAATACTTTCGTACTTTTCCAAGTACCTCTTTCTCGTAAGAAGCCACAATATTCTTTCCTTCCAGATTGTGAAGCAAAGGATATAAGGAACCGGCTTTCAGTTCGAAAACATTCTGTGAACGCTCACGTAATGTGGAAATCATCTCGTACCCATACATATCCTTTTCCGACAAAAGCTTGAGAAGGAGCATCGTAACACTCCCTGAAACTAATGTTTTATCAATTGACATTGAAATACCTCCTTTTTATGTGTAGGATAACTATATATAGTTTAACTATATAATATATCGGTAGACTATATATGTCAAGTGAAAAACATATAAAAAAATAGGAAAGAGAATATCATCACTCTTTCCTATTTTTTACTATGAGACTTGTTTTTTAAAAAGTATATATTGATATTTGTGTAAGGCAGTATATACAATCATTCCCAGTACACCGCATGAAATAATCTCGCCGATGCCGACTGTGAGCATCATAAATGGGATTGGGAGTAGTACACCGTAAGCATAGCGAAGTACAAAAGGAACAACGACAATATTTGCCAAAATCGGAGGAAGTGGTGCAAGGAATTTTGATCTTTTACGTAACAAATAAGTAAATAACGCACCGATTAACGTCGCAAGGCTTCCGAAAATAATATCCGGAAGAAGCGCACCACCGAGGATGTTACCAATCAGACATCCGATGAATAGTCCCGGAATAGCTGCCGGAGTAAATACCGGTAAGATAGTCAATGCTTCAGCGATACGAACCTGTACCTCCCCAAAGCTGAATGGTGCAAATACGATTGTCAACACCACATAGATTGCAGCGATCATGGCTGCCTGTGCCATAAATAATACACTTTTGTTTTTCATATTCTGTTTTCTCCTTTAGTTTTGTTTTACGAGTGGAAGGTCGCGAACACTCTTTATATTTTTGGCTTAAAATCAAGGTTTGTGAGGGATTGTTAATACTTCTTGGTACTAAAACGGTACTATTTATTATAAAGTATTCAAGAGGTCTGCAATCTCTCGTTGTTTATTTGGGTATAAATGTCCATAAGTTCCGAGCGTAATCTTTATATCATCATGCCCCAGTCTTTCAGCGATAGCGAGCGGAGAAACGCCTTTTTCAATCAATAAGGCAACGTGAGAATGCCTTATGTCATGTATGCGTATTCGCGGAACTCCGGCAATCTCTGAATATTTTTTCATTGGATAATATAGCGATTGCTTGGAAATTTCAAACAACCTAGTTTCGCCGTTACAATCATATATCATTGACATGTAATTTTCAAGTTCTTTCACAAGAAAATTAGGCAAGGTTATATCCCTTATTCCTTTGCGTGTTTTTGGTGGCGTTATAACGTCCTGACGCTCCATTCTCTGCAATGATTTGGATTTGTGCATCTAAGTCAATATCTCCGGCTGTGAGGGCGAATAACTCGCCTATACGAATACCACAGTAGTAAAGCACTTGAAACGCCATCCGGGTGGTTGGTTGATCAATGTATGGTATAAATAAGTTATATTGCTCATGCGTCCAAAATTGCAATGATTTATTGCTGGCTTTTCCAATCTTCTCTACGCCGTCAAACGGGTTTTCACGCAGTCCGCAGCGTTTTGCCCCATACTTATATATTGTTCGAAACATGGTGTCAATTTTATTAATGTAGACTTCTGAGAGATCTGTGTTCAATAATTCGTTCTGCCACAGAATAATCATTTTCTCATTAATCCCTGAGAGCGGTATATTCTTGAATGTAGGCAGAATATGCTTAAGGGCAATATTATAGCTCCTGATGGTCGTTTTTCGTCTCCTAGGCGTATTCTCAGCTATGAAGTCCTCGGCAGTATTCCCAAAAGTAGTGTCTGAATCATACTGCAGGGAGTTGAGGAAACTGTATTCCCATTCCTTGGCATCTTTCTGACGTGCAAATCCTCTCTTTTTCTTCTGTTTCTTATTCCCCATGTAATCGGTATAGTAACATTTTACGAACCATGTGCCGGTCTTTTCGTCTTTGTAAGTTGGCATGTGTCTATCTCCTTTCATTTCAAGCCGGGCAGCGTGTGAAATGGTTGAAGATAATTGACATATTTTATAATTTTGACTATAATATACTTACTAAGACAGTCGAGAAGATAGCTCAAACCTATCCGCCTCGGCGAAAAATTAAAAAGTAACTATCAGAGATAGCCGCCTAATTCTTTACCAGAGAGCAGGGCGGCTATTTTCTGTATTCGTCATTTCTGACTAATGTAATAATAGCGCATATCATAATTACAAACGTAAATAAATCCGAATATGTAACCATGTTATCATCCCCTTCCTAAGACTCGAAGCGGATGATATGGCCGCCCTCTCGGCTGCCTTAATAAGTATATTATTGTCAATGTGCCGAACGCAATTTTGCGTTGGGTGACTGTGTTTAGGTGTCGTGTTACGCTACACCCTTTGAAGTATCGGAAATTCAGATGACGGTTCAACCGGCGGCTCAATTTAGATCTGTCATATAAACAGTGGAGTGTCCAATTTTGGACACACCGGTTTTTACAAGCGTACTTTTAGGTACGGTGGTTATGGGTGTTAAATTATTTACTGCCGTAGATTTTCCTACACTTGCAAAGGGGTCACCAAAATACTGACACCCTTTATTCTTCCGAATTAATCGAACTTCTAAACTGTCAATTCGGCAGTTCAGCGGAAATTTCCGCTCTACTCGTTGAAATTTCGATGAGCTCAAGATTGAGCTGTCCGAAATAAGGACACCCGAAATTCAGATGTGACTAATAGTAACATCCGAAAAATAAACAATGCCGGTGAAATCAACCAAAGGAATTTTCCCTTCGTTAGGTGTAGATATTTCTACGTCTACTAAAATTTTAGTTATCGGTTGAGCCGAGCTCAATTTTGAGCTGGTTGGATTATCTAAATATCGGACATTTAAGGCATCTCACTAGTTTCTGGTCTTTCAGAAATCCAAGACCATATTTTTAAAATTGTATCAAAATTCTTTTCAACAAGTTCCCACTCATCTACTATAACTTTCAATAATAATAACGCATATTTTTCTTTTTTGGAATTATCATCTGCTAGTAATCTGCCCATATATCCAGCAAGTTCTTCTCTAATAGTATGTGATATAAACATATCGCCACACCCATCTTTGAGCCATTGTTTGTTTACATCAAACATTAAGCAAATTGTAAACAACATATGCTCTGTTATATTACTCCTTCCGGATTCTATATAACTAATAGCGGATCTAGTAACTCCCAGTTTTTTTCCGAACTCTTCTTGTGTTAAGCCTAAAAATAAACGTAACTCTTTAACTCTGTTATTCAAATTATCACCCCTTTTTTATTGGTTAAAGATAATATAACATAAAGCGTTCACGTTAGTCAACAAAGTTGTTGACATAATGAAAGGTGAATTAGTCAACAAAAGTTGTTGACAAAGTTAAAAAGATGCGATATAGTGAATGTGTCAACAAAAAAAGTGAAAAACATGCAAGTGAGGTGGAAGAATGAGAATCGACAGAGTAAAACTTGTGTCAGAGCTGACAAGACAAGATTTGACACAGAAAAGACTTGCGGAGCTTGCCGGGGTATCTCGTGCAACACTGAACTACATCAAAGGCGGTAAAAGCTGTTCTGATGAAGTAGGTTACAAGATAGCGGCAGCTTTGAAAATGCCAATCGAGAAACTATTAGAAAAATAAAATACGCCGGGCAGCGTGTGAAGTGATTGAAAGGAGTTGATTGAATGAGTAAGCAGGTATACACAGCGAAAGATATTTCAGAGATTCTCGGAGTGTCTGAGAGCAAAAGCTATCAGTATATCCGACAAATGAACAAAGAACTGGAAGAAAAAGGTTTTCTTATTTGTCGTGGTCGTGTCCCAGTGGTTTATTTCCAAGAAAGGTTTTTCGGTACAAAAACGGTAGGTGAGTAGATGGCAAGCAGAAGAGAACTACTTGACAGCATATCTTGCGATATGAGACTTGATAAGTCATTCTTTATGAAAATCTATGGCTACGAGCTTACATGGGCAGGATTTGCCGAAGATGCTCTTACACGGCTTGAATTTTTAGGCTGTAGCAGGGCTAGAGAATACTACAACCGCTTCGTTAATGAGTATGAAAAAGAGCATGATCAACAGATGAAGAATGTGGCGAAGTGGTACAAGAAACAATGTGAAAAAGAATTTGAAGAATACGAAAGAAAGGCGGTGAGGGAAAAGTTTGGAGAACGAAGTAAATCAGAATATCAATTTGAGGGATTTCCAGAAGATTGGTAAAAAGAGTGATGAACCTTACGATATACTTGATGATAGAATTGCAGAATACATAACACAAAAACAGCTCAAAGTGTTCATACTGAACGGTGTGCCTTACATATATAGGAGGGGTTGTTATTTGAGGGATGAGGATGGGAAGATACTCAAGGCTCACATAAAGAAATTGATTTGGCCGGATCTGATTACTATCGGAAGAATCAACCGAGTATATAATTTAATCCTTGCGGACTACAGACTGACAAAGAAAAATGAAGAAATCAACAAGTACCCAGCGCATTGGATTAACTTCAAAAATGGAATGTATGACCCATTATCACAGATTATGCGTCCGCACAAACCGGAATATTACTCAATCAATCAAGTGCCACATGAATATCACGCGGATGCGGAATATAGTGGTACAGTGGCTGAGAAGTTTCTTAAAGGCGTGTTCCCGGATACACAAGACCGTGAAATGTTTCTTGCCTTCTGTGGTTACTGCATGACAGCAGATACAAGCTTGCAGAAATTTATGATTATCATAGGTGTTCCCGGATCTGGAAAATCCACAGCAATCAATCTTTTGATTGATGCAATAGGAAGTGAAAATGTGAGTTGCATTACCTTGCAGGATTTAAATGAGAGGTTCACCCCTACAGAGTTACTCGGAAAGTTGCTTAATGCTTGCGCTGATCTCCCTAAAAAAGCGTCGGACCAGGTAGATGCAATCAAGCGGATTACAGGCGAAGATTTAGTAAAGGGAGAATATAAAGGCGGAAAGGTTTTTTCCTTTCGAAGTTATGCGAAGCTAATTTTCTCAGCCAATGAAATGCCAGTCAACCTTGATGAAAAGTCAGATGCGTTTTATAGGCGTATGTTATCTATAGAGGTCATGCAGAAAGGGAAAGAAATACCAAATTTAAAGGAGGGACTTGCTTGCAGTATGCATGGGTTTATCCGGGAATGTGTGGCTGCTTTGACAAGGTTGTATACTACAAGGCGTGAAATTGATAGCCCGAACAGTAAAAGGCTTGTTCATGAGTATCACAGGGAATCAGACAATGTGCAGGCGTTTCTTGATGATCGGATAGAACGGACATCGGGCGAGCGGATAGAACGGACAGAGTTATATAAGCTATATGAAAGTTACTGTATATTTAACCAGTGGACACCTCTTAGTAGTAGAGGATTCTATAAGAATTTGAGAGGTAAAGGATACCGGGATTATATGTCAAGTGGGAGCAGATATTTTAGTGATATGTGCACTAAAAGTGCTCTGTCAGAGCGTGAAAGAGCGGATTTTAGGCAAGCCACACTTGAAGAAAATGCCGTATTTGCTGAAAATAACTCGAAATAGAGCAGAAAGAGCGTGTAATTTTTATTTCAAGTATAAGAGAGTGAAAAGAAACTATATAATTGCTTTACGCCTATGTATAAATAGAGTTGAAAAAATGTGCTCTAAGTGCACTGAATAAGAAAGGAGAAAACCATGAATGAATTATTAGAAACAACAAAGATTGAAACATTAGAACGAATTGCTGATGCGCTAGAGGGAATCAATGACAATCTAACCAAGTTGTCTGATTGCATTGGCTACATACCGCCGAATCATTTTCAAAGTAAAGGGTATTACTTTTACGAATTGCAGGAAATGTTGATACAAATTAAGAGAAACGCCCTCATCTAACGGCAATTAGACAAGGGCAAACACTGGACAAGCCAGCTAGACAATACGCTTTAATAATAGCATGGCGTCCAGGGAAAGGACAAGGGAAATTATGAAAGATTATATAAATGTAGATGAGCTTGTGAAAAAATGGTGCGCCCTGATTGAAGAGGCAGATCAGACAGACGAAGAGCTTGCTCTTGCATTTGCGAAAGCCTCGAATAAAATATATCAGCAGAGAGTAAAAGACGGAATGAGAAAGGCAGGTGCAGTCAGTGAAACCAATTAATACATACAAGAAATGCTTATGTTGCGGAAGAAAGTACCAAGCTACAGCAGAACGGAAGAAATGTTTGTGCGGTGGTCATTTGTACCTGATCGGCACGGTTTACCAGCCAAAGGCGAAAGGGGCAAAATAATGAGTAGAGATGAAATCTTAGCGGAACTTAATAATATTTTGAAAGATTTAGGATGTGAGGAGCTTGATTTCTGTTTAGAAATAGCTCGGCGATTGAGAAAGGAAGATGCAAGCAAATGATTGAACGTGAAGAAATGATAGAAATTATCCATCGGATGATAGACAAAGCATCATACAAGCAAGTGAGGAGAATTTATTATCTTATGTTGGGTATGAGAATGGCACAGGAGGAAGAAGAATATAAGCGTGAAGATTAAAATATCATACACTACAGAGGAAGAGCTGGCCGGAGTGATCCGGCTACTTTCTCCAGTGGTGAAGAGTTGGAAGAAGCAACCGGCAAAGGGGAAATATAAGAGGGCTTACGGTGTCTCGAACCGTGAGCGAAGCCCGAACGAAGCACGAGAGGGGGTTAATTCGTGAATGATTCAAATTTAATACCGAACACGGAACGAAGCCCGAGCGAACTACGGGAAATGGGAAGAAAGGGAGGTATCAAGAGCGGAGAGAGCCGGAGAAGAAAGAAAAGGCAGCGGGAAATTATGAAGCTATTGGCAGAAAATTTCAGTAAATCAGAAGAGTGCAAGAGACTACTGGAATTTATGAAAAGAACATTGCAATAAGCTGCGACATTTGATATAATTATTTTAGAGCAAATAGAATAATATAAGTACCGCACTGGGTTCCTCTCATCTCAGTGTAAGCCTATACAGGGCGTGGGAATAGCTAAAGTCGTGAAATGCGACCATAGCCGTTCTTACGTCCTTTTTTATTTGTTCTATATTCTTCTTTTTTTTATTTACACTATTCTTTTTTCAATTTTATGAATAGCCGACCGGGCGTAAAACGGGGAAAGGACATGAAAAGCATGGAAGAAAATGCAATGAACACCAGTACACAACTGGGCGGAAATAAAACACAAACACAGCAGGCGGAAACTGAAAAGATGTTCACACAAGAAGAAGTGAATAGAATTGTGCAGGAACGTCTTGCAAGGGTAAAAACACCAAATGAACCGAATCAGAGTGAACTCGACTTGCAGGCGCGTGAAAATGCGTTGTATGTCCGTGAACAGGTAGCCGAATTTGGACTGCCAAAAGAGTTAGTAGATGAGTTCAAGGGGATGGATAAAGTAACCGTAGACAAATGTATTAAGATAATCGCCCCATATGTGCAGAAATTGAAAGAGCCGATACTAAACGCTGTCGGACCGACTAATAACGGGGCAAGCGGTACAGAAGCCGCTCAAATTCGTGCTGCTATGGGGCTAAAGAGATAGGAGAGTAAAACATGGCTATTGAATTAGTAACCAAATACCTGCCTTATGTAGATGAACTTTTCAAGGCAGAAAGTAAAAAATCGCTACTGACAAATGATGATTTCGATTGGACAGGGGCAAACACTATAAAAGTGTATAAAATTGGAACGTCTGAAATGAATGATTATGACAGAGCTGGGACGGGGAGCGGAGCAACAGGTTCACGCTATGGGAATGTTAGTAACCTTGATGCAACAACTCAAACAATGCTCGTTCGAAAAGACCGTTCTTTCACATTCGTAATTGACAAATTAGACAGTGACGAAACAGGAAGTACATTGGAGCCAGCTTCGGCACTTGCAAGACAGTTAAGAGAAGTTACAGTGCCGGAAGTGGATTCTTATGTGTACGGCAAGATGTGTGAGGATGCAGGGACAAAACCGGAACCAGTAACATTGACTGCTGATAATATCTATACTGAGATTGTAAAAGCGACAACGGCGCTTGATGATGCGGAAGTACATGAGACTGGAAGAGTTTTATTAGTTGTTCCTACAGTATATCAGATTATGAAACAGAGTAAAGAAATTGTACTCAACACTAATGTTGGTGAAGATATGCGATTAAAAGGGGTGATCTCAAATTTAGATGGTATGAATGTGATTAAAGTATCATCTTCACGAGTACCAAAAGACTTTGGGTTTATGGTTGCACACCCTTGTGCGACAGTAGCACCGACAAAACTTGCAGACTACAAAACACATGACAATCCTCCGGGAATCAGTGGCTACTTGATTGAGGGACGTATCGCATATGATGCACATGTACTTGATAACAAGAAAAAGGCGATTTACTACCAGCAGAATAAAGCTGCAGTGTAAAAATAATATAAATACCTCGAGCTTTCAGTTTTGATTGTTCGGGGTATTTTTGAAAGGTGGCGCAAATGATGGACAATGAACAGTTAGTTGCCCGAATCAGAGCCGGAGTTGATACTGCTGATAATATGCTTATACTGTATGAGCAGAATCATGGATTCATTCATAAAATGG
>OGUD01000102.1_pt1 | contig 85845 bp, 74 predicted proteins | sample 1573671 | NCBI WGS metagenome assembly OGUD01 (sample SAMEA2582065, study PRJEB24529) | metagenome | biome: Human gut stool | place: China | collected 2011 | reverse complement strand
TGTTGCAACTGAATTAAAAAAATTAGTATAGTATTTTAAGTAAAAATTATTATTTTAGATTTTTCATTAAAATAAAAGAGCAAGTTAGATAGAAATATCACTTGCTCTTTTTTATATTCTCTATTTTAACCAAGACATCAAAGCTCTCAACTCTGTTCCCACTCTCTCTAATTCATGAGCCTTTGCTTCCTCTCTTTTCTTCTTTAAAAATGGTTGCCCAGCTCTTGAATCCTCTAAAAATTCATCAGCAAATTTTCCAGATTGAATATCTCTTAAAACCTCTCTCATCTTCTCTTTTGTTTCAGCAGTAATAATCTTTGGACCTGTTAAGAAATCTCCATACTCAGCTGTATTAGAGATAGAGTGTCTCATCTTAGCCATTCCTCCCTCATACATCAAATCAACTATTAGTTTCATCTCATGTAAACATTCAAAATAAGCATTTACAGGGTCATATCCAGCCTCCCTCAGTACCTCAAATCCACTTTTAATCAGCTCAGTAATTCCTCCACAAAGTACCACTTGCTCTCCAAATAAGTCTGTTTCAGTCTCCTGTTTGAATGTTGTCTCTAAGATTCCAGACCTTCCTCCACCAATTCCAGCTGCCCAAGCTAGAGCTACTTCTTTTGTATCTCCACTGTAATCTTGCTCCACAGCAACTAAGCAAGGAACTCCAACTCCCTCAGTAAATGTTCTTCTCACTAGATGTCCAGGTCCCTTAGGTGCTACCATAAATACATTTACATCTTCAGCTGGTACAATTTTCTTAAAATGGATATTAAATCCATGTCCAAATCCTAGATATACTCCCTTTTTTAAATATGGTGCTACCTCATTTTTATACATCTCTCCTTGAGTTTCATCAGGAGTTAAAATCATTACTACATCAGCACCTTTTACAGCCTCACTTGTTTCTTTTACTACAAATCCAGCCTTTTCAGCTTTCTCCCAAGATGGCGACCCCTTTCTCAATCCCACAGTTACATCCATTCCAGAATCTTTTAAATTTAATGAATGGGCATGTCCCTGTGAACCATATCCTAAAACTGTTATTTTCTTTCCTCTTAATTTCTCTAAATTACAATCCTCGTTATAATATACTGTTGTTCCTAAAATATTTCCTGCCATATTTAAATCCTCCTAAGTTGTTTTATATTTTAATTATTATTTTTTACTCTCTTAAATTTGCTCTACATTTACAACATCTACAATTTTATATACCTGTCTTTGAACTTGATCAAAAATCTCATCATTTCCCTCTAAAGTAAGCAAAACTTTTGCATAACCAGATTGATTACTAAAGTCTACACTCATATTATGAATTAGATAATCTCTCTTATAAAAAAGTGTCATCACTCTTTGTAAAAAAACTTTATTATTTTTACTTACAATTGCTAAGTTAAATTTTCTATTCATAATCCTTCACTCCTCTCAGTCCAATCATATCCTCTGCTGATTTCCCAGCTGGAATCATAGGATATACATTCTCCTCTTTTTTCACAATACAATTTACTAAAATAGGTTCATCACTTTTTAATATCTCATCTATCTTTTCTAAATCCTCTTCACTTTCTAAGGTAACACTTTTTACTCCATAAGCCTCTGCTACCTTTACAAAATCTGGATTAATCTCTAAATTTACCTCTGAGTATCTTCTCTCATGGAATAGTTCCTGCCACTGCCTTACCATTCCCAAATAAGAGTTATTCATTATAAATACTTTTACTGGAAGTTTGTAGGCTTTCAAAAGTATCAACTCTTGAATATTCATCTGAAACCCTCCATCTCCCACTATGCTTATAATCTTTTTGTCAGGACAAGCTACCTGAGCTCCTATTGCACTAGGTAGTCCAAATCCCATAGTCCCTCCTCCACCAGATGAGATTATACTATTGGGATTTCTATAAGTGAGGTGTAAGGCACTCCACATCTGATGCTGTCCCACATCTGTTGCAATTACTCCCTCTCCTTTTAATACTCTATCTATCTCTCTGAGTACTCTTTGAATAGTCAATCCCTCTTTACAATCTGGAACTATTAGAGAGTATCTTCTCTTGAGATACTCCACTCTATCTCTCCATTCACGAATATCTTCTAACTCTATTCTTTTTTCATTCAAAAGAGTTAATACCTTTTTCAGATCTCCCACCAAAGCTATATCAACCTTTTTATTTTTCTCTATCTCTGATGGGTCAATGTCTATGTGAATAATCTTAGCATTGGGACAAAATTTTTCAATGTTTCCTGTAATTCTATCATCAAATCTAAATCCCATTCCAATTATCAAATCAGCCTCTAATGTAGCTATATTAGCTGCTGCTGTCCCATGCATTCCCAACATTCCTAAAAAAAGATTTTTATCTCCTGGATAAGCTCCCAGTCCCAAAAGAGTGGAAGTTACTGGTATCTGTAATCTCTCTACAAACTCTCTAAACTCCTCTACTCCCTTTGAATGAATTACCCCAGCCCCACTTATAATCAGTGGTCTTTTAGAGTTTTCTATCAACTTTATTCCCTCATCTAACTTGGACAAATCCTCTTGATACCCTCTCTCATATCCAGATAAATCCATCTCTTCTGAATATAGCTCCTCAAATCTTTCTACCTCTATCTTTTCTAATTGTATATCTCTCGGAAAATCTATTAATACAGGTCCAGGTCTTCCACTTTTGGCTATATGATAAGCCTCTTTTACAATTTGTGGTATCTCTTCAATAGAGATTATTTGGTAATTACTCTTAGTTATTGGAAGTGTTATATTTACTATATCTGTCTCTTGAAATGAATCTCTTCCTAGCATTGCTCTATTTACCTGTCCAGTGATAGCTAGTATTGGAATAGAATCCATAAAGGCTGTCATTATCCCTGTTACTAAATTAGTGGCTCCTGGTCCAGAAGTGGCAATACACACTCCCACTTCTCCACTAGCTCTAGCATAGCCATCAGCCTCATGTACTGCTCCCTGCTCATGTCTTGATAGATAGTGTTTTATTCCTTCAAATGAGTATATCTCATCATATATAGGGATTACACTTCCTCCTGGATATCCAAAGATATCCTTTACTCCCAATCTTTTTAAACACTCCAATAATACCCTAGCCCCTGTAATCTCTCTCTCTTTCATAGTTTTCCTCTCATTCCCCAAAAATTTCTACTGCTCCCCTATCTGCTGATGAAACATTTAAAGCATATTTCTTTAAATATCCTTTAGCCTTAGATTGAAATTTTGGAAGTTTCTCTCTTCTTAATTCTAACTCTTTATCATCTACTAAAAGTTCTATTTTTCTATTTGGAATATCTATAAGTATTCTATCTCCATTTTCTACTAGAGCAATGTTTCCTCCGCTAGCTGCTTCTGGAGAGATATGCCCTATAGATGCTCCCCTTGTAGCTCCTGAAAATCTTCCATCTGTTATTAGAGCTACATCTTTATCCAGTCCCATTCCTCCTAATAGTGAAGTAGGTGTCAACATCTCTCTCATTCCTGGTCCACCCTTTGGTCCCTCATAACGAATTACTAAGACATCTCCCTTTTCTATCTCTTTATTTAAGATTGATTTTACGCACTCCTCTTCACTATCAAATACCTTTGCTTTCCCCTCATGTTTTAACATATTCTCTGCTACTGCTCCAGCTTTCACTATACAACCATCTGGAGCTAGATTTCCTTTTAATACAGCTATTCCCCCTGTATTGTACGCTGGTCTATCCCAAGGTTTTATTACATTTTCATCATAAATTACTGCTCTATCCACTATCTCCCCTTGAGTTTTTAGAGCCACAGTTGGAGTATCTAGATGCAATAGATTATTTTCAGCTAATCTTTTTAATACTCCACTTACTCCCCCAGCATTGTATAAATCCTCTATATGATAATCACTTGCTGGTGCTAGCTTGCACACCTGCTTTGTTTTATTAGAGATTCTATCAAAATCCTCTAAAGTCAATCCCACACCAGCCTCATGTGCTATTGCTGTAAGATGAAGAGCAGTATTAGATGAACCTCCTAGTGCCATATCCAGAGCCACTGCATTTTCAAAACTCTCTCTAGTCAGTATATCCAATGGTTTTAAGTCCTTTTCTAAAAGTTTCATTATCTGCTCTCCACTACTTTTTGCCAATCTTATTCTCTCTGAATATACAGCTGGTACTGTTCCATTTCCAGGAAGAGCCATTCCCAAACCTTCTGTTAAACAGTTCATAGTATTTGCTGTAAACATTCCTGAACATGAACCACAAGTTGGACAGCTTCTATTCTCTATCTCCTTTAGCTCCTCCTCATCTATCTTTTGAGAGGTAAAGCTTCCCACTGCTTCAAATGTACTACTCAAGCTTATTTTTCTTCCTCTATGTGTCCCAGCTAACATAGGTCCACCACTTACAAATATACTTGGAATATTTAATCTAGCTGCTGCTATTAACATTCCTGGTACTACCTTATCACAATTTGGGATAAATACCATAGCATCAAAGGGAGTTGACATTCCCATAATCTCCACTGAATCAGCTATTAGATTTCTTGAAACTAAGGAGTATTTCATTCCCTCGTGGTTCATTGCCAATCCATCACATACACCTATTGTATTAAACTCCATTGGTATTCCCCCAGCATTTCTTATCCCATCTTTCACTGCTTGAACTAGTTGTTTTAGATGCATATGCCCTGGAATAACCTCGTTATATGAATTAGCTATACCAATCAACGGTTTTTTTAACTCCTCATCTGTCAACCCTAAAGCTTTTAATAGTGAACGGTGTGGTGTTCTTATTACTCCCTTTGTCAAATTCTCACTTCTCATTATTTATCCCCCTGTGTTTTAAATTTTTATAAAAAAAAGAGACTCAACGGTATCATCCATTGAATCTCTCATAAAAGTCTTTTATTTATAATAATTTTGAAAACCTAACGCAATTTTACTTTTAACATCTTAATAAGCATTTCAGGTAGCACAAAAATATTATTAGAAACTTTTAACTCATTCAATAGATGATTAATAGAACTAATAATTATTATTATACATATTATGCTTATTATTATGTTAGTTAAAATTAACATCAGCTTTCCTCCTTTTTTCAATCTTATTTTCAATAATATTATCAAAATTTTCTTTTTTTGTAAAATATATATTTTATATAATCAATATTTTAAAATAATATTTTATCAATCTTGCTTTAGCTTCTGAGTTTTTTAAAAATTTATTTCCACTATTTATGTTTTTAATAATACACAATTAAAAATTATTTTTCATCAAAAAATACTTAAAATTTAATATTTTACCCCTAGACAATATTAAAAAAAGTGATAAAATATCTAATGAGAGAATATTAATTTTTAAGTGGAGGGTTTATGTTTGGAGTTATTAATTATGAAATGTTTTTGACTTCTAGTATTATTTTAGCTTTGATACCAGGGAGTGATACTATGTTTATACTGGGACAAGCTATATCCAATAGTATCAAGTCTGGTAAGTATTCTGCTTTTGGAATTTGTTCTGGGCTTATAGTTCATACTTTTTTAGCAGCCTTTGGACTTTCTTTGTTACTAAAAAATTCTGTAACAGCTTTTAATCTTATAAAGTTTTTAGGAGCTATGTATCTTGTATATATGGGGATTAAAAGTATAAAATCTAAAGATATGCTTGCTGTTAATCAGGGGAAAAAGAAAAGAGAGGATTTAAAAAAGGCTTTCTTTCAAGGATTGGTTACTAATCTTTTGAATCCTAAGATAATTCTATTTTTCTTAGCTTTTTTACCACAATTTATAGACACAAATAACACTTATGGAATGGTACCTTTTGTTTTATTAGGTCTAACTTCAACTATTATTTCTGGGATTTGGTATATATCTCTATCTATTTTTGCTTCTTTTATAGCAACTTTCCTAAAGAGAAATAAAAACTTTGGAAAAATAGTAAATAAACTTTCTGGAACAATTTTTATTATCTTAGGAATAAATCTTCTTAGAGTAAAAAATAGTTAAAAATATCTTAATAATATGAAAGGACTATTGTAAACTCTTAAATTGAAATCAAAAAATAAAACAGTTTAACAATATAAAAGGGCAATATTATATTTTATAAAAAATTCTGAGAATTACGAAGATTGAGAAGAATAAATAGAGCAAGTCAGCGAAAGTGAACGCTAAAAAACACAATAAACCAAAAGTTTAACCCTTGTGTTTTTAGTGAACTAAGCCTACTTGCTCTTTATTCTTTGAACAAAAGTAATTCTTGAATTTTTTAACTTCTTAGATTATGGAACAGCTCTTAGTTTTTTAATAAAAGTAATTCTTAAGTTATTTTATAAAAATTTTTCTAATTCCTCTTTTAATTTCTCTCTATTTATCAAATGTATAGTTGAAATTCCTAATTTTTCTGCTCCTTCAGTATTTGCTAAAGTATCATCTATAAATAGAGTTTCCTCAGGATTTAAATTATATTTTTTCAATAGCTCCTCATAGATTTCCTTTTCAGGCTTTAGCAGTTTTACATCATAGGATACTACCTTCCCATCAAAATACTTTTTAAATTCACACTTTCTCTCTATCTCTAAAAAAGCTTCTCTATGAAAATTAGAAAGAATATATAATTTATACCCCTTTTCTTTTAATTTTGGTAATAATTTTAGATTCTCTTCAATAGGAAACAGTACCCCTTGTATATTCTCTTTAAAAAGCTTTTCTATGTTTTCTTTCTCCTCTAGTAAATCCTTTGTAAATATCTTTACAGCCTCATCATATTCCAATGTTCCTCTATCTAAATCTTGCCACTCTTGCTCTTTAAATACTCTTTTATAAAATCTATCTTGATTTTTCTCAGCTACAAATTCAGAGATAAATCTTTCTGGACTATACTCTATCAACACATTTCCTAAATCAAAAATAATATTTTTTATCATTTTCCCTCCTATTTATCCTTATCAAATATTAAAACATCTTTTTTTATAAACTCTCCTGGAGCCATACCAAGATATTTTTTAAACACAGTACAAAAATGTTTATAATCACTAAATCCAACTTTTTCAGAGATTTCATACATTTTTAAATCCTCTTTTACAAGGAGTTTCATAGCTTTCTGCACCCTATATTTATTCAATATCTCTAAAAAAGTTTCCTCTAGTTCCTCTTTAAACTTTCTGCTGAGATAACCTGAACTCACTCCCAATTCATCTGCAATCTCAATAATACTTATCTTCTCATTATATCTATTTTGAATTTTTTGTAAAGCTTTATACACATATTTATTTTTAGTCTGAGCTTTCTCAAAACAGATATTTATATTAAAAAATTCCAATTCCTCTTTAGTTTTACTAACTTTCTCCAAAACCTCAAGATTTTTCTTATTTTCCAACTTTTGTTTTACCTTGTCTAATGCTTTATAAAGTAGTTCCTCATCTAGTGGCTTTAAAAGATACTCCACTACACCAATATTTATCCCCTCTTTAGCATATTCAAACTCTCCATAACTAGTTAATAAAATTGATTCAAAAACTATATTTTCACTTTGACACCTTTTTATCATTTCCAATCCATTTAAATTAGGCATCTTTATATCTGTAATAACTAAATCTGGTTTAAGCTCTCTTATTTTTTCCAATCCATCTAATCCATTTATAGCTTCCCCTACTATATTACAATCTTTTTCTATCCAATCTATAGTATTTATTAGTCCCTTTCTAATAATCTCCTCATCTTCTACTATCAATACTCTTATCATCTTGCCTCCATTCCAATTTAAATGGAATCTCTATTCCTATATAAGTTCCCCTATTAGAAGAGCTCCTTATATTTAAGCCATACTCTTTTCCATATAATAACTCTATTCTTCTTTGAACATTATACATTCCAATATGCTCTTTTAAGCTTAAATTTCTTTTTAAAAGTTTCTCCTTTAAAAGTTTTAGCTCTTGCTTTTCTATTCCCTTACCATTATCAAAAATTCCTATCTGAATTCTCTCTCTCTTCTGCTTAATCTTAATTAATATTTTAAACTCTTTCTCTTGAATATATCCGTGTTTAATAGAGTTTTCAACTATTGGTTGAATAATTAGTTTAGGTGTTAAATATTCTAAAAATCTCTCCTCTACATCTATAGAATATGAAAACTTATCTCCAAATCTTATCTTCTGAATTTCTAAATAATTTTTTATATAGAAAATCTCCCTCTCTATTTTTACTTCTGAACTTTTATTTTCTATGCTAAATCTCAAGATCGATGCCATATTAATAATTATCTTATTAGCCATTTTTTTATCTAAATGAATAGTATACCTCAACATTTCCAATGTATTAAAAAGAAAGTGGGGATTAAATTGACTTTCTAGCTGTTTTATCTCTGTAACTATACTATGTGTTGCTTCCTCTTTATTTTTTTCTATCAATCTTTTTATATCTAAAAGCATCTGATTATAAGTATCACCTATTATCTCAAACTCATCATTAGATTTTATATTTATCTGAGTATCTAAATCTCCTGTTTCTATATTTTTTATTGCCTTTATTATCTCTTCAATTGTTTTAGTCTTTTTTAAAGCAATATTTTTAGCAACCTTTGACATAAAAATTACAAGAAAAATGAAAACAATAGTTATATAAATAAAACTCTCTATAAAATTATCTATAATATATTCAGTAGAAGATATACAATATACATCTATATTTGAATAAAAAACCTCTTGCTTAGAAATATAGTATTTTCTTCCCCTATATTTCAGATAATTTTTTTTCTCTCTAAACTCTTTCTTTAATTTATCTAAGGAATCTTTAAAATTGGCATTATTAGTTGAGATAACATTATTATATTTATCTGTTAAAACTACACCAAAATTTTCAGAATCTCCCATTATCTTTTCAAAATTTTTATCTAACATATGACAAACCAAATAACCTATAATCTCATTATTATTTTTTATAGGTTTCCCAACAGAAAAATTACTTACATTTCCCTCTCTAAAATATAGCTTTCCTACATAATTTATAGTCTTTTCATTATTAGATAACATTCTGTAAAAGAGTCCCCAAATATATCCGTTACTATTCCCTAGAAACTCTGCATTGGTCATTAAGATATTTATATTTTTATCATATAGTACAAATTTACCATCAATTTCAAGATTTAGAGGACTTTTGTATAGAAGCTCGTAAGCTTTTTCATTGATCTCATCATCAAGTATTACCTTTTTTAAAATCTCATCCTTGCTCAATCTATCAATTTCATTATATACCTTTGAAATTATTTCATCTGTTTGCTGAGATAAATTTTTTAAATTGTTATTATTATTATTTACCATTGCTCTATAACTTAGGTAATATATCATTCCATAACCTATAAGAGCAGTAAAAATAATAGGAATGAGTGAATAGAAAATTAAAATCTTTTTCATCTGCTCTTTAAAACTGACAAATTTCTTATTTCCCATTACAATCATTCCTTTTTATTTTTATTTTATCACTATTTTATTTAAATTTCTAGCAATTAAATATTTACATTTTTTCCACCAGTTATTTTAAAGAAAATTAGAAGAGATACAACTGTTGTTAAAGTCAAAATTGTAGATAGTGCTGCTGCTGTACCATAACTTGCTCTAATTACCTCAGTATATATAGATACTGACATTGTCCTAGTAAATCCTGTATATAAAATAACTGAAGAACTCAATTCATTTATTACTGTTATCCAACTTAGTATAGCTCCTGATAATACCCCTGGTAACATCATTATTGAAGTTACTTTAAAAAATGTTTTCACTGGAGAACAACCTAAACTAATTGAAGCCTCTTCCAAGCTTGGACTTATTTGATATAGTATTGCTGCTGCTGACCTCAATGTGTAAGGTAATCTTCTTATTACAAATGAGATTACTATTATAGCTGCTGTACCACTTAGTAATAGTGGCTTACTATTAAAAGCTAAAAGAAGAGTGATACCAATTACAGACCCTGGAATAATATATGGAAACATTGTCATTGTATCTATTATTCCTGTTAAAACATTTCTTTTTCTTGTAGAAATATAGGCTATAAACATTCCCAAGAAAATTATAATTACTATTGCTATTATTCCATATAGATAAGTATTAAATATAGCATTTCCCATTCTAGAAAAGACTTTCTCATAGCTTTCCAACGAAAACTCTGGAACAAACATCGAACCTTTTGTTTTTAAGAAAGAAGTATATACTACTGTAATTTGTGGAATTATTGATAAGAATACTACTAAATATATAAATATATGCATCAATACTCCCTTTACTCCTTTTAACTCCTTTGCTTGCATAGGTCTTAAAGAGCTCATAACAAAAGATTTCTTATTTACTATATATTTTTGTCCTAAAAATAACAAGATAGTTATAAATACTAAAACTGTTGCCATTGCTGCAGCAAAGTTAGCATTTCCACCCATTTCTCCTACAAACTCAGAATATATCAAAACTGGCATAACATTATACCCTTCTCCTATTAACATAGGAGTACCAAAGTCTGCCATAGCATTCATAAATACCAAAAGTCCTCCTGACATAAGAGTAGGTAAAATTAGAGGCATTATAATAGTGCAAACTTTCTTAATTGTTGTGCAACCTAAGCTTTCTGCTGCTTCACTTAATGAAACATCTATTTTTTTTAGAGCTCCTGAAACATATAGATAGATAAATGGATATAGTTTTAATGTAAAAACTAATAGTATTCCTGTAAATCCATATATTGTAGGAAGATTTATCCCCAAAATATCTCTAAAAAACTCTGTAACAACTCCACTTCTTCCACATAGTAAAACCCAAGAGTAAGCTCCTATAAATGGAGGAGATAACATAGAGATAATAATCAATACTTCTACTAAACCTTTTAATTTCACTTTATAAGCAGACATAAAATAAGCCATAGGAACTCCAATAACAATAGCCAGTACTGTTACACAAGAAGTTACCTTAAAACTATTTAAAAGTCCTTGATAATAATACTTTCTTGAAAAAAATCTTACAAAGTTTGTTAAGCTCCACTCATTTGTTATAGGGTCTTTAAAACCACTAATGAATAAAGAGAATAATGGATATATTAAAAATAGTGTAAAAATAAGGGCTATTATTAAAGTTACACTTGTCCAAAAATTCCATTTAAACTTTCTATTTAACATACACCTCAACTCCTTTTATTAAACTCTTTTCTCCATCAGAAGTAAAGATATTTATTTTTTTAGAATTTGGTTTTAAATATAATTTATCTTTTACACCATATATTTTTGTAGCCTGTCCTATATCTTGAGAAAATTCCAATGCTGGCATATTTTCTACTATATCATCTTTTAAAGCTTCTATCTCATATGTATTATACTTTCCTAAAAAAGTACTTGTCTTTATCTTCATTTCTAGCCCTTCTCCACTTTCATGCACTATTGAAAACTCCTCTGGACGAATTGCTACTATAACTTCTTGATTATCTTTCACTTCATCAACTAAATTTTCCATCTCAATTTCATAACCACTTTTAAATACAACAAATTTTTTACCCTCTCTTATTTTTAAATACCCTCTAAAAAGATTAGAATATCCTATAAATGTAGCTACAAACTGATTGTATGGTCTTGTATATATATCATGTGGAGTTCCTAGTTGTTGAATTACTCCTCTATTGATAACAGCTATCCTATCAGAAATAGCCAAAGCTTCCTCTTGGTCATGTGTTACATATACAGTTGTTATTCCAACTTTCTTTTGTACATCTCTTATAGCAGAACGCATCTCCAATCTCAACTTAGCATCTAAGTTTGAAAGAGGCTCATCCATAAGTAAAACACTTGGATGAATTACAATAGCTCTTGCTAGAGCAACCCTTTGTTGTTGTCCTCCTGATAATCTCTCTGGCAATCTCTCTTGATACTCTGAAATTTTTACAACATCTAATATTTTATCCACTTTTTCTTTAATCTCATCTTTATTAATTTTTCTTAATTTTAGTCCATATTCCACATTTTCTCTAACAGTCATATGTGGGAAGATAGCATAGCTTTGGAATACCATTCCTATATTTCTTTTATGTGCAGGGACATCATTTATACACTTATCATCAAAATATATTTTTCCTCCCTCTATACTATTAAATCCTGCTATCATTCTTAGTAGGGTAGTTTTACCACAACCAGATGGTCCTAACAGTGTAAAAAACTCTCCATTTTTTATATTTACTGTCATTCCTGGTATAATTGTATTATCTCCAAATTTTTTTATAACATTATCCACATTTATTGCTACACTCATCTTTACACCTCTCTCTATCTTAAATAAAAAGTGTCCATTTATTGCTATTTTTCAAGTTTATAAATGGACACTAGCTCAATACTTATTTTGTATAGATATCTTTAAATTTATCTAACCATACTGCTTTTTGAGATTTTACAACTTCAAGGTCATCTTCTATTACATTTATATCCTCTAATTTCTTCAATCCTTTTCCTGGCTCAACATCTTTTCTTATACTTCTTCTATTTAATTGAGCTGTAATCATACTTTGTGCCTCTTTACCAGTTAAGAAATCTACAAATAATTTTGCATTTTCTAAGTTTTTACAATTTTTTACTATATATACACCATCAGGTTTTACTATTACTCCCTCTTCCATATAAACTACTTCTACTGGAGCATCAGAGTTTACATATTTTACTGCTCCCTCTTCAAATGTCAATCCCACTGTATACTCTCCATCTGCAACTCCTTTATATACAGCTGAAGAACCAGAAAGTAAAGTATAGTTTAAATTATCCATTAATTTTTCTACATAAGACCAACCATTATCTGGATTTCCATTTCCCATTGCATATAGCATATTTACTAAATGTTCAAAAGATGATGAAGATTTAGCTGGATCAGAAAAAGCTATTTTTCCTTTTAAAGCTGGATTTAATAAATCTTGATATCCTTCTATTTTGATATCTCCTATAAGATTTTTATTTACCATAATTACACTTGGTACTGCTGTAAATCTTGTCATATTTCCTTCTACATTTTTATAACTATCATAGAAAGCTTCTTCATTTTTAGAAGTATATGGTAAGAAATAATCTTTTATTGGCTCTACTGTTGTTATAGTTCCTCCCCATAGTACATCAGCTAATGGATTATCCTTTTCTGATTCGATTCTCTTCATTAATTCTCCAGTTCCTGCTGCTATTACCTCTACTGATACTCCATATTTTACTTCAAACTCTTTTACCAATGGATCTATAAATTCTAATGGATGTGGACAATATACTGTCAATTTTTTTGTATTTTCAGTAGTTTCTACTTCCTTTTCTCCTCCACAACCTATTAAAAATATAGACATCATAATTCCAATTAATCCTAAAAATAATTTTTTCATTTTACTCCCTCCTTATTTTTTTTCTTAATAAGAGAATACCTTATACCTTCTTTTTTATCAATACTATTTTATGCTATTTTATACTTAAAACTTACCTTTTTATCTTTTTAAAAACAAAATAAAAAGGAACTAATGTAAACCCTTAAGTTACAATAGTTCCCTCTTCTATTTTATTATATATTTTCTAAGGCTCTAGCTATATCTTTCAATATATCCTCTACATTTTCTATTCCCACATTCAATCTAACTGCTTCAGGTAAAACACCAGCTTTTATTTGGTCCTCTTCTGATAGTTGTCTATGTGTTGTACTAGCTGGATGTAATACACAAGTACGAGAATCTCCCACGTGAATTACACTTCTTATCCAAGTAAGCTCCTTTATAAATCTCTCTGCTCCCTCTCTTCCACCTTTGACACCTAGTAATATAACTCCACTTCCCCCTTTAGGTAGATACTTTTTAGCATTTTCATATGAATAACTGCTCTCTAACTTAGGATAATTTACCCACTCTATCTTCTCATGATTTTCTAAAAATTTTGCAACTTTTAAAGCATTTTCACTATGTCTTTCCATTCTTAGATGTAGTGTTTCCAATCCTCTCAAGAAAAGAAAAGCATTAAAAGGATTTAGACAAGCTCCAAAATCTCTCAATAAAGTTACCCTAGCCCTTGTTATATATGCAGCTTTTCCAAAATCTTTCCAATAACTTAAGTTATGGTAAGCTGAATCTGGCTCTACAAGGTCTGGAAACTTTCCATTGTCCCAATTAAAATTTCCACCATCTACAATAACTCCACCCAATGCTGCCCCTTGCCCATCTATATATTTTGTAGCTGAATGAGTTACTATATTTACTCCATATTCAATAGGATTACATAGATATGGAGAAGCTAGAGTGTTATCTACTATAACAGGGACTCCCTTCTCTTTCCCTACTCTCACAAGCTTTTCAAAATCTATTACATTCATCTCTGGATTTCCCAAAGTTTCTCCAAAAAGCACCTTTGTATTCTCTTGAAAAGCTGTCTTTATCTCCTCTTCTGAAGCCTCTGGAGAAACAAAAGTAGCAGTTATTCCATACTTTTTCAAGGTAGATTTAAATAGATTAGCTGTTCCCCCATATATAGTTGCTAGAGATACTATATGGTCACCGCAACCACATATATTCAAAATAGCTGTTACATTGGCTGCTTGTCCTGAAGCTAGTGCCAAAGCTCCCACACCTTTTTCTAGCTGTGCTATCTTTTCTTCAAAGGCTGTAACTGTTGGATTTCCTATTCTTGAATACATATACCCATCTCTTTTTAAGTCAAATAGCTCTGCTAAAACCTCTGGAGAGTTGTAGTCATAAGTTGTAGTCTGATATATTGGATATACTCTTGGTTGCCCCTCAGTAAACTCTCCACTCCCTTGTACAAGTTGTGTTTCAATTTTAAATTCCTCTCTGCTCATAAAATCCCTCCTGTTTTGTTTATATAAAAAAAATCTCTATTACCATCAAGTAATAGAGATTGATATACTTTAATATCAGCCATCTGTCTGGAATTAGCACCACATCTTTTGATAGGTTGCTGAAACGTCATAGAGCCAGTCTCTCGGTTTCTCTTGATGGTTTTTGTTATTTTTTATTTCTTTGTTGAAAATGATTATATACCTTTACTTTTCTTTTGTCAATAATTTTTTCTATAAAAATTTTATACTTTTTAACTCTTCTATAAGTCAAAAAGATTTTCTAAAAATTTAGCTGCAGCATCTTCATCTGAACTTCCAATAACTTTACACTCTTTTAAAATCTCTTTTAATCTTTTATCCCCATTTCCCATTATTATTCCCATTCCAGAATTTTCTAACATTTCTTTATCATTTAAAGCATCTCCAAAAGAGATTATTTCTTTAAAATCTATATTTTCGTATTTTAATAATGTTTTTAATGCTTCCCCTTTATTTGCTTTTTTACTCATTATTTCTAAACAAGTAGGTTGAGAAGTAGCAATATTTAAATACTTATCTAATTCTAAATTTTTCATTTTTTTCTCTAATTTTTCTATAACTTTTCTATTAGGATTTATAAAAAATATCTTTTCAGCTTCCACATTTTTAAATTTATCTAAATTGGATATTTGAGGAGAATATTTTGATTCTTTATGAAAATCAATATAATCTTGCACTATTCTATCAGTATACCAATCTTTTCCCTTATAAATACTTCTCGAAGTTCCCTCTTCAACCTCTAATTCTAATAGTGTTTTTATTAATTTTCTATCTATGCTTTCTCTCCCTATCTCATTCCAATTTTCACTATGAATAAATGAACCATTTCCTGAAATTAAATATTTTGCCACTCCAATTTGGTTAAAGAAATATTTGGCATCTTCATAGTGTCTACCTGTAGCTATTACAAACTTTATTCCTTTTTTTTCAAGTTTTCTTATTGTGCTTACTGTATAGTCACTTATTCTATGCTGTGAATTTAATAATGTCCCATCTAAGTCAGATACAACTATCTTATATCTCAATCATTTCCCCTCCCTTTATTAAAAAAGGTAACCTTTTGGCTACCTTTTAAACTTTAATTTGTTTTAAATATATTTCTTATTTTCTCACTATAGAATTTTTTCATTTCTTCTCTTGGATATTCTAAAATTTTCTTTAAATCCATCTCTTTTGGATTATTTTTAAGATTTTCTCTTAAGCAACTAGTAAATACTAATCTTCCATCAGTATCTACATTTATTTTTGTAACAATTGATTTTGAAGCTTTTTTCAATTCTTCATCTGGAATTCCAATAGCATCTTTTACTTCTCCACCAAATTCTTTAAATTTTTTTATATATTCTTGAGGTACAGATGAAGAACCATGTAATACTATTGGGTAAGAACCTATTTTTTCTTTAATCTCTTCTAAAATATCCAATCTTAGTTTAGGGTCTTCTCCTGGTTTAAATTTATGTGCTCCATGAGCAGTTCCTATTGCTATTGCTAAAGAATCTACTCCTGTTTTTTCTATAAATTCAATAGCTTCTTTAGGTCTAGTAAAATGAGAATCATCTGAACTATGTTCATCTTCTACTCCCGAAATAATTCCTATCTCTCCTTCAACAGAAGCATCATACTCTTTTGCCAATTCCACAACAGATTTTGTTATCTCCACATTTTTTTCAAACTCATATTTTGAAGCATCTATCATTACTGATGAAAAACCATAATCTAAACACTCTTTTATCATATCTACTTCTTTTCCATGGTCTAAATTAAGTGCAACTGATATTTTTGAACCTTTTGCTCTAATCTCCTCTATCGCTCCTTTTATCATTAGTGGTAAAAGTTCTTTTCCTATATATTTCCTTGCACTTGCAGATATTTGAAGTATTACATCACTATCTGTTTCTACACAAGCTTCTAAAATAGCTTGTAATTGTTCCATATTACAAAAGTTGAAAGCAGGTATTGAGTATCCACCTTCATTTGCTCTTTTAAACATTTCTCTAGTATTTTCTAATCCTAATTCTTTATAGCTATATTTTTTCATTTATTAACCCCTTTTTATTCTCTCTAATACCTCTTCTATTTCAGGAATAGAGTTTCTTCCACCTAATTTTTCTACCGACAATGAAGCACATGCAGAAGCAAATTCTATATTTTTTTCAATTGAAAAACCATTGCTCAATCCATATACAAAAGCTCCATGGAAAATATCTCCAGCTCCTGTTGTATCAATTGCTTTCGTTTTAAAAGCCTTAAACTTTCTTACTTTTCCATTCTCTTCCATAATAGCTCCTCTTTCTCCTAAAGTAACTATTATAGTGTTTTTGTTTAGTTCTTTCAATTTTAGAAGAACTTCCAAGAAATTATCCTCATCTATTTTATTTATACCACAATAATCCTTTGCAAAATCTTCAGAACATACAAGATAGTCAACTAAAGCTCCTAATACTACTGTCCCTTTTTTAAATGTCCCAGCATCTAATACTTTTATTGTATTTGGAAATAATCTTATTGCTTCTAAAGCTAAATCCAATTCATGTCCATCAAAATGTAGAATCTTAGGTTCATTTTCATATTTAAATTCTATTTTATCTATTTTTTCCTCTTCACGATAGTTTATTATAGTTCTAGAACCATTACTTCCATTTGCTATAATTAAACTACAAGGTGTAACATATTCGTCTTTTATTAAGATATTTTTTGTATCTACTCCTACACTTTTTAAATCATTTAAAATCTCATTTCCATAAACATCATTTCCTAATGTAGTAATATATGAAACTTCTTCTCCATATTTCCCTAAAAGATAAGAGGCGTTCCCTGCAGGTCCGCCACTTACCATTATTCTCTCTTGTGCCTTATATTTTCTATTTTCTACTGGGAAATTTGGTAAAAGATATGTTATATCATAAGCTGAATGCCCTACACATAATATTTTCTTCATACCTTTACCTTCCTTTTTTATATATTAATACTCATCTTTTGCATTTATAACGTGTGTTTTTGTTTTAATAAAGTTTGGTACAATTAATATTACTAATAATATTACAACTATTGCATATACTCCAATCTCTCCAACACCTTCTACTGCTTTTCCTATAAGGATTCCTAAAACTCCAAAATCAAGATCTCCAAATGTAGTATTTTGGAATCCTATGCTTCCTAATACTGGTAATAATGCTGCTGGTAAAAATGCTAGTAATAACCCATTTACAAATGACCCTACTATTGCTCCTTTTTTACCTCCAGTAGCATTTCCGTATATTCCTGCTGTAGCTCCACAGAAGAAGTGAGGTACTAATCCAGGAATAATTAATACTGCTCCCATTGCTCCTAGAACGATCATTCCTATAACTCCACCTATGAACGAAGAGATAAATCCAATTAACACAGCGTTAGGTGCATATGTAAAAAATACTGCACAGTCTACTGCTGGTATTGCATTTGGTATTAATTTTTGTGATACCCCTTGGAAAGCTGGAATTAATTCTGATAGTATCATTCTTACTCCATTATACACAATTGTTACTCCAACAGCAAAGCTTAAAGCTGAAGTTATTGCAAATACTATATAGTTTTTTCCTCCTGAAAGATTAGTCATAACATATTCAGGCCCTGCAGCTATAGCAGCTACTAGATAAAATACTAACATTGTTATTGCTGTAGATATTGTACTATCTCTTAAGAAGTTAACTTTTTCTGGAATTACGATATTTTCTGTACTGTCTTCTTTATTTCCTATTTTCTCTCCTATAAATGCTGATAAATAGTAACCTAAAGAACCAAAATGTCCCATAGCAATTCCATCATCATCAGTTACTAAATCTGTATATTTTTGTCCTATACTTGGAGATATAGCTGACCAAGCTCCTAATAATATACCACCAATTAAAATTAAAGTTGTTCCTTTCATTCCTGATGTTGACAAAACAGCTGAGAACATACATGCCATAAAGAAACTATGGTGTCCTGTTAAGAAAATATATTTATATTTTGTAACTCTTGCAATGATTATATTTATTACTAATCCAGTTACAAGAATAAACATTGTTTCTTTACCTAATAAATTTTGAGCTATTGAAGTTATAGCTTCGTTATTTGGAACAACTCCTGTTATTCCAAATCCTTCTTGTATCATTTTTCCTAATGGGTCTAGATTTTTTACAATGAAATCTGCTCCTGCTCCCAACATTATATATCCTAATATTGGTTTTAAAGTTCCAGTAATTAATTTATTAAAAGGTTTCTTTAATGCTAATAATCCTACTAAAGATATAATTCCTAATAAAAATGCTGGGCTTGTTAAAATATCATTTCCTATTATTTTTAAAAACTCCATTTTTCTTCCTCCTAAACTTTATATATTATTATTTTTTATTTAACTAATTCTTTTATTCTTTCTAAAACATCTTCTTTTATTTTTTTCTTGTTTGTATAGCTTCTTATTTCAGCTACATTATACCCTTGTAATTGTTCAGCAAGTTGTTTTACTGTTACTATTAAATCTGCTTGTTTTCCAGCTACAGAGTTAAAATCTGATGAAGCTACTTCTGCTTCTATTCCCTCCTCTTTACAAATTTCATCAATTTTCATAGCACACATTAAGCTACTTCCAATTCCATTTCCACATACAGTTAAAATTTTTATCATTTTTCTTCCTCCTGAATTTTTTATATTATTTGTTTTATTTCTTCTATAGTATTAGTTTTTAGTAATTTCTCTATTTTTTCCTCATCATCTACTATTTCCATAAGTTCAGTTAATGTGTTGATATGAGAACTATTATCTTTTGCTCCTAGGACAAAAAATAATTGTACTTCCTCTCCATTATCAAATTTTACAGGTTCATGTAATTTTAATAATGCTAAGCAACTTTCATTAACTCCATCTTCTGGTCTAGAATGAGGCATAGCCACATTTGGAGCTATTATAATATATTCACCAAATTTTTTTATATTTCCTATCATTGCTTGAATATAACTTTCTTTTATTTTATTTTTTTCCAATAAATGGGTAGCAGCAATCTCAATAGCTTTCTGCCAACTTTCTACTTTTGTTAATACAGTTATATTATCCGCCAAAATATCTTTCAACATTTATATTACCTCCATCTTTGTTCTAATTTATTATAAAATATTCTTAAACAAAATTAAAGATTTGATTTTTTTCAAAAAAAGAGAGAAAAAACTCTCTCCTTTTTTTATATATTTATACATTTTAATACATCTTTTGAATTTTTACATCTCTTTAATTTTTTTAATAGTTCATTTTCTTCAAAATTTTCAATTATTTCTACCAAACTATCTAGATGTTCTCTACCATCTTGTGAACAAAAACTTATTACTACATTTATTTTATTACCATCTATAAAATCTATTCCTTCTTCATAAATTGCCAATGAGAATCCTGTCTTACTAACTTTTGATTTAGCTTTTGCATGAGGAAATATTACTCCAGGTACAAAAAGAATATAGTTTCCAAACTCTTTAACTATTTTTACCATCTCATCAATATAATCTTCTTTAATGCACCCATCTCTTAATAATAAATTTCCTGTTTCAATTATTGCTTCTTCCCAATTTTTAGCTTTTCCTTTTATAATTATTCTACTTTCAGGTAATAGGTCAAATATTGTATTTTTTTTCTGACAAATATCGTCTATTAATTTTGTATCTAAAAAATTTTTTAAACTTTTTAATAATTTTTCTGTTACTACAATATTAGAGTTATCTTCTAAAACCTTTATTAATTGAGAAAAAAGTATCTTCTTATTATCTCTAGGAACTGGATAGTTATCTAAACTTTGAATATCCTCTTTAGATAAAATTGGATTTACTCTTATTACATCTCTATTAGTATTAAAATTATCTAATGGAACTGTTGTTAAAATTAAATCTATATCTTTTCTTCTTTCAACCTTTTCTAATAAATATCTTGGAATAGCATCTACTATCTCAACTCTATAAATATCTTTAATCTGTTGAGCTAGTAATTTTGAACTTCCATATCCTGAACCACAAACTATCAAAACCTTTAATTTTTCTTTTTTTATTTTAATATTTCTATCAATAGCTGCTTTAAAATGAATTGTTAAAAAGGCTATCTCATCATTTGTAAATGTTATCCCTATAAAATTCTCTAATTTTTCAACAGCTTTTTTAATTATTGAAAATAAATTAGGATAGCTTTCTACAACTTCTCCATAAATACTATTTTCTAATTCTATTCCATTTTTTATCCTATATATAGTTGGTTTTATGTGATTTATCAATCCTAATATCAGAGTTTCATCATTTGCTATATCTACTTCTAACTCTTTATTTACTTGTTCTATAAAGTTTTTTACCATTATCTCTATCTCTACCCAGTTTTCATAATAAGAGTATGTAATATTATAAGTATGACTTCCTAAAAAATAGTCAGTTATCTTTAAATACTCTTCTTTTGAAAATTCCATTTCATAAAATCCTTCTAATAGAGCTTTAGATTGAATTATAGCTTCATATTCCTTAGTATTTTCCAAAAAATTACTATTTTTTATATTTTTTATCTTATTATCATTTTTATTAAAATAAATAACTAAAGTTATATATTTTAAAATAATATCATAAGCTTCATCAGAGATTATTTTTTCCATTAACTTTTGACAATAATTTATAAATAATTTTATTCCCTCTTGATTTATATCTCCTAGATATTCATAAATAATATTATCTAAAAATTTACTTTTTTCTCTTTTACATAATGTAATCGCTTTTAGAGTACATTGTCTAATCTGTTCTTCACTTCCCTCGATTACTAATCCTTTTTTAGGTAGGATTTCTAATTTTAAACCATATACATCTAAAACTTTTCTTATATCTCTCAAATGAGCTTTTACTGTACTTATACTAATATCTAAAAAATCTGATAAAGTTGATTGTTTGATTTTTCTTATCAAACATATATTTAACAAAATAAATAGTTCTCTCTCCTTTGCAGAAGGAATATATGGAATATTTTCATTTAATATTTTTTCTATCTCTTCTATATTCTCTATAAAACACTCCCCTTTATTTAATAAAATCTGATTCTCTTTATTTAACTCTTCATTTATTTTATCCAACTCATAACGAATTGTTCTTTCACTTACCTTAAAATACTCAGCTATATCTTTTAAGAAGATTTTTTTATCTTGACTTAATAAAAACTTTAAAATTTTAGTTGAACGACTTGTTAACATCTCCATCTCCCAAATAATCTTTTTAATTAAAGTATACTCTATTATCTTATTATTTTAAACGTATATTTTTTGGCAATTTTTTCTTTCAAATTATGTCATCTAAATTTTATTCAATATAAAATAAAGACTGAAAAAATTAATTTCTTTTCAGTCTTATTTTCAACAAAATTAATATTTAAATATTAAAACTTTTTTAAATTTTTATATTATCTTAACTCTAGTTCCCCTCTCTCCAGAAATAGCCTTCTCCACCTGCAGTTTCCTATCAATTCTTACCTTTAAATCCTCAAGGTGTGTAATTATTCCTATCTTGATATTTTCCTCTCTTCTAATATTTTCAATAGCTTCCATAACCTTATCCAGAAGCTTACTGTCCAAGCTACCAAATCCCTCATCTAAGAAGAAAAACTCTAGTGGAATCTTTCCTTTTAGTTGCAGTTGTTTAGATAAAGCAAGGGCAAGACATAGTGAAACAACAAATATCTCTCCACCAGAAAGAGTTCCTACCTTCCTTTTGATACCATCATTAAACATATCTATTACATAGAAGTTACACTCATCATCTGTATATAGCTTGTATCTTCCATTGGTAATTCTAGTGATATAGTGAGAGGCATTTTCAATGACACCTTTCAATTTCTTAGTAGTTAAGAAGTTGACAAAGCCACCTTTACTAAACTTCTTATACAAGTCCTCAGCCATTGCTCTTTTTCTTCTAATCTCTTTCTGCTCTTTTCTCTTCTCCTTAGAGTCAGCAAGTTGAGTTTTTTGTAGAGCAATATCACTAGAAATTTGTTCTATTCTCTGATAAGTATCTAAAATCTCTTGGTTTAATCTCTCTTTTAATTGTGAAATCTCTTCCCAAAGCTCAATAGAAAAATCTTTTCCCTGCACTCTGCTCTCTAAATCCCTTAAAAGAACATTTACCTCTTTCCAGCTCTCCTCATAGCTCTCTATCTTTTGAGAATACTCTCTCTCTTCTAATACAGATATATAGCTATCTCTTACCTCTTCTATTGTTACAAAGTGATATTTAGAGATAAGCTCCTCAATAGTTTTATTTAACTCCTCTATTTGAGAATTTACACTATCTCTCTTCACTTGATAGCTATTTATTCCCAATCTTATCTTCTCTAATCTATCTTTTATCTCCACTATTTGAGAGTCATTTTTAACTATTATCCTATTTATACTTGCTATCTCTTCCTCATATTTTCTTATCTTTTGATAGTTTGCCTTTAGCTCATCTCTTCTTTTTTCTAGCTCCTCTTTTCTCTCATCTACAAAGCTCTCTCCCAATCTAGCTATACTCTTCTCAAGACTAGATTTTCTAATACTATGCTCATCTATCTCAGCTAGATAATCTTGTAGTCTACTCTCTGATTTCTCTATATTTTTCTGAGTATTTTTACACTTCTCTTTCATTTGAATAACTATGCTATTTACTCTTTCCCTTTCCTTTGCAAGAGTGTCAAGCTTTCTCTCTTCCTCTCTATATTCCTCTATTAGTCTATCTTTATCTGAGATTATCTCTTGATAATAGGATTCATCTACAACTCTCTCCTTGTAGATAACCTCTAATCTTTCAATACTCTCCTTAAGGGATAGAATACTTCCACTTATCTTTCCTATATCAGCTATATTTGAAGATTTTTTCTCACTAGCTTTTTTCAAATCCCACTGAATTTTTTCTATATCCTCACTGCTATTATGCTCTATCTTATTGTGATGAATAGACCCACATACAGGGCAAGGCTCTCCCTCTTTTAGCTCCTTAGCCAACTCATAAGCAAGGTTCTCCCTTCTCTTCTCCTCTAGTATTTCCAGTTGAGAGTCTATATCTCTCTCCTCTTCCTTCAGTAGCTCTAGCTTTCTCTCTAGCTCCTCTAGTCTAAGTAGGTACTCCTCTTTTTGAGATTTTTTCTCTCTATAATCTCTAATAACTCTTTGATACTCCTCTATCTCATCTCTATAGTTACTCAGATTCTCCCTTGATACCTCTGGAAGATTAGCTAACTCCCTCTCCTTTTCCTCTAATTCATTGGTATTATTAGCTAAATCTTGAGTATGCACCCCTATCTCTTTTTGAATTTCTTCCAGATTTCTCTTAGCTCTCTCTAGCCCTTTTTCCACATATTCAAGGTTTCCTTTATAGCCAATGACTTCGTTAAGAGTATCCTCCTCTGACTTATCAAAATATATTTGAGATTTCTCTAGCTCCTTTTTAGAAATCTCCTCTTTTTGTATCTTGGTATCCTCTTCTAGCTTTTTAATACCCTCTTGATATTGTACCTCTTGAGTTTCTAGCTCCCTTAACTGATTCTCTACCTTTCTTTTCTCCCCTTGAGATATCTCCAATTTTTCAATATACTCTCTTATCTCATTGGCATTTCTTCCCTTAGTCAGTTGAGTTCTGATATACTCTATACTCTCTTTTTCTAGCTCTAGTCTACTCTTTCTCTCTAGTTGCTCATTATATTTTTCTATCTCTTCCTTAAGATTTTTCAATTCATAGTATCTTTTCTCAATCTCTTTATGCTCTTTAGTTTTTCTCTCTACCTCTTCTACTATGTTAGCCTTTTCTTTTTCTAGCTCATCTATCTTTTCAGCAGTTATATCTACTAGCTCTGCTAACTCTTCCTCTAGCTCCTCATCTTTTTTCTTCCAAAAATCCATCTCTTTTTTCATCTTATCTTGAAGAGCTTTTCCATATTTCTCCATAGCAAAGATTTTCTCAAGCATCTCTCTTTTGTCTGCACCCTTTAGCTTTACAAACTCACTAAATTTTCCTTGAGGTAGTACCACTGTTCTTGTAAAGTCATCATCAGACAATCCAAAATCCTCAGCTATTATTTTTTCCAATTTTTTTATTGAATCAGCTACTATCTCCCCATTTTTTCTAAGGATAGTCTCCTTCTCTTTTAATACTTCCTCTCCCTTACTCTTCCCTAGAGCATACTTTCTACTTACCTCATAGATATCCTCATCTAAAGCAAATTTAAAATATACCTCCATCTTCTTAGAAGAGGTATTCAAAAAGTTTTTCAAGCTTTTACTATCTTGGTCTAACTCAGCAGTTCTTGGAATTTTTCCATATAGTGAGAATATCATAGCATCTAGTATTGTAGATTTTCCACTTCCTGTCTCTCCAAAAATTCCAAACAATCCATTTTCACATAGTTTTTCAAAATTTATTACCTGCTTTTCCTTATAGCTTTGTAATCCCTCTATCTCTAATAACAGTGGTCTCATTACTCCTCCCCCTCTACTAGTCTCATAAATAGCTCTACCATCTCTTCACTTGGCTCTATTCCATCAAACTTTTTATAGTACTCCTTAAAACTCTCCTTGATATCTAGCTCTCCATTTTCATAGTAAGTGATATTCTCTTCCTCATTTTCATCTACATATTTCACATCTATCTCTACAATATTCTTATTCTTACGAAGTTCCCTTATCTCACTACTAGCTAGATACCTATCAGTAACGATTTTAAGATATACCCACTCCTGCACACCTACAAGAGATTGAGATAATTCAAGAGCTTTATCTATCCCCTCTACCTCATATTTTTTTATAGGCTTGTAGTTCTCTAGCTCTATCTCTCTTATCTCTGTATCTAAATCTCCCTTTACATCAGCTAAGAATATTTTTTTCTTGTATCTATTCTCTGTAACCCTATACTCTATTGGAGAACCAGAGTAACAGGCTCTTTTTCTACTGTACTTCATAGGTTTATGTATATGTCCCAGAGCTATATAGTCCACCTCTGGTAAATCCTCTAAGTCCACTCCCTTACTTCCACCTAGCTCTGCCTCTCTCTCATCTCCATCTCCTACACTTCCCATTATGAAAAGATGTGCCATTATGATTTTAGGGATATTTTCATTTTCTACCTCCACTATCCCTCTCTTTAGAAGAGCTCCTATCTTTTCAGAGTAAGTTAAATCTCTATCTATACTCTCCCCTAACTCCTCCTCTTTTTCAGCCAAAAGATTTTTGTATATCTCATCTAAATATGCCTCACTTACATATGGTAGGGAGTAAAGAAAGACTCTCTCCCCCTCAATATTCAGGATTAGTCCCCCCTCAGTTGCCCTTTCCACTTGGAATTGTCCATACTCTCCTATCTCCTTTACCTCTAAAGGATTTTCATAGATGATAATTCCAAAATCCTTAGCTAAATTTTTAGAAGCTACCAATCTCTCTGCACTGTCGTGGTTTCCAGGAATTATAACAATGGCTCTCTTCCCAAAGTTAGAAATCTTTTTCATAGCATCAAAAAATAGCTTTTCAGCCTCTGAGCTTGGAGATGGTGTGTCAAATATATCTCCAGCTATTAAGATAAGCTTTGGATTTTTATCTGTAACTATCTTTTCCAATGTATCTATAAAGAGTTTTTGCTCCTCTATTCTCTTTGCACCCTCTAATTTTTTCCCTAAATGCCAATCTGATGTATGTAAAATCTTCATTTTCATACCCCTCCTACTTTTATCCTGTTTCTATATTAGCATATCTAACTACAAAATTCAAATTTTCCAGCACAACTTATAGGCTTTTAATTTTTCTAGTTTTATCTATTTATATTTAAATTTAGAAATAAAAAAACTCAAGAACAACTAAAATAAAAGTTATCCTTGAGTTAGTTTAATTTAAGTATTCTTTTTTATTATAAATTTTCACAAGGAAATTTCATTCCCCATTGTTTACGAATAGTGTCCATCACATTCATCACTTTTAAAGTTATCTCATGTGGCATCTCTTCACACTCTAACTTACTATTTTTTATAGCTTTATAAGATGCTATTACCTCATACTCATATCCACTTACCTGTTTTGGTATCTCATAAGTTTTTACTAATCTATGCTCCTTATCAAATTGCTCTATTTTCTCAGGATTATTTATATTTGTAATAGCTAAATACCCCTCTTCTCCATAGATATATCCCATTCTATCTGTGGCTGTAAGCATTGTAGCATGTAGTGTTGCCATCTTTCCACCTTCCCAGAAAAGAGTAATACTATCTGTAAAATCTATTCCCTCTGGAGAAAATACAGCATGAGCTTGAATATCCTTTACCTCATCTCCAAATACCATCATAGAAAAGTTAATTGGGTAAATTCCTAAGTCTAATAATGCCCCACCAGCTAGCTCTGGCTTTCTCATTCTCTCTACATTTTTTATAGGGTAACCTAAGTTAGCTTGAATAGTATGCACCTCTCCTAACTCCCCAGACTTTACAATTCCATTTATTATCTCTCTTGATGGCATATATCTTGTCCAAATTGCCTCTGTTATAAATATATTTTTCTCCTTAGCTAATCTAAATAACTCTCTAGCTTGCTCTTCATTCACTGTAAAAGCTTTTTCACATAGAATATTTTTCCCATTCTCTATACATAGTTTTCCATGTTGATAGTGATGAGAGTGTGGAGTTGCTATATATACTAAGTCTATCTTCTCATCTTTTACCAACTCTTCATAGCTTCCATAAGCTTTTTTTATACCATACTTCTGTGCAAATTCCTCAGCTTTCTTTATATCTCTTGCTCCCACTGCATATAGTTCTATATCCTTATGAGCCATTCCTTTTATTGTTTCTGCCATGATACCACCTATGTATCCAGCTCCTAATATTGCTACCTTCATCTTATCCCTCCATTTTATCAAATTTTCTCCTATATATTTTATCATATTTTTTTACAAATAAAAATAGAGCTACTACCTAGATTGTGTAATAACTCTATTTTCTAATACAAGCTTCTATTTTTCAACAGAACTAATTACCTTTTCCCCATCAAAAACATACTCTAACTTGATTATCTCTTTTACTCCATATTCCATTCTACTAAAATTTTAGTAAGAAAGAATTATCTTACTGAACTTTTCAGTAACTTCTTACTTACTATTTAGAAAAATGACTTTCAAAGTGATAAGATATACTTCAATCTTAAGCTACTTCCATTCTTTTTAGGTGGAGAGTATATCTCTTCATAGTCATATCCACAACTCCTCATAGCTGAACATACAGTTTTAGGAGCTCTAACTATTTTCATTTCTTTTTCTATATTTCCAGCTACAATCTCATACTCTTTTACTCCCTTAGCCTTTAAATCATCTAGCTGTTTCTTAATATATTACTTCATCTACACTTGGATTATCTGTCTTTTTATTTTTTCTTGTAACTATTATGACTTTTTCCTCTGTATTCTTTAAAATCTCTGTTTTATTTATCTCTTTTTTAACAAGAAGTTTTTTATCCATATCTATTTCAAATATCTCTACATCTTTAGGTATCAAGTGATAGTTTAGTCTTATAAAATAATCTAAAACAGTTTCTCCATTTTTTACTCTACTTTTCTTTAAAACTAAAATCTTTTTATAATTTTTTGGAGCCAAAAAGAAATAGTACAGTGTTTCTCTTAAAGTAGATAATTTAGCACTTGGATTATTATTCTCCTTTGTCCACTCATAAGCCTTACACTCTATCAAATAATTTGAGTTTCCCAAATCAAATCTATGTTCTCTCTTCTCCTCAAATCCTATCTCAACTTTCTTTTGTTCCTCTAATTTTTCTTGTAAATACTCTTCTAATAATAATTTAGTAACTTCTTCAAACTTACTTCCTTTAAATGTATTTGTCATAGTCTATCTTTCCTCATCTTTTAGTTTTTCATTTGAAACCTCATAAATTTCAATTTCATCATTAAATACTATCTCCATTTTCTTAGCAACTTTTAAAATACTACTTCCTTGTCTTATTAACTCTTTTTCTTCTTTAGTTTCTCCCTCAATTATCTCTAAGATTTTTTCATCTTTATTATCTTTTAAAGATTCAATTTCTACATAAGTATATTTTAATCTGTCATACCCTTCTGGAAGATAGAAGATAATCTCTTTTATTGACTTTTTATTTATAATATAAGTTTTTTCCATATTCCAATTTGAAAAGTAATGAGTTAAAATTCCAATCTTATTTAAAAATCTCCTATTTGAGTTATTAGAAAGTATAAAATACTTATCTTTTTCTAGCTTGAATATTTCTTCAATATTCTCAATTTTTTTAATTTGAGTTTTTATACATTCAATAAACCAAAATTCATTTAGTAAATTGATATAGGAATTTATTAAGTAACTTTTAGTATTTATTAAATTTTTAATAAATCTATTTTCATAAATTGTTTTATACCCTTTAAAATCTTTCTCCCATTCACTTTTCTTTGATAGAAAAATTAAAGAAAAACTATATTTTAAATTAAAATTTAAAAATTTATAAAAACTACTATTTTCTTCACTAACAAAACTATAAATTTTAGTTAATTCTTCCTCTGTTAATTGAATTTTACTTATTTTTTCAGCCTTTTTCATTCTTATACTATCAGATAACTCATTAAGCCTAGAATTTAAATTTTCTAATTTTAATTCAGAAATTTTTATTTCTAGCTCTTCATAGTTATCTATTATAAAGTCATCACTAATATTGTAATATACTTTATCCATTAATCTTAAAATTATATCTCTTGTACAATTAACTGGAATACTCCCTGTTGATAATCCAAAAATATCTGGCTTATTATAAATATAATCAATTATATCAAATTTTCTATCCCATTCTTTCTCAGCACTTTGAATATATATTTTTTCTAATAATTTGTTAGAATCATATAAATATTTATTTTCTATTGAATTTATGATATTTTTTATTTCAGTTTCTTTTTTACTCTTAGTCCCCTTTTTTTCTAATAAAAATATCAAAAGTAACCTTGTGTATTCTTTTAATAAAATCATATCAACTTCTTCTCTTTTTCTTGTAAAAATTTCTTGGTACCTTAAAATATCTTCAATATCATCATTTTCTACCATCTCATTAAATAGATTTAGTATAGATTTTAGTATAATTATCTCTTGTTCCTCTGATAATTTTTCATAATACGTTTCATAATATCTTAGTCCACTAAATAAATACAGCTCTTTTATTTCTTTAGAATACACTTCATTATTTTTTAAGTATTTATATTTTAATTTTAAAAAATCAAAATATGCTCTTGCTGTTGAATATTCTTGTTTTTCTAAATAATATTTTCCTAATACTAAATTTACATCTGAAATTTCTTCAAATAAATTATTATCAGGTTCTTTAATTAACAGTTTATATATTTTATATAAAAATCTCACTGCTTTTTTCATTTCTCTAATAACTAAAGTATTTCTTTCGTAATTCTCTTTTCTTTCTATTCTCTCTTGCTCACTATTCGTAACACTATTCTTAAATTCTTTTGGTAAATTAATATTCTCTTGAAAATCTTCCTGTTTTTTATTATCAATTTTTTCAAAAGGTAAAATATAATCTTCTGGAATTTCTTTTAAACTGTCTGCCATCAAAAGCTCTTGGTAATAAAATATTGTTTCTTCTAAAAGAATGAAATCTTTTTCTAAAATAGCTTTCATAATTTTTTTTCTTATTTCATAATACATATTCTCTAAAGCTTTTATATTTCTTATTTTTAGTAACTGGTTAATAATTTCTTTATCCCAGTTAGTTTTAAAATATCCATTATTTGTTATTTTAAAAGTTTCTTTTATCATATTATATAACTCATAAAAAACAACTATATTTAACCCAATAAAAAGAATAGGAGAAACATTAAAGAAATATAAAATTAACAAAAATACTGTTAAATAAAGTGGTCTTCCTTCTCCTAATAAAGTTAATAATACATATTTTTTAAAATCATCATTTAATCCTATTAAATAAATATATATAGCAACTAAAACTGAAATTACTCCTAAATATATTTCTAAAGACTGAGAAATATTTACTATAATTTCTATTAAACTTATTATTGGATTTTCTCCCTTATTGAATAAAAATTTTAAATTTCCATTAATAAAATCAAATATTAATTGACTATCAATCTCATATTCATTTATATAATAAGTTATTATTTTACTTACTATCAAAATTATTATAAAAGCTTTTAACCACTTTTTTTCTAATTTTTCTCTATTCTCATTATCTGATAAGCTATCCAATATTGGAGAAATAAATACAAATAGTAAATTCATTGTAATTATTCCTCCCCATACTATTATATTTTCCAACTTCTCCCCCTCATATTTAACTAAACTTTCTAATAACTCATTTCATAATAAAGTATAAAGTTTATTATTTAATTCAAAATAATCTTTTTAAAAATAAACTTACTTCTGAAATAAATATTTTCTTCTATTAATTTTATCCAGCTTTTCTACTCTATTTTATCATATTTTCCTATAATTTCTAAATAGATTTTACTTACTTTTCTCACTATACTTAAATTTTAGTATAGTGCTTTTTATCTTTTTAATTCTATATCCCATTCTACTAAAATTTTAGTAAGATAGATTTTTTATTATCTTTACTTTCCATACCTTCTATAATTTTACTACTATTTTCTCACTGATACCAACTAATATAAATAAGTATCAGCTCTTTAAATAAAAAAAGGTGTCAATGATTTCTCATCAACACCAAAACTACTAAAATCTCAAAGATAGACAGCTAAGTCCCCCATCAATCTTTCTAAACTCAGATGTATCTGTGCATATTACCTTGTATCCAGCTTCCTCTATTGCTTTTTTCACCTTAGGATATCCACTTGGTACAATCACAGTTCCATTTACCCAGATACAGTTAGAAGCATAAGCCTCATCTTCTGGTATCACTATCTTCTTATAATCTTTGAACTCTTCCTTTGTTATAAACTCTCCAGATACTAAAAGAGTATTATTTTCTATATAGTTTACTCCTGTTTTTAAGTGTAATACCTCTTCTAATGTTACTTCACTTCCAGTATGTCCATACTTTTCTAAAATCTCTATAAACTGTTTTATTCCCTCTGCATTAGTTCTAGCAGATTTTCCCACATAGAAGTGATTTCCTACCATCATTACATCTCCACCATCTAAAGTTCCAGGCTCTTTTATATACTCTATCTTCTCCTCTGGATAGTATTTCTTTATAGGTTCAATGATATACTCCTTCTCCTTATTTCTACTACTTGCCCCTGGATTTGTTATAATAGCACAATTTTTAGTTAGCACAGCTACATCTTCTACAAAGCAAGAATCTGGAAATTCATCTAGTGGCTCTAATACCTCTACCTCTACTCCACATTTTTTCAATGTCTCTATATACCCCTTATGTTGCTCCAAAGCTTTCTCATAGATAGGTTTCCCTAACTCTGGTGCTGAAGTTATTCCATCACATATTGATTTACTTGGTGTTCTCACAATTACATTTTTAAACATATTTTTCCCTCCGTTGTTTTATATATTAAATTCCATATTTATCTTGTAATTTTTTTAAAGTTCCATCTTCTTTTAACTCAGCTAAAGCCTTATTAAAACTTTGTTGTAAAGCTATATCATCTTTATTGAAAGCTATAGAACAAGCTTCTCCATCACCATAACCAAAGATAGCTAACTCTGGATTTTTTTCTATATACTCATTAGCCACTACCTCTCCTACCATAATACAATCTACTTTCTGACTTTTTAATGCTAACAATGTTCCGCCCGTTGATGAAAAAGCTATTACCTTTGCTCCCTCTATACTTCTAGCTGTTGTTTCATAGCTAGTTCCTAAATCTACTCCAAAAGTTTTTCCCTTTAGTTCTTCCATAGTCATAGGATTATTTTTATTCATAATATAGGCTGTCTTTGATTCGTGATAAGGTATAGAAAAATTAACTACTTTTTCTCTCTCTGGGCTTGAACTTATCCCGGCTATTACAATATCTATCTTTTTAAACTGTAAAGCAGAGATTAATCCATCAAAATTCATATCTTTCCACTCATACTTAATTCCTATCTTCTTTGCCACAGCATCAATTACATCTACATCATAACCTACTATTTTTCCATTTTCCAAAGTTTCAAATGGTGGATACTCAGCAGTAGTTCCAACTTTATATACACGATTTGTGTCTAATACAGTTTGCTTCTCACCTCTTCCACAAGCTCCAAGCATAAGAGCCATAGCTCCTATCAATAGAAATTTTACACTTCCTTTCATAAAATATTCCCCCTTTGATGTAATAAAAAAACAGACCTACTTTTAATGTAAGTCTGTTAAATACAAAAATTATATACACAAAATAACTAGAAAATAGGTATACTAATTACACCTCTCTCCTAATTGTGAAATAGTAAAATTTTCAGACACACTAAAAGTTAATAAACATTTTTTTGTTAAATATTTCCTTAACTTCATTGTCCTTAGCATTCTACTACCTCCTCTAATATTGTTGAAATAATAATATCACAACTGTTTTCTTTTGTCAATAATTTTTTATTTCAACTCTAGTACCACCCTATCTCCCACTCTATATTTTAAAGCTTCTTCTCCAGGAATAGTTACATATATTTTTTTCTCCAATCTCTCCACTACAAATAGAGTTGTAGCTCCCATAAACTCTCTATTTAAAATAACAGCATCTCCACTGTCATCCCTTCTCATTTTTATCTCTTCTGGTCTTTTATTTCCTATTTCTAAAAAGTTTATCTTCCCTATAAATTCAGCTACATATCTATTTTTAGGAGAATAGTATATCTCTTCAGGTTTTCCTATTTGAACTATCTCTCCATTTGACATAACAACTATTCTATCAGAGATACTCAAAGCTTCCTCTTGGTCGTGAGTTACAAATATCATACTTATTCCCAATCTCTTTTGTAACTCCTTTATCTCCTCTCTCATAGCTATTTTCAATTTTGCATCAAGATTACTAAAAGGCTCATCTAAAAGTAAAATTTTAGGTTGTAATACCAAAGCTCTAGCTAAGGCAACCCTTTGTTGCTGTCCTCCACTTAGTTCTCCCACAGAGTTTTTTTCATACCCCTCAAGTCCTACTATTTTTAGATACTCCTTAGCTAATTTTATCTGCTCCTCTTTATTATATCCTCTATATTTTAGCCCATATTTTACATTCTCTACTACATTCATATGAGGAAAAAGTGCATAGTTTTGAAATACTGTTACAATCTCTCTCTTCTCTGGAGGGCACTCAGTTATATCTTTATCTTCTAGATAGATACTCCCACTATCATTTTTTACAAATCCACCTATTATATTCAGCAATGTTGTTTTTCCACAACCACTAGGACCTAAAAAAGATACCAACTCTCCCTTTTCCAGTTGAAAAGAGATATTTTTTACCCCTCTTTCCTTTTCAAATATCTTACTAATATTCTCAATTTTTAGATACATTATTCTTTCTCTCCATTATTTAAAAATTTTACTACTAATATATTCAAAGAAAAAGTGATTAAAGTTATTGCTAAAGCTGTAATAGAAGCTAGTCCATACTCCCCTTGTGAAACATAGTTAAATAATACAACTGTAGCCACATTTGCCCCTGGAGATATCAAAAATATAATTGCTCCTATAGTTGTCATTGTAGCTATAAAACAGTTGACAAAAGCTATTAAAAAAGCTGACTTCAAATTTGGTAAAACTATATCCAAAAGAAGATTGAGCTTAGTAGCTCCCAAATCTCTTCCAGCCTTTAGCAAATTCAAATCAAATCTTGCCAAGATAGAATCTCCAGCCTTTATACCTATACTAATCTGTCTAAATATACAGTTTAATACCACTATGGCAGATGTTCCTGTCAAAGTTAAAACTCCATCATTAAAAGCTAGTATATATCCCAATCCAAAAAATGTCCCTGGTATTATATATGGCAAGCTTGAAAAAAATTCAATCACTTTTATTAATATGCCATCTCTCTCTTTATTAAAATATGATATCAACACCCCTATTATTGCAGAAAAAAATCCAGCAATTAGAGCGTAGATAAGAGTTCTTACAAAGACATCTAAAGTAGAAAGTTTAAATCTTTCAAGATATTCCAATGTAAAAACTATCCCCTTTGTTGTATAGTTATAGAAACCAGAAAAGAAAATAGCTCCATACTGCAGTAACATAATTCCAAAGAAGCTCCAAGCCACAACTCCTAAAACTAATTTCAAATATATTGGAAGAGAAAATTCCACTCTTCTTAAAACATTTCCCTTATTTTGATTATACTCATTTTTCTTCTTAGATAAAAATAATCTGTATAACACATAGGATAGAAGAGCTGGAAAAATAAGAAGCAAAGTCATAGCAGAACCCTTTGGCATATTTCCCTCTCCTATCACTGTAAGATATGCTTCTGTAGCTAATGTACTATACCTTCCACCTATGATTACAGCACTTCCAAAGTCAGCTAAATTTTTTGTAAACAGAATAAAAAATGTCCCTAAAAATGCTGGAACTGAAATAGGAAGCAATACTCTTTTTATACTCTCCAACATATTTGCTCCCAATGACCTTGACACAGCTATGAGATTATAATCTAAACCTTTAAATAGTTCATATAGCATAAAAGTGGCAAAGGAAAGCTCTCCTATCAGTTGTAATAATATTATCCCCTTTAGTCCATAGGGATTTGTATGTAATCCTAAAAGTCTATAAGTTATAAGCCCTCTTCTCCCAAAAAGAGTTATATAAGAGATACCAAAAATAAAGGGCGGAGATATCATTGTCAACATTAAAATATAGTGAAAAAACTTTCTCACTCTCTCTTTGGAAAATACCATATAGAAAGCTATCATTCCACCAAATATGGTAGAAAGCAGTGCCGAAGTTATAGAGGTTATTAGAGTATTTTTTAATAAAGGATAGTTATCTCTAAAAATCCCTTCATAATGTTTCAATGTCAATCCACTTTCATCATAGAAACTTACCTCTAGTATTTTATAAATGGGGTAGAAAGAAAAAACTACTACCCCAACTACTACACAAAGTAAGATTCCATAATAAATAAGATTATTTCGCTTTATTTCCAAATCTCTTATTCCATTCATTTAAAACCTTTTCCCTGTCATTTCCCAATACATCTATATCTATATTAATAAGTTTGTCCATATCTATTTTTTTAACTACATCTGGAGTAGCTATTCCATTTCTTACCATTGCTCTTGGGTCTTCATCTCTTATAACTGTTTGACCTTTTTCAGATAGAGCCCAGTCAACAAATTTCTTAGCTGAGTCTAAGTTTTCAGCATTTTTAAATATTGCCATTCCAGCTGGAACCCAAGGAATCATATCCTCTGGATAATAAGTAGTTACTGGATATTTTTCTTCTAATAGGATAAACTCTCCAGACATTGGAATTACAGCTACACCAAACTCTCCTGTTACCACTTTCATAGGTGGCTCTCCTCCTCTTTTAGCCAAGAAAGGAACATTTTTATTTAACTCTTCAAAATATGCCCAAGCTTTTTCATCCCCCATCTCTTGAATAAGGTTACTTACCATTGCATAGTTAGTTCCAGAGATAGCTGGGTTAGCCATAATAACCTCATCTCTATACTCCTCTTTTGCTAAATCTGCCCAAGTTTTTGGTGCTTCTAATCCTCTATCTTCTAATATTTCATTGTTTACCATAAATCCTACTAGAACTAAAGAAACTCCTGACCAATATCCATCTTTATCTCTATATTTTAGAGGTACTTCTTCCATCTCTGGAGATATATATTTCTCTAAAAGTCCTTTATTTTTTGCACTTATAAAACTATCTAGCCCTCCACCAAACCAAACATCTGCTGATGGTTTTCCTTTTTCAGCTTGTAACTTAGATAGTACCTCTCCTGATGACATATCTATGAAGTCTACCTCTATTCCTGTATCTTTACTAAATTGTTGGAATATCTTTTCCTTTCCACCATAAGCTGCTACTACTTTTAATTTCCCTTCTGCAAATGAAGTTAAAGTCATTGCTCCAAAAAGCATTGCTAATAAAATTTTTTTCATCTTTCTCCTCCTAAATTTATACCAAAATATTAATATTCAATTACCTCATATTTTCTATCTTTATAAACCAATGGTTTACATCTATTAGTTTTCAGAGCTTCTATCAACTCTTTTACATTTTTTACTGGATATGGTAACAGTGTTGCAAATACTCCAACCTTACTTTGAATATGAGCATCACTAGAACCTATTACTTGTATCCCTAATTTCTTTCCAATTTGAGCTGCCATATCATTGTGCATATCTTGTGTACTTCCATTGTACCCTTCTATCGCTGTAAGTCCCTTAACAATATTTAATTTCTCTTTTAATCCTCTGTTGTTAGTTCTAAATGGGTGTGCTGCCGTACAAGTTCCTCCCTGTTTATTCACATAATCTATAAACTCTTGAGCTGTCATCTGCTCTTCAGGTAACTTATCTATTCCAAATGCCACTATATCTCCATCTTTAGTTAAATACTCAACACCTGGAAATATTGGAAAGTTATATTTTTTTACTAACTCCTCTATCTCTTCTTTTACTTCAACACTCTCATGATTAGTTAGAGCTATCCCATCTAATCCCTTTCTTCTCGCCTCTTCAACTATCTCAGCTATTGAAACATGACTATCACTTGAATATTTACTATCATGTAAATGTAAATCTACCTTCAATTCTCCTCCCGATAACTAATAAGTTTTCGCTTCTATACTTAAATTCTTAATATTTGTAGTATTATAATTTTTAATAATATATATGCTTAACTTATTTAATAACTTTTCTCTCTTATCCATAATTTTTTCTACACGCTGCCGAAACATTCTCATAATAAATACCTCCCAAATTTTTATTATATAACAGTTAAGCTTCCTTAACACTATTGAATATTATACCATATTTTTTAAATTTTATCTCTTTTATCTAAAAAATTATAGAATAATTTTCCTATATTTTTTAATATATAAAAAAGCTGAATAGTATTCAACCAATACTTTATTCAGCTTCATTCCCACATATTATTTTTATTATAAAAAAATAAAATTTTAATTAATAAATTTCTATATTTTTTATTTTTCCATTCTTATAATATTTTACCCATAATCTCTCTCTTTTTCCTTCTTCATATTTACCTCTTTCTATTAATTTATCATATGAATAAATTAAATATCTTCCATCTAATTTCTTACCACAATATTTTTTTAAAATTTTCTTCATATGTTATTCCTTAGATTTTATTTTTAATTTTTTATCTCCTTCACTAGTATTAATATTTCTAAGGTTATTTTCTTTCTTCAACTCTTTAATATTTGTTCTATATATTTTTTTTAAATAAATATTTATTCTTTTAGTATCTTTTAAATTATATTCTCTAATTATATCTTTTAAAGCTATATTTTTACTTAAATAAATTTCTATTATTTTTTCCAACTTCAGTTTAAAAATATATTTCTCTAAAGTCAATTTTTGAGAAATATAAATCAGCTCCTCTAGTTTCTTCTTTTCTATTTTTAAACTTTCAAAAATTTTTTTCTCTATATCTTCAGGTAATAATTTTATATTAGTTTCTATAATTTTAAAAACTTTTTGATATTTATTTTTTTCTAAAATATTAAAATATTTGAGAGTTTCTTCACTCAAAAAATTATGAATTTTAAAAAATTTAACTATAACTTCTATTGGGTAACAAGGATTTTCCAATAAGTACTCTTCTTTCAAATTACGAATTAATTCAGCACAGTAATTATCAAGGTTAGTATGTATAGTTTTTTCTATTTTAAAAATTCCCATTTCTTTTAAAAAACTCTCTTTTAATGTGATTATAATCATTTTATAGTTATTAGATAATATTTTTATCCCTTTTAAAACATTTTCTACCTTGCTTATTATATATTGTTTTTCTTTCAATATTCTCTCATTATAAAAATAAATTTTTCCTTCTAACAATATCATTATTACAGCTTCTCGTTCATCTAAAATATTATCTAATTGAAGATTATTCTCTACTTTAATTACATTAAAAAAATTATTTGAATATATAATTTTAGTTATTTCCTGCATATACTTTCCTCTATCTTTCTAAATTCATCTACCTTGTATCCATAATAATCTAAAAATTTTTTTAAATACAATACTTTAGAAAATCCTATATTTTTTGCTATTTCATCTATACTTTTGTCATTTCTACTCAACTCATAACAACTTTTACTCAATTTTTTCTCTATAATATATTTTTTAGGAGTTTCATTAAAAATTATTTTAAATATTTTATAATAAGTGGGAATTGATATTTTCAAATCGCTGCATATTCTTTCTACTATATCTTTTATTTTTTTATCAATATTATTATCTATCATGTCAATTATTCTAGTTTTATATTTTAGATATGGAAGTTCCTCTATTTCTATTTCTTTATCTATTATTAATTTTAAAATACTAAATATTGAAAAAAATACTTGAATATCACATAACTTTTCTTCAAATTTTCTCCACTTAAAAAATCCAAAAATTTCTTTTGTTTGTACTCTAAATTTTCTACTATCTTGTTGAAATATATCTATTCCTAGTTCTTTAAAAAAATTTTTCTTTATAAGATATATTGTTCCAAAATAATTTTCAGTTATATTTTTTATCTTTTCTAGTTCTAAACTATTTTTTAGAAAAATTCCTTCTTCATTAAACAAAATAATATTATTTATTGAAACTATTCCATTTATATTTATATAAAATACTATATCATCTTTTGTAAAATATTTTTTTATTTCTTGAAAGAAAATTAGAGTTACTTTAAATACTTTTATTCCACCTTTATTATATAATATTATTTTATTATCTATATTTTTTCTCTCCATTTTCCTATCTCCTTTTTAATAGTTATAATAAATATATCTTTTTATTTGTAACAATATAGTTATTTTGTATAAATTTAATTTTTTCATTTTTAATAGTTAATATAATTTCTCCTTTTTTATCATATAAAAGAATTTTATCATTTTCTTTAAAAATTATTTTATCATTATCAAAAATATCAATCTCTCCAATATTAGTTGATAATATCTCTTTTTTATCTTCTAATTCTATTACCTTAATACTATTCTTATCCAATAAAATAGCAAAATACTTATTAAAATTTATTATTGCTTCATAATTTGCTTCAATAACTTCTTTACCTTTTTTATCTATTAATCCACATTTATATTCATCTTCTAAAATTAAGTTCCCATTATTATCCTTTTTATAAAAAGAACTTTTTTCCTCTACACCATAATATCCTTGATAAAAAGGCGTAATTCTTGTATAATTCAAAGGAATAACTATTTCTCCATCTAAATTAATAACACCAAAATTATTATTTTTTTCTACAATAATACTATTAATAGTATTTATAAAAATTGATGAATATCCTTGTAATAAAGGATTACTTTCCCCTATTTTTTTCAATTGTTTAGTATTTCCATAGTTTACTACCATATATTCCTCAAAAATTTGTTCTATATCTTCATGGTATAAAATAAGTTTATCATAGATTAAAAAACACTCTTTATCCTTTTTTAATAAGAGAACTTTATCATTTATTTTAAAAATATTCTTTCCTTCATATGTTGTTAATAGATTTAATTCCTCATTATAAACATCTATCTTTTCATTTTCAATAATAAAAAATTTATTATTGTAAAATTTTATATCTTTATTTTTTCCATACGATGCTATTTTTTTATTACCTATATTAATTAAAAATATTTCTTTATCTTTTATTCCTTTATAATAATTGTTATTTAATTTAGTTAAAACATCATATTCAAATTCTAATATTATTTCATTTCTACTATTAATTAGACCGAGTTTTCTATTTTTTTCAACAATTACATTATCAGAATTATTTTCGAGGATAAGATTGTCAAAAAGAGGAGCTATTAGAATTTTTCCTCTATTTGATATTACTCCAAACTTCCCATTATATTCAATTTTAAAAAAATCATTTGATAATGCTACGATATTATATTGACTATCATAATCACACTCTATAAATTGCTTTGCATAATAAGTCTTTAAATAAAATATCGCTATTATTATAATAAAAATAATATATATATATTTTTTCATTTTTACTCCCTTATAGATACTGTTACTTGTACTGTACCTTTGTATATACCTAGATTTGTATCTTTAGGGATATCTAATTCCCCACCTAGTATATATTTATAATTATTTTCTAGTGTGCTTTCAGTTATTTCCTCTAATTTTTCCTCTTCTATTTTTGCCTTTAACTCAGGTAAGCTAGCACTATTCTCCTTTATTAAAGAAACTTCTTTAGTATCAAGCACTATGTTCAAATTGGTACTTGAAATTGACTTTGCTGTACTTATAAATACTGTTCCCTTTGCCTTATAACCACTTAACCCAACTATTCCTTGTCCAAAATCCATATTTTCAACTTTATCTATCCTAAGAAAACTCTCTGGAAATTTTACTTTAAATTTATACACAGCTTTTATTGTATCATCTGCTCCTTTAATAACTAATCTAAAACTAGATTCTTTTGAATTTCCCAACATAATTTTAGTAAATGAAAGTTTTAATTTATTATTATCATTCTTATCAAATCCTATTTTCATCTTATTTCCATTTGGAAAAGCAACCTCTACAAAACTATTATCATTAGAATAAAAAGATGTTTCTCTATTAGTTCTAGATGAAGCAATTTGAACTTGTGCTTTATCTCCAGATTGAATTTTTAACATTCCATGTCCAGTAATCTCTTCTAAATTAATACCAGTTACACTATTTTCTAAACTCAATCCTTCATTAAAAGGATTACTTGCAGTTTTAAAAATTATCTTTTCACCCAATGTGTAATCAGAGGTTACATTGATAGTTGCTTGTCCTTCTATTCGTTGACTTCCTATTTTTATCTCTTTTATCAACTCTTTGAAAAATCCTGTTCTTCCAATTCTAAGCAGATAATTATTATCATCAAATATATTTCCTTCTTTATGAGAAGATTGAATAATATAATTCTTATTACTTGGTAAATTATCAGGAACCTCTACATATATATCAGCTTCTTGAGCTTTTCCTACAATACTTGATATCTCTCCACTACTAGTTTTCATAATAATTTTTGCTTTATAACTTGTTGGAGTAAGTGTTCCCTCCTCTAAAATATCTACCTCTAAAGATTGATTTTCTATTCTTAATCCTTGTGAATCATTTTCATCTTTAGTTATCTCAATATCATAGTTTTTAGTTCTTACTTTACCTAATTTTACCTGTTTTTTTCCATTGACAGAATTTCCATTGGATAAATTAATACTTACACTTGCTAATTTTCCTATTGTATCTGTATTTTCGTCATAATAAGTATATGGATCAAAATCTGGCAATTCAAAATTAAATTTAAAATATTGATTTGTTTCTGGAGAACTTTCTATATAGTGTTTAATCGCAATACTTCCTGAACTTGCTCTATAATTCCATTTTGTCAATGCCATATAGGTCTTTGTATCTTTTCCTTGAGAAATAGTTACTTTATTCCCATTACCTATTTCTAGATTTTCCCAATATCCCCCACTTCCATTAGAGGTAATAAACCCTTTAATCATTATTCCATTACTATCTAAAATCTCATAGTTATGTTTTCTTGTAGTATAATTATATTGAGCAACCTCTCCATCTAAATCTATTGTCTGATTATAATTATATCCATCTTTATTTGGATTTAAATAAGTTATATTTTGATTTAAAATACTAAAAAATTCACTTTTTAATAATGGTGTATTTTTCTTAAAGATAATTTTTGAGATTGAAGGCTCTACCTTATTTGTACGTATAGTTATACTAGAAACAATCTCTTTTTCAATTTCTCTCGCTGGAGTCCCATTTAAAGGAGCTTTATCTATATCTATTCCTACTTTTATTTTTTCTCCCATAAGAGTATAGGTTCTATTTCCACCATTAGCTACTAATTTTTGATATTCTGAAAAATCTATTTTTAAATAAACAGTTCCGCCATTTCCCCCACCAAAAGCTGAAGAAGTGTTATAGTTTTTCATTACCATTTTTTTACTACTATCATTATCTCTGCTAAAAGATAACTCAACCTGAATTTCTGTTCCATTTTCTTTATCTTGTAGATAGACATCCCATGGTAATACTATATATGGGGGCTTTGAAGCATTATCTCTTAATACAACTATATCATCATAAGCATTAAAATATATTTCCCCTAAATTGATAGTTAAACTAGAATTTATTTCAAATTTATCACTAATATCAACATATCTTACAATTTCCTTTTCTAGAGAAGAATGAGAATTATCTATAAGTATCACAGGATTAAATTCAGGTACTACGATTTCATTCCCACTATAATAAACCCCATCTTTCCCAACTATATTATATATTCTTTTATATTTTTTTAATTCAATATCTTTAAATTGTAAAGTATAATAATCAAACCCATCTCTATTTGCTGAATATACTTCACCAAATCTAACTCCATCTTCATATAAATCATTGGTATAATTTCCATTAAAAATCCAATAAAATCTAGAGTTACTTTCTTTTTTTGTCACATAAAAACTCTCTCCATTTTTAAAATCAATTACTTTATTAACACCATTTTTTAAATTTATGCTTAGGTCTCTATTTTTTATTGGAAGTCCAACTACTTCACCACTCATATCTACACCAAAACTACTAAATCGTCCATCTGTTAAACAACCTGTAGTTTTTAATTCTATTTTTCTCTTGTTATTAGCATAAGTTAAATAACTTCCTTGGAATTCAAAATATTGTGTTGTTCCACTACCAGATTTTGGATTTATCCAACTCTCATATACTTTTACATAACTACTACTTACTTTAGCATTTATCTTCTTATAATAAGTTTCCTCATTAAATCCCTGAAAATATGATTCAATCTCATTCCAATAATCTTGTAATAAATATTGTCCTGCCCTCTCTCCCCAAGTCTTAACTACTGTTATTGAATTAGAAGATGTAGGAGTTTTGATATTATAATCCAATCTATCACATATTAAATTTGAAACTACAACTCCTTCATTTATAGGAATATGGTAATAATAATCTCCCACACTATAATCATAACTTGGACTTATCTCTCTAAAATTATATACTCTACTATATGCTGTTAAAACAGAAAAATAACTATCAAATTTTTTGTTATTTATAAACATCTCTACTGTTATTTCTTGACGTATAGTTCCATCAGAAGCTTTATGTACTATCTTAAATTTTACATATCCATCAGTTGTTCCATTCTTTCTCAATGTAAATTCCAACTTTGAACTATCACTCCAGATTCTAGTTTTTAGATTATATCCTGGTATACTACATTCAGCATATTCATTTCTATATCTATAAAAACTTCCTTTACTGTTTTGAATATTTGAAATTGAAGTACTTCCTGCTCCGCCAATATTTTGGAGTTCTATATAATCACTATCTTCATAGTCATAAACTAATGGACTTCCCTGTATATCAAAAACTGTATTAAGTCCATTTTGTTCAGTAGCAGATTCAGGAAAAATAAACTCTCCATTTTTTCTTATTTCAATATTTCCACTACTGTTGTTATTTGGATTTATAATTAAATTTGTTAAGCTTCCCATCTCTTCTCCAAACAACCACAGCTTAACTGAAACACTATTCCCTCTAGGTGCGGAGTAATCTCTATAATTCGCTCTATATATTTTCTCTAAATTAAAATTTTTATCTGTAACTGCCAAATATGTATTTTTAGGTAACTCTTTATAGTCTATCTCTAATTTTGTTCTCTTTTCTCCAGTTGTTATATCATATCTTGTAGTTCTTAGATTATTATTAACTCTCATTCTATTTATATTTCTTCTGCCTAAGCTAGTATTAGGATTGGGAATATCCTCTATATTTTCAACTGGATAAACATTCTTTCCCTCTATTCCCTTTAAAGTTAAAAGTAGTTTCTTTCTGTTTTTATCTACTTCAACTGGAATCTCTTCTGTTTTTAATTTTGTTACTGTTATATTAAGTTCAGCTTTATCTTTATATTTTTTTAGAGTCTCTATGGTAGTAACATCTTTTTTAGGATTTTCAGTAATAATACTATGTGGTATCTCTCTTTCTACCGCCAATATATTTATAAAAAAAATCATAAAATATAATAAAAGCTTTATTCTTCTTTTTAAATATTTAATCATTATTCTCTCCAAAACTTACTTTAATACTATCTTTTGACCAGGATATATATCGGTTACACTTTCTAAACTATTTAATCTCAATATTTGTTTCCAATCTAGTTCATATTCTAAAGCTATTGAAATAATATTTTCTCCTCTTTGAACTATATGATATTTTGGAATTTTTTCAATATCTATACTCTTCTTTTTTTCTAAATAGATTTTTTGTTTTGGATAAATTAAATTAGGATTTTTTAACTCATTTATCTGTACTAATTTTGCTGGTCTTTTTTGATAATCTTTAGCTATTTTATTTAAGTATTCTCCTTTTCTTACTTTATGATAAGGGTACTCTTCAAAATCATTTTTTATCTCTTTTTTCTCCACACCAACAATATTAACCAAAACTAAATTTTCATCTATCTTTTCTACTTCAAATCTTAAATTTTCTACACTTAAAGTTTTAAAACTAATAATTACATAAAATATTAAAATTAACTTCTTCATTTTTCCCCTTTAATTTATAAGCCTTCCATACTGTGAAACAATAATAGGAACATACCCTATATACTCTCCCTCTATTATTTCTGCTTCTTCTCCATTATCAATATCTCTTTTATTTAAAACTGCATATATCCTCACATACTCAACTTCTTTTGTTACTATAAAATCATTATTTTTTGTTTCTAATCTATACTCTTTTATTTTTACCCACTTTTTTCTATTAGTTATCAATCCTTTTTTAGGAAAATAAAATTTTAATTTTTTTCCTTTATCTTCTTTTAAATTATCTGTAGCTATCTCTAATACTCCTTCTCCTATAACTTCTTCACTACTTATAGTATTTGTTATTACCTCTTGAAATCTAATTGGTTCAAAAATTTTTATTCCAATTTCTGAAAGAGCTATTAGAGAGTTTAACATAAATAATAAAGTAATCCCTATTTTCCTCATCTTTACTCCTTTATCTCTATTGTCATATATACTTTTTTCTTAAAAGTACCTTCCTTTGAAATATTTTCTCCATCTATATATAAAATATTATCTGTTTTTATCTTTGTATTGATAAATGGAGAGGAGTAGATAAACGTATCTGTTTTTCCATCTTGATCTATATCTATTTCAGTCTCACTGTAGCATAATTTATAATAATCTTTCTTCTCTGGAACCTTATTAAACTCCACTTCAAAAGGTATTTCTAATTTTTGATTATCTAAGATAATTGCTTCTATATCAATATCAGATATAATCTCTAATGGAACAAAAACATTTACTCTACTCTCTAAATATACTGTGGTATTTTTCTCTAATTCTCTCTTTCCTATAATATTTCCTTGTAAGTCAACTTCTGTTAAATCATCAGTTGGAAGTTGAGGAATTTTCATTCCGTCTTCTAATTCTAAATATGGTGGATATACTTCTATTTTATCTTCAGAAAAACTGAAAATAAAATTAAAAAAAATAATGATAATTAAAATAACTCTCCTACTCAACTTCATATTCTCCTTTTTTATTTAAGCTTATTGTATTTTCTAATAAATTAACAACAAACATATTTCCATCTGTCTTATCAAAATAACTCAACTGTATTATCTCTTCATATTTTTCAAAGTTTTTATCTATTCCAGTATAAATAATTTCTAAATAATATTTTTTTGGAAGTAATCCACTTATTTCAAAAATTCCTGTTTCATCAGGAATAGCCATATCTAAAACTTTTCCTGAAATATCCTTTACCTTTATTAAAATTTCTCCAAACATAGCTATTTTTTCATTTAAAGTTTTATTTAAACTACTATCAACATTGACTATTCCTGTTAGAGTTAATAAAGGCTTTACTGGAATATATGCTACTAGTGTAGATGAAGTTGTTCCTCTTATTTTTATTTTATTATTTCCTAAAACAAATGATGGTTTCCTTATAGTAGGATTTAAGTCATACACAATATGGTTTGGTATCCCGTATAACATACCTTCTCCTCTTTTATCTGTTAAAACTTCTTTCCCCCCAACTTTTACTTTAACATTATCTATTCTTGGCTCATCTTCATCACAGATATTATTATCATTCAAATCTATAAATGTAATAATTTTTACTCTACAACTATCTAGTGTCTCTACCTTTTCTAAAGGATGTTTTAAATCAAATATTTTATCTACCCCTACTTTATGTTTTTGATTTCCTAATTTATCAAAATTTCCTTCATAAGTAAACCAATCATTAAGTTTCATATTAAACCTAAAAGTAAAAGCCTCTTTTGTTTTTTCAGAGTACCTAGCCTCAAAAGTATAATCAAATGTCTTATTAGTATTTGAAAATAAAGTTAGTCCTACTTCATAATCTTTTCCATCATTTGTCCAGCTATTTTCCAATCTTACAGAGTGATTTCTAAATCCATTGTAATAAACATTTAGATTATATTCAGATTTATCATTTATATATTTTTCATATTCAGCAGTCCACAACAGAGATTTAAAACTTTTCGAGTAACCTACTTTATATTTAGAATTATTTTTTTCAGAACCATCATAATAATATGTTTTATCATATTCATATCCTAATTCTAATGATTTAAAAGGTCTATACTCTACTGTATAATTTTCATCTCTCTTTTCTTCATAATATTTTTCTTTAAAGTCATTTTCAAATTTTAATCTTAATTTATTTATATCTATCTGTCCTTTAAAGTGTTTACTGTTTTTGTCTTTAGTATTTTTCTTTCTATCCTTATCATATATTTTTGTAAATACCCTTTTATCCTCATAGCTTAAAACATATGGATAGCTAAAAAAAGTATCATTATAAATAGCTTCTAAACTACCATTCTCAATATATTCATATCTAGTATTTAAATTTTCTATCTCTTTATCATATCCTAATCCAAAAGTTAAATTGTCAGTCAATCCATAATAAATTTTTGAATTTGCTCTAATTTTTTTACTCTCATCATCTTCTCTTAGACTTATATTATATTCAAACTGCCCCTTATTTTGTTGATTATAATCACTAGTTGTACTTATCTTCTTTAGAATAATATTCCCTGAAGGTTCGTAAATTTTTAATGTGTATTCTCTATTACTCTTTATTTCTGAATTTTTAAATTCTACACTTCCATTTTTTTCATCTTGTACATCAATAGCAAATCCTAAATATAGTAATTCTACCCTACTTCCTATTGGAACATTTTCTCTTATAATATATGTTTTATCTGATGTAATAATATACCCTTTATCTTTTTTAAAATTTACTCCCCACTCTCTTGCTTTTTCACTACCTACACTATAATTTCCTACTTCTAAAGTATGTTTTTCCCAAATCTCATTATATTTTAAAGTTGTATCTTGAAACTTCTTTTCTTTTAAATCATAATTTGCAGTCAATTGACCATATAAAAAAGCTCCTTGATATTCTAAATTTCCTTCCCAATCTTTCTTTTTAGTATCATCATCTTTAGATATTTCATAAGTTTGCAAAAATTGTGTTCTCAAATATCCCAACTCAAATAATTCAGGTGTATTTGTATATTGTAAAGTTTTCTTATTTTTATCTTCCTCTAATTTTTCCTTAGTTCTGTCTGTTCTTATTTTTATCTCTTCAGGAGTTGGAAAATTTAAATACATACCTACAATATAATTATTATTATCAATTCTTAAATTACTTAAAAATATCTCTTTAAATAAATCTTCAGCTAAATATAACTCCCCATCTTTAGAGATAATATCATCTTTTTCTATTTTTTTAGTTCTCTCTTTATCAACTTTTAATTCCTCTTTTGTTAATATAATCTCCTTTAAATTTTCTCCCAAGTATATTTTTAATTCATTCTCATCTGAAAAACTATAATTTTGAAAATTTATATTTTCAAAAAAACTCTTTAATGGAAAATATAATTTCCCATTTTTTACAAAAACTTTATAAATCTTTGCTTTACTCTCTCCATTTATTTTAAGTTCATAAATTCCTTCGGTTGTTTCTTGATTATTTTCTCCCATTAAAATATTATAGTCTTCTTGTGAGATAATATTATTTCTCAATAACTCTTCTAAATCCTCATAGTTAATATTACTTGAATAACAAAATATATAGTTTAAACAAAAAAGAAAAATAAATAAAAACTTATCTATTTTTTTCATTTAAATCTCCTTATTTTCTTTTCTAAAACATTATTCCCCTCTTGGTCTAATATAATAAGCTTTCCTTTTATTTTTTCAACTAAAAGCTTAACTTCTTTCTCCTCTTTAGAAAAAAGTCTAACTCTATCTAAATAAACTAACTCTTTTTCTTTGGAATCTAAACAATATATTTCAAAGTATTGCCTTATCTCTCCAGCATTTTTAAAAGATATTTTTAAACTCTTATCTTCCCTATAAATATTTGTTATCTCAATCTTTGGTTTTAAATCTCCCACATAACCAGCTAACTCTATTTTTAAATTAGTTAAAATATTTAACTCCTTATTTTTCAAAGGAACTTCAACTTCTTTGATACATAGATTAGTTGTATATTCCCCTTCTCTACTATCATTTGGAGCTGTTATTAGGACTTTAATTTTTTTACTCTCTCCTGGCTTTAATGTAAGTGTTTTAGGAAAAAATTCCACCCAATCACTCATATCATATTCCTTATTATTCTTTTCAATATATATTCTATATTTAGTAATATTTTTGCTTGAGTTTGAAAGTGTGTATTCCTTATATCCCCCCTCTCCATCTATTCTTTTATCAAAAGTTAATGGAGTAATATTAACATATGCCCATATTTTTAATGATAAAAATAAGAAAATTAAAATTCTAAACATCTCTTTCTCCTTATTATTACAAAATCAGGGAGAGTAATACTCTCCCTAAAAAAAATACTAACTATTTGTTACTTCTGCTTCAAATGTTCCTGAACCTATATATAATCCAACTTCAGCTGCATTTAATTTTGTTGCCTCTATTATAGATTGTACTTTAGTTTCTACCTCTTTTTCATCACCAGTTAAAGTGATTTTATTTTCTCTATACTTTAAATTAGACTCAATTGCTGTACCACTACTTGCCCCATGAGGTTCTAATTTTAAAGGTGTAGTCATATTAACTTGTGTTCCTGAAGAATTTTTAGCTTTAAAAGTTACTTTATAGTTTCCAAGAGCCTGTCCATCAGCCCTTTTTAATTTAACTATTTTTTCAACTGTTGAATCAGTTATTGCAGCTCCTTTTACTAATTTTCCATGGTCAAATATAAGTTTATCAATTAACTTATTATTCTCATCCACTAATACTAATTTGTCTGATGCTGGTAAAATTTCTACTCTTACCTCCATAGGTACTCCAACTGCTGCTGTTCCTGATGTTGCTTGTGATATACTATCACCTGGATTACTTGCTCCAAAAGCTAGTGTTGATAGGATACTTACCCCCAATAACATTTTTTTCATTTTTTTACTTCCTCCTTAATTTTTAATTTATTTATTATAATTTTAATTTATAATTTTTATTTTCTGACAAACGAATACTTGGTTGTTATAATCATAAAAAGATATATACTCAGCTAATTTAGGAATCTCCTCTTCAAGAGTAAGTTCTCCATTATTTCCTAATCTTCCCTTTGGAATTACAGAGATTATACTTCCTACAGAATCTAAAAAACATACTCCTAATTCATAACCTCTACCGTTTTTATTTTTTAGCTTAGCTGTATAATATTTTTTATTTTTTCTATCTTTTGTCTCTTTGGTAACTATTTTTTCATTACTAATCTCAAACTCATTTCCTACTTCTCCTACATATGCTTGCATTTCTAAATTAACTGCTGTTTTCATAGAAACTGCTGGAGTAAGTTTTCCACTCTCTCTTTTTTGTAAAAATGGAACAGGTACTCCCTCACTTCTAAGGATAAAACCATACAATCCCTTTTTTAAAGTAGGAGGAGTTTGTACATAAATCTTTATAACCCCAACACTTTTAGGCTTCACTGTTAAAATTTTAGGATAAACACTGACATACTGTGAAATATTATTCTCTTTTCCATTATCCAAAATTGATATTTTATATCTTTGGACATCTAAAGTTGAATTTGTATATTGAAACTCTCCGTATCCTTCTCCTGTATCTAGTCTTTTATCAAATCCCATAGGACTAAATTCAAAAGCAAAAGAATAGAAACTCAACAATATAAATAATAAAATTTTCAACTTAACTCCTCCCATAAAAAAAAGTGTTTTAGAACATTTTTGCTCTTAAACACTCCAATTATAACATTAATATTATCTTAAAAGTCTATTGCTACACTAGTTAGATAAAAATACAACATATCTTTTCCACTATTTAGACATCAATTTTATAAAAAAAATACATTTATTTTATAACTCTATATTATTTTCTTTTTTTATTTTTTTCCATCTATTTTCTATTTTTTTTAATTTTACTTTACTTAGATATAATATTTGTTGATTTTTAAATACAATACACTCTTCTTTAAAATCTAATATTTTTATAGATTCTAAATTTACCAAAGTTCCTCTATCTACTTTACAAAAAAAAGAAAATTTTTTTAATTTTTCTTCAACCTCAGAAAATTTTTTCTTTAACTCAAAACTTTCTAAATTATTCAAATAGAAAATTGTTTTTCTTGTTATACTTGAATAAACAATATATGCAATCTCCTTTAAAGAAAAGAAACCTCGCCTAAATTTTTCAAGTAAAAATATATTAGTTTCATTATTTTGTTCTAGTTTTGACATATAGCTTATTGGAAACATTTCATTTTTTTCTTGAGTTATTTTTGCAATTGAATTATGCATATTTATTATTCTCCACTCATCATTCTCTTTAAAAAAAACAGTTGTTAATCTAGTTGTTATTTTTTTCTCTTCCTCTTCAAAATAAATAATTGTTACTTCACAATAAGAAGAAATTAAATCTCCAAAATAATCTTCGACATAATCATTTATATAAAAACTCATCTTTCCTTTTAAATTTTCTATTTGATTCCTTATACTTAATAGAAATTCACTTTTATTCTTAGCTATTTCAAATTGACTAGTTCCTACACTTTTAAAACTTTCAGAAAATAATTTTTCAACTTCATCTAAATTATTTTCTATTAAATAATTAAAAAAAAACTTTTTTAGTATTTTTTCTCCAATATTCATCTTTTATTCTCTCCTAAAAAATATTTTATTCTATATTTTTATAACTATAAAATTAATATTATTAACATTATATGCACTTTCTTTTATTAATGTCAATTAAAATAACTTTTTTTCAGAAAAATTATATTTTTTTTAAATTTTTAAAGATGAATATTTTTGCAGATAGTAAAAAAATAAAGGGGCTTTACAAATTTTTTAATTGTAATAACCCCTTTATAATCTATCTATATAATACTCCAATATCTTTTCTAAAGTATTTCTTTTCGAAGTTTACTTTCTCAGCATCAGAGTAAGCTTTTGCTCTAGCTTCTTCAAGGTTATCCCCAATAGCTACTACATTGATTACCCTTCCACCATTAGTAAGAAGTTTTCCATCTTCTAGTTTAGCACCAGCTACGAATACCATATTATCTACACTATCCATACCTGTTATCTCATAACCTTTGTTATATTTTTCTGGATATCCACCAGAAGCAAGAACTACACAACAAGCTGATTTATTACTCCATTTTACATCTATCTCAGAAAGTTTTCTATCTATTCCACTCTCTAATAGGTTTATAAAATCTGATTCAAGTAGTGGTAATACAACTTGAGTTTCTGGGTCTCCCAATCTCATATTGTACTCAAGAAGATAAACTCCCTTAGCAGTTATCATTAGCCCAAAGAATATAAATCCAGCAAAATCCATTCCCTCTGCTTTTATTCCCTCAAGAGTAGGATTCATTATCTCAGTTATAAATTTATCATATACCTCTTTAGTTACATAAGGGTTAGGAGCTATTGTTCCCATTCCTCCTGTATTTAATCCTGTTTCTTTCTCTCCAATTTTCTTATGGTCTTTAGCAGAGATAAAAGGCAGGATAATCTTTGAGTCAGTTACTGACAAGATTGAAGCCTCTACTCCATCTAAGAACTCCTCTACTACAATTTGCTCTCCAGCACTGCTGAATACTTTATCTATCATTATCTCATCTACAGCTTTTAGAGCCTCTTCAAGATTTTGGCAGATAAGTACCCCTTTACCAGCAGCAAGTCCACTAGCTTTTACCACTAGAGGAAACTCACAAGTTTTTATATATTCCTTAGCCTTGTCAGCTTCATTAAATACTTCATAAGCAGCTGTTTTTACTCCATACTTTTTCATAAAATCTTTAGCAAAAGCTTTTGACCCTTCAAGTAGAGCAGCTTTCTTATCTGGTCCAAAGATTTTTAATCCTTCAGCTTGGAATTTATCTACAATACCATCTACTAGAAGCTCCTCACTTCCAACGATAGTTAAATCTATTTTATTCTCTTTAGCAAAGGCAAGAATTTCATCTACTCCTTTTAGATTTACATTCTCTCCCTTTTCAAGTAACTCTGTTCCACCATTTCCTGGAGCACAGTACACTTTTTCTACCTTCTCATTTTGGCTTACTTTCCAGCAGATAGTATGCTCTCTTCCACCGCTTCCAACTACTAATATTTTCATTCTCTCTTCTCCTTTAAAAAATTAATAGTAGCTACTTTCAACTACAAACTTTAATCAAGAAAACTCAAAGAATTGCGTAAATTACGGAGAAAAGTTAGATTAACTCAGCGAAATCGAACGCTAAAAAACACAACTGTTTGAGTGAAACGAGTTTTCCAATAGTAGAGGAGTTTTAACGACTACTACTATTGAGACACAGAAATTTATTTTCTGTGTTACATTAAGGAAACACTGAAAGCTTTGCTTTCTGTGTCTCAAAATTCTTAGAGAGCTAAAGCTCTTAGAATTTTGGAAGCCATAGTTAATCTACTTTTTGTAGTCTGAAGCAATTCTTAGTTTTCTTTTAATTTTTTAATAACTTAAGTAGATACGATTAGTGTTTGAAATGTCTCATTCCACTGAATATCATAGCTATTCCATGCTCATTACAAGCTTCGATAGATTCCTTATCTCTAATAGAACCTCCAGGTTGGATTATAGCTTTGATTCCATGTTTTGCACAAGTGTCTACTACATCTCTAAATGGGAAGAAAGCATCAGAAGCAAGGACAGCTCCCTCTATTCTCTCTCCAGCTCTTTCTATTGCTTGCTCAGTAGGCCAAATTCTATTTGTTTCTCCATTTCCTATTCCAATAGCCATCTTATCTTTAGCTACTACAATAGCATTAGATTTTACATGTTTTACTATCTTCATTCCAAAATCTAAGTCACTCATCTCTTTTTCAGTAGGAGCTTTTTCTGTAACAGTTTCATAGTGAGTAGAAAAACTTAAATCTTCATCTTGTACTAGGATTCCTCCATCTACTTTTACAAGGTTTACTTTGTCCATAGGTTTATGATGGCATTTTATTACTCTTAGATTTTTCTTAGTTCTTAATACTTCTAAAGCTTCCTCTGTAAAACTTGGAGCTATTACTATCTCTAGGAATATTTTTACTAATTCCTCAGCAGTTGCCTTATCTACCTCTTTATTAAGAGCTACTATTCCTCCAAATATAGATACAGGGTCACACTCATAAGCTTTTACATAAGCCTCATGTATATCCTTTCCAATAGCTGCTCCACATGGAGTAGAGTGTTTTACCCCACAACAAGCTGGCTCTTCAAATTCACAAGCTACTTTCCAAGCTACGTCCATATCTCTTATATTATTAAATGAAAGCTCTTTACCATTTAATTGTTCAAAATCTTTCATAGCTCCACTATCAGTAGTTGATACATAGTAAGCAGCTTTTTGATGAGGGTTCTCTCCATATCTTAAATCCATAACTTTTTCATATGAAGCATTTAAATAGTGAGGCATCTCATCTCCAAGTAAGAAACTAGATATAGCTGCATCATAAGCAGATGTTAAGTTGAAAACTTTTCCAGCAAGTCTTTTTCTTGTTTCAAATGTTACCTCTCCAGCTTCCATCTCTTTCATAACAGTTTCATAGTCAGCTGTATCACTAATTACTACAACATCTTTAAAAGATTTTGCTGCTGATCTTAGCATTGTAGGTCCACCAATATCTATAAATTCAACTTTTTCTTCAAAAGTTAAATCCTCATTTACTTTCTTAAAGAATGGATATAGATTTACAACTACCATATCAATAGTTTCTATCCCTCTAGCTTTTATAGTGGCCATATGCTCTTTATTATCTCTTATAGCTAAAATTCCTCCATGGATTACAGGGTGTAGAGTTTTTACTCTTCCATCTAACATCTCTGGAGCTTTTGTTACTTCAGCTACCTCTATTACTGGTACTCCATTCTCTTTTAAATATCTATATGTTCCACCTGTTGAGATTATCTCTACATTGTGTTTTACTAAAAATTGTGCAAACTCTAATATTCCATTTTTATCAAAAACTGATATTAATGCTCTTTTCATTATAATAGACTCCTTTATCTTCTTTCTGATATAATTTTTGCAATAGATTCAGGTAAAAGCTTATGCTCTTCTACTAATACTCTCTTTTGTAAAATCTCTGGAGTATCTCCTTCTAAAACCTTTACTCTCTTTTGAGCTATTATCTCTCCACTGTCCACTGCTGTATCTACATAATGCACTGTACAACCACTCTCTTGCTCTCCAGCTTTTAGTACAGCTTCATGTACCCTTATACCATACATTCCTGGACCACCAAATTTTGGAAGAAGAGAGGGGTGAATATTGATTATTCTCCCCTTCCATTTATTTACAAACTCTTCATCAATGATAGATAAAAATCCAGCTAGAACTATCAAATCAATTCCTCTTTCTGAAACAATTTTATCTATCTCTCTACATAGCTCTTTTTTTAAAACTTTTCTATCTAAGGTATATCCATCTATTCCAGCTTCCTTAGCTCTCTCTACTCCATAGCACTCTCTATCTCCAATTATAACTTCAACTTTACATTGTAACTCTCCACTTTTAGATTTATCTATTATAGATTGAAGATTGCTTCCTCCACCAGATACTAAAACTCCTATTTTAAACATAGTCCCTTTTCTCCCTTTTGAACATATCCTATTTCAAAAGCTTCTTCTCCATATTTAGCAAGCTCTTCTATTACTCCATCTTTATCTTTAGGGTCTACTACTAGTACAAAACCTACTCCCATATTGAATGTTCCATACATCTCATCTTCTGGGATATCCCCCTCTTTTTGAATATATTTAAATATATCTAATACTCTTAATTTCTCTTTTAATACAACTGGTTGATGTCCTTCACTTATTGTTCTAGGTAAGTTCTCAGGTAATCCTCCTCCAGTTATATGAGCCATACCTTTTACATTATATTTTTCTAATACAGCAAGAACTGGTTTTACATATATTTTTGTAGGTGTAAGAAGAGTTTCACTAATTGGTTTTCCATTGTACTCTTTATTATAGTCAGTTATTACTTTTCTTACTAATGAGAATCCATTACTATGTACTCCAGAAGATGGTATAGCTATTAAGATATCTCCTTCAGAAGTTGTACTTCCATTTACTATTTTAGATTTTTCTACTGCTCCTACACAGAAACCAGCTATATCATAATCTCCTACTTTGTAGAATCCTGGCATTTCTGCTGTTTCTCCACCTATAAGGGCAGCTCCAGCTTGATAACAACCTTCAGCTACTCCAGAAACTAATTCAGCTGCTACTTCAGCATCTAATTTTCCACAAGCTAGATAATCTAAAAAGAATATTGGTTTTGCTCCGTGGCAAAGTACATCATTTACACACATAGCAACAGCATCTATTCCTACTGTGTCATATTTTTTTGTAGTAAGGGCTATCTCTAATTTTGTTCCTACTCCATCAGTTCCAGAAACTAATACAGGATTTTCATATTTTCCTAACTCATACATAGCTCCAAAACTTCCAAGTCCATTTAATACGTTGCTATTCATTGTCTTAGCAACAGCTTTCTTCATAAGCTCTACTGCTCTGTATCCTTCCTCTTTATCTACTCCAGCCTCTTTATATGAAATTGCCATTTTTTCCTCCAAAATTTAAATTATTTTTTACTCTTCTGTTGGTGTATCTACTGGATACTCTCCATTGAAACATCCTACACAGTAATCACAACCCTTTAGGGATTTTAACATATTTTCCATTGATAGATAATCTAATGTATCTGCATTTATCTCTTTTCTTATCTCTTCTACTGATAATCTAGCTGCTATTAACTCCTCTCTATGAGCTGTATCTATTCCAAAATAACAAGAGTGTTTTACAGCTGGAGAAGCTGAACGGAAGTGTACTTCCTTAGCTCCTGCTCTTCTGATTATCTCTATTAAAATCTTACTTGTTGTTCCTCTTACTAGTGAGTCATCAATTATTACTACTCTTTTTCCTTCAAGATTTACTTTTAATGGATTTAATTTTACCATTACAGCTTGCTCTCTTAGAGCTTGAGTAGGTTTTATAAATGTTCTTCCTATATATTTATTTTTTACTAGCCCTATTGCATAAGGTATTCCACTAGCTTCAGCAAAACCGATAGCTGCTGGTATTCCAGAATCTGGTACACCTATTACTACATCTGCCTCTACTTTCATCTGTTTAGCAAGTAATCTTCCAGCCTCTACTCTAGACTCATATACATTTAATCCATCTATTACACTATCAGGTCTAGCAAAGTATATGTGTTCAAATGAGCAAGGTGCTTTTTTATTATTTTCTGAATATTTTACAGATTTTACTCCATTCTCATCTATTATTACCATCTCTCCTGGTAATACATCTCTAATTAGAGTTCCTCCCACAGCATCAATGGCACAAGATTCAGAAGCTAAAATATAATCTCCATTTTCATTTATACCTAAGCAAAGTGGTCTTATTCCATATGGGTCTCTTACTCCTACCAATTTATTTCCAGCTAAGATTACTAATGCATAAGCTCCTTTTATAGCTCCTACTGTACTTCTTATAGCATCCTCAACATTCCCATTAGCTTTTCTAGCTATCATCTTGATGATAACTTCTGAGTCTATTGAAGTATTAAAAGTAGAACCAGCATCTTCTAATAACTCTCTTATTATCTTTGCATTAGTTAAATTTCCATTGTGAGCTACTGCTATTTGTCCTAATTTATATCTACTCTCAAGAGGCTGAGCATTTTCTAATTTGCTCGCCCCTGTTGTAGAGTATCTCACATGTCCTATTGCAGCATTTCCAACAAGATTATTTAAAGTTTCTGGTGTAAATACATCTGCAGTAAGTCCCATTCCTTTATAAGTTACTATCTCTCCAAAATTAGAAACAGATATTCCCGCACTCTCTTGACCTCTATGTTGAAGAGCATATAATCCGTAGTAAGTTATTTGTGCTACTTCATTTACCTCTTTTGAATATATTCCAAATACTCCACACTCCTCTTCCATTTTATCTTTAGCCATTAGAATTTCTGTGCAGTTCATCATTAAGCCCCCAATCTCTTTAATACTTCTATATAAGCCTCTTCTATTCCTCCAAGGTCTCTTCTAAATCTATCCTTATCTAATTTTTTACCTGTTTCTTTATCCCATAATCTACAAGTATCTGGAGTTATCTCATCAGCTAGTAAGATTTCTCCTGCAGCATTTTTACCAAATTCTATTTTGAAGTCTACTAAAGTAATTCCAATTTTATCAAAAGCATCTTTTAATAGGTTGTTGATTTGACCAGTAATTCTATATATCTCTGCTAACTCCTCATAAGTACAAAGTCCTAAAGCAACTGCATGGTGGTCATTGATTAATGGGTCTCCATAAGCATCATTTTTATAGCAGATTTCAAATATTGTGTTAGTTGGTTTAGTTCCTTCTGGAATTCCAACTCTTGCTGCCATTGAACCAGCTATTACGTTTCTTACTATTACTTCTAATGGGAATATTTTTACTTTTTGGCAAAGTTGGTCTCTATCATTTAATACATCTACTAAGTGAGTTTTTATTCCATTTTTCTCTAACATTCTGAATAACATAGCTGTTATTTTGTTGTTCATTACACCTTTATTTACTATTGTTCCTTTTTTAGCTCCATTTCCTGCTGTTGCATCATCTTTATAGTGAATTATTACTAAGTTCTCATCTGTTGTTGAATATACTTGTTTAGCTTTTCCTTCATAAATAAAATCTTTTTTTTCTACTGACATTTTAATTCCTCCTGAGATACTTTTAATATTTTTATACCTTATTTTTATTTTTTATTGAAATTTAAATTTTAAATTTGAAAACTTCTATTATCTGTAACTTTATAAAAAATCTCTTGATTAAAATCAAGAATAACGAAGATTGAGGAGAATATTAGAGCAAGTCAGTGAAAGCGAATGCCCAAAAACACAATAAGCCAAAGGCTTAACCCTTGTGTTTTTAATGAGCTGAGTCATACTTGCTCTTTATTCTTTGAACGAAAGTTATTCTTGAATTTTATAGTAGTAACTTCTCTATGTAATTTACACAACCCTTAGTTTTCAAGAAATTGAAGTTTAAAGTTCTACTCCTGATTCATTATCAGCTATAAACTTAGCTTTCATATCTTTTCTAAAGTTTCTTAATTTCTCTTTTAGTTCTGGAGATTTTAATGAAAGCATTTGTACAGCTAACATTCCTGCGTTGTATGAGTTATTTACTCCAACAGTTGCAACTGGAATTGATTTAGGCATCTGTACTATTGATAATAATGCGTCCATTCCGTTGAAAGCTGCCTCAATAGGTACTCCTATTACTGGTAGTGTAGTTTTTGAAGCTATAACTCCAGGTAAATGAGCTGCAAGCCCAGCTCCAGCTATAATTACATCATAACCTTCTACCTCTAATTTTTCTAATGTTTCTTCTAATTTTTCAGGTACTCTATGAGCTGAAAGTACATGAGCTGAATACTCTATTCCAAACTCTTTTAAGCAGTTAGCTGCTCCTCTCATCTTCTCTGTATCTGATTTACTTCCGAAAATAATAGCTACTTTCATTTGTCCTCCTAAATTATTTGAAATATTTTACTCCATTTTCAAATATTTTTTGCTCTTTATTTCCAATTATATTTTTAAATACATTGTTTCCATATCTTTCTGTATGTCCCATCTTACCAAATACTCTTCCATCTGGAGAAGTAATTCCTTCAATAGCAAAGCTTGAACCATTAGGGTTAAATCTAAACTCATTAGTTGGTTCTCCCTCTAAGTTGACATATTGAGTTGCCACTTGCCCATTTTCAAATAGCTTTTTAATTACCTCATCACTAGCAAAGAATCTTCCCTCTCCATGTGACACTGCTATTTCAAACTCTGAACCTGTTTCTATTCCAGCAAGCCAAGGTGACTTATTAGAAGTTACTTTAGTTTTTACCATTTGAGATATATGTCTACCAATTTTATTGAATGTAAGAGTTGGTGAATCTTCAGTAATCTTTCCTATCTCTCCATAAGGAAGTAACCCAGATTTGATAAGAGCTTGGAATCCATTACAAATTCCTAATATAAGTCCATCTCTCTCTAAGAACTTATGGATAGCTTCTGCTACTTTAGGGTTAGTAAGTACTGTTGCTATAAATTTACCAGAACCATCTGGCTCATCTCCAGCACTGAATCCTCCTGGGAACATTAGGATTTGAGAGTTATTTATCTCTTTTACCATCTTTTCTATTGAGTCATTGATATACTCTTGAGTTAGGTTTCTAAATACTAATATATTTGATTCTGCCCCAGCTTTTTCAAATACTCTAGCCGAATCATATTCACAGTTTGTTCCTGGGAAAGCTGGTACTAATACTCTTGGTTTAGCTATCTTATTTTTGCATACTACTATATTTTTAGTAGTATAAGGAGTCCAGATATATTTTTCAACTTTTTCTACTGTTTTATGAGGGAAAACTGGGAATAGTTTATCTAACCATACCTTCTCTCCAGCAGTCATATCTATCTCAATATCTCCTACTATTACTTTGTATTCAGAGATTGTTTCTCCTAATAATTCTACATTTTTACCAGTAAGTTCTACATTTGACTCCACTATAAATGTTCCATATCCTAACTTGAATAACTCATCTCCAAGATTAGATATCTTAGCTCCTATTCTATTTCCAAATGTCATCTTACTTACTGCTTCAGCTATACCACCAGTTTTTAATGTCATAGCTGATACTATATTTCCATTAACTATATTTTCATGTACATATTCAAAGTTTTCTTTTAACTCTTCCACATTAGGCATATAGTTTTCTAACATATGGTGTTTTACTAAGTAGATTTTATTTCCAGCCTTTTTAAACTCTGGAGATATTACTACACTAGCTTTTACTGGAGATACAGCAAAAGATATTAGTGTAGGTGGAACGTGAATATCATTAAATGTTCCACTCATAGAGTCCTTTCCTCCAATAGCTGGTATTTCAAAAGCTCTTTGCATCTCTATTGTTCCTAATAAAGCTGAGAAAGGTTTACCCCAATTTTTAGGATTTTGTCCAAGTTTTTGGAAGTATTCTTGGAATGAAAGTCTTACTCTCTTATAATCTACTCCCACACTTACTAATTTTGCTAATGATTCAACTACTGCATAAGCTCCACCATGGAATTGTGACCAAGATGATAATACTGGGTTATATCCCCAAGTGATAGCAGAAGCTGTATCTGTTTCCCCTTTAAGTAATGGTAATTTTTGTACACTTACATCTGTTGGAGTCATTTGATATTTTCCACCAAATGGCATAAGTACTGTAGTAGCTCCTATTGTAGAGTCAAATATCTCCATAAGTCCCTTTTGAGAAGCTACATTTAAAGATGATAACATATTGTACCACTTAGCTTCCAAATTCTCTCCTTCGTAAGCTACTTTTGTAAGAGGACTCTCTTCATAAGAGATATTTTCTACTTCTACCTCTATCTCTTGAGTAACTCCATTAGTATCTAAGAATTCTCTTGAGATATCTACTATCTTCTTACCTTTCCAATTTAGCACAAGTCTATTTGTGTCAGTAACCACTGCTACAACTGTTGCTAATAAGTTCTCTCTATTTGCTAATTCTATAAATTTATCTCTATCTTTAGCCTCTATTACTACTGCCATTCTCTCTTGTGATTCAGAGATAGCTAGCTCTGTTCCACTAAGTCCTAAATATTTAGTAGGAACTACATCTAAGTTGATATCTAGTCCAGGAGCTAACTCTCCTATTGCTACTGATACCCCTCCAGCTCCAAAGTCATTACATTTTTTAACAAGTCTTGTAACCTCTGGATTTCTAAATAATCTTTGGATTTTTCTCTCTTCTGGAGCATTTCCTTTTTGTACCTCTGCTCCACAAAGTCTTAATGAATCATCTGTATGCTCTTTAGAAGAACCAGTCGCTCCTCCACAACCATCTCTTCCTGTTTTTCCTCCAAGTAGTACAACTATATCTCCTTTAGAAGCATTCTCTCTTCTTACCCAATCAGCTGGCACAGCTCCAACTACTGCTCCTACTTCCATTCTCTTAGCTTTGTATCCATCGTGATAGATTTCAGCTACATGCCCAGTAGTAAGTCCTATTTGGTTTCCATAAGATGAGTATCCTGCTGCTGCTCCTGTTGTTATTTTCTTTTGAGGTAATTTTCCTTGTAAAGTATCTTCTAATTTTTCCAATGGGTTACCAGAACCTGTTACCCTAATAGCTTGATATACATAAGACCTTCCTGATAATGGGTCTCTTATTGCCCCTCCTAAACAAGTAGAAGCTCCTCCAAATGGCTCTATCTCAGTAGGGTGGTTGTGAGTTTCGTTTTTAAACATCAATAGCCACTTTTCTATTTTCCCATCTACATCTACATCTATATATACTGAGCAAGCATTTATCTCATCAGATACCTCTAAGTCATCTAGCTTACCAGTTTTTCTCATCTCTTTTCCACAGATTGTTGCCATATCCATTAGAGATATATATTTTTTCTCAAGTCTTTCTTGATGTACAAATTTTCTTGCTCCCAAATAGTTTTCAAAAGCTTTTTGTAATGTTTCTCCAAAAGCTGATTTTGGGAAAACAATATTTTTTATTCTAGTTTCAAATGTTGTATGTCTACAATGGTCAGACCAATAAGTGTCTAATACTTTTATCTCTGTTTCAGTTGGATTTCTTTTTTCCGTATCTCTAAAATACTCTTGTACAAAGGCTATATCAGCAAATGTCATAGCTAGTCCAAGCTCTTTTCTAAATTTTTCTAACTCCTCAGCTCCATATGTAATAAATCCTTCAAATACAGGAACTTCTTGAGCTAACTCTCCCTCTTCTATCTCTAATTTTTCAAGAGTTTTCTCTCTCATCTCCACAGGGTTGATATAATAATTTTTTACTTTGTTTAGCTCCTCTTCCGATATATCTCCCTCTAAGATTATAACTTTTCCACTTGTTACTACTACATTTTGGTTTTTATCAGAGATTAGATTTAAACATTGCATAGCTGAGTCAGCTCTTTGGTCAAACTGCCCTGGTAAAAATTCTACAGCAAAGTATTTTGCCCCTTTACTGTCTAACTCTTCAGTTACTCTATCTGTTACTATCTCTGAGAATATAAGCTTTTTAGCCTTTGCTAACTCTTCACTATCTATTCCAAAGACATCATAGCAGTTTAGTAACCTTACTTTTTCTAGCCCCTTTAATTGAAGACTCTCTCTTAATTCATTCTCAAGTCTTTTAGCATCTAAATCAAATCCTGATTTCTTTTCTACAAAAATACGGTAATTCATTTCTCCTCCTGAAAAATTTTAACATAGATTTTTTTATTAGAATAATCCTTCTATCTTTCCATTCTCATCTATATCTATCAACTCAGCTGCTGGTTTTTTAGGTAGTCCTGGCATATCTATTATATCCCCAGCCATAGCTACTATAAATCCTGCTCCTGCTGATATTCTTAGTTCATTTATTGTTACAGTAAATCCTGTTGGTCTACCTATTAATGACGCATTATCTGATAAAGATTTTTGAGTTTTAGACATACAAACTGGTAAGTTCCCATATCCTAGCTCATCTATTGTCTTTAACATCTTCTTAGCTCCAGAGCTAAACTCTACTCCATCAGCTCCATATATCTCTTTTGCTATTGTTTCTATTTTCTCTTTTATACTTAAATCTAATGAGTAAAGTGGTGTATAGTTATCAGTCTCTTTTTCTAATTGAGCCATTACCTCTTTAGCAAGAGCTATTCCTCCCTCTCCACCTTTTTCCCATACCTCACATAGAGCAACTGGTACATCTAACTCTTTACAGTGCTTTTCAATAAATTCAAGTTCTCTTTCAGTGTCGCTTACAAATCTATTGATTGCTACCACAACTGGTAAGTTATATTTTTTCATATTCTCTATATGTTTATCTAAGTTAGCTATTCCTTTTTCTAATGCTTCTAAGCTCTCTTCTGATAATTCCTTAGCTCCACCATGATGTTTTAGAGCTCTTACTGTTGCTACTATTACTACACAGTTAGGTCTTAGATTTCCTTTTCTACATTTTATATCTAAGAATTTTTCTGCCCCTAAGTCAGCAGCAAATCCAGCCTCTGTTATAGCATAATCAGAAAGTTTTAATGCTAATTTTGTAGCTAAGATTGAGTTACATCCATGAGCTATATTAGCAAATGGTCCTCCATGGATAAATACTGGAGTATTTTCTAAAGTTTGAACAAGGTTTGGTTTTAAAGCCTCTTTTAATAATGCAGTTACAGCTCCCTCTATTTTTAAATCTCCTACTGTAAGAGCTTTTCCATCTCTTGAATATCCAAATACCATACTTCTAATCTTATCTTTTAAATCCATAAGTGAATTTGCTAAACATAGAGCTGCCATTATCTCAGAAGCTACTGTTATTTGGAAAGATGACTCTCTAGGTATTCCATTAGCTTTTCCACCAAGTCCAATAACTACCTCTCTTAATGCTCTATCATTCATATCTACTACTCTTTTCCAAGAGATTTTTGTAACATCTATATTTAGTAAATTTCCTGAATTAATATGATTATCAATACAAGCAGCTATTAAGTTGTGAGCTACTCCTATTGCATGTAAATCTCCAGTAAAATGTAAATTTATATCTTCCATAGGAATTACTTGTGCATATCCTCCACCAGTAGCTCCACCTTTCATTCCAAATACAGGTCCAAGAGATGGTTCTCTTAAAGCAGCTACTGAAGATTTTCCTAATTTATTTAAAGCTTGAGTAAGTCCTACTGTAACTGTTGATTTTCCCTCTCCAGCTGGAGTTGGTGTGATAGCTGTTACCAATACTAGTTTACCATCTTTTTTATCTTCTAATCTTTTTAGCACATCTAGGTTGACTTTTGCTTTATATTTTCCATATTGTTCAATATCATCTTCGGTAAGTCCTACCTTCTTTGCTATTTCTAAAATATTTACTATTTTTGCCTCTTGAGCTATTTGAATATCAGTTTTCACATTTCCCTCCTTGAAGTTTCTATTAAAACAAAAGGTCTAAGTACACACTCATGCTTTACATAAGTACACACTTAGACCACTATTTATATATATTCTTAAGTTTACAATTATGCCTTTGTTAGTAAATGTTTTAAGCCTACTTTTCAGTCTTTTCTTCTTTTTATTAACAAATAGCATTTTCTCCTCCTAATATTTTTCCCCATATATACTAAAGGAGCCAACAAAAAAATCCTTCAACTCATAGCAGTTTATTACAATGGTAAACCGTAGAAACTCCTCTCCATATTAGAGGTATATATGAGATATATTTCTTTCTATATGTTAAGAATATCACAAAAGTGAAACTTTGTCAAAATAAAAACTTTTTTTCTTATTTTATCTATTTTTTATTTTATAATCTGTACTTTTTAATCAAAAATAAAACTATTTGTTTTTTATTTTTTTATATAAAAAATCTATAGCTAAGAGATATCCATCACTTCCTAATCCACAAATTTGTCCTATACAAGCTGGTGCTGTGAAAGATTTGTGTCTAAATTCTTCTCTTTTATGAATATTTGAAAGATGAACTTCTATTGTTGGAATATCTACACTTTTTATAGCATCATACAGAGCTATGGAAGTATGAGTATATGCTCCTGGATTAATTACTATCCCATCATACTTTTCTAAATATGCTCTTTGTATAAAGTTTATAATCTCTCCCTCAATATTACTTTGATATATTGTTACATCAATATCTTTAGCTAAATTCTCCTTAATATATGCACACATCTCTTCATAGGTTTGTACACCATAAATATTTTTCTCTCTTATTCCCAGAAAATTTATATTGGGTCCATTTATTACCATTACTTTCACTATTTTTTCATCTCCTCTAATCTCTCTATAACTCTTTTCTCTACTTCTTCTCTTGTATCTCTATCTATATCTATCCCCTCCCAAAGTTCATCACTTTTTATAGCTTGACCTACAAGCATAGATACTCCATCTACACATTTTAAACTACAATTTTTTGCTAATTGTAAAAACTTTGTAGTCTTAGGATTATATACAATATCAACAGCTATATCAAAACGCTTTAAAATTTCCTCATCTAGTGGAGAGCTATCTATATTAGGATACATCCCTAAAGGAGTAGTATTTACAACAATATCTCCACCTATTATATTTTCATAAGATACTACCTCTATATTTCTAAATCTATTTTTCAACTCTCTTCTCTTTGATTCCACATCTCTTGTTACTACAACTATCTCTTTAGCTCCTAAGTCATGTAGAGCTACTATCACAGATTTTGAAGCCCCACCACTTCCTAGAACATAGCATATTTTTCCTTTTACTTTGACATCATGTTTTTCTAGCATCTCTACGACCCCATAGTAATCACTATTATATCCGTAGCTTTCACCATTTTTTATTTTCACTAGATTTACAGCTCCAATTTTTTCTGCCTCCTCAGAGATAAAATCAAGTTGGCTCATCACAATCTCTTTATAAGGAATAGTTATATTAAATCCTTTTATCCCTTTTTCTTCCATTAATTTTAAAATATCTTTTCCATCTTCAATCTCATACAGTGAGTACTCTGCTTCTACTCCAAGCTTATCAAAAATATAGTTATGTATCTCTGGAGATAGTGAGTGCCCCAATTTTTTTCCCACAAGACCATATTTATTCATATCTGCCTCCTGCTTCATATATCTTGTCTAACAATGCTATTGCCATTATTGATTCTATTACCACTACTGCTCTCGGTACTATACAAGGGTCATGTCTTCCCTCTATTTCTAATTCACAATCTTTTTTATCTTTTATATTTATTGTATGTTGAAGCTTAGAAATAGATGGAGTAGGTTTTATAGCAACTTTAAAATTTATAGGCATTCCATTGGATATCCCCCCTAATATTCCTCCGTTATTATTGGATTTAGTTTTCACTATACTATTTTTATAGTAGTATTCATCATTTACTTCACTACCATAATATTTTGCTATATCAAATCCTTTTCCAAACTCTATTCCTTTTACAGCTGGTACAGAAAAAGCTAAATGAGCTATACTACTCTCTAATGAATCAAAAAATGGCTCTCCCAATCCTGCTGGTACTCCTATGGCAAAACATTCTATAGTTCCACCAACAGAGTCTTGATTCATTCTAGCTCTCTCTATCTCCTCTTTTATCTCTACTATTTTCTTTTCATCTAAAATAGCCAGCTCTTTTTTAGCCAGCTCATCAAAAAGCTCTTTAGATAATCTATCTTCATTTGGTGTTTCTAATTCTATATTTTTTATACTCTTTATCATAGCTCCTACATATATTCCCTTTTTAGCTAAGATACTCTTAGCCAAGCTTCCAGCAAAAACAAGTGGGGCTGTTATTCTTCCAGAAAAATGACCTCCACCTCTTACATCATTATATCCTCTATATTTTATATATGCTGAATAATCACTATGACTAGGTCTCATTACCTCTTTTAATTTTGAATAATCTTTAGATTTTTTATCTTCATTTCTAATAATTGCACAAAGAGGAGCTCCTGTAGTCTTACCGTCACAGATTCCACTTAAAATCTCAAAGCTATCACTCTCTTTTCTTTGAGTAGAAAAACTATTTTTCCCTGGTGCTCTCCTTCCCATATCTCTCTCTATGCTTTCAAAATCTATATCTATACCACTAGCTAATCCATCTATATTTATCCCTATTGCTTTTCCGTGAGATTCCCCAAAAATTGATAATCTCAAACTATGTCCCCAATTAGCTCCCATACTCTTCTCCTCTCTCTATTCTTCTAACATAATTATACCACATTTTATCAATTTAATGACGTAAATTTAAAATCATCTTATATGATAAGTTTCTTATAGTATTTTTTTCAAAAATATGATATAATAAGGTCTAAAATTAATTTGTGGAGGGAAAATTTTTATGAAATTAAAATCTTTAATAGCAGGAGTAGCACTACTGTCTTCTGTTTCTTTTGCTGCTACACAAGGAGCTCAATTTTCAGTATTACCAGGAGTTCAATTTGGAGCTACTAAATACGACTCAATAGATGGATTCAGTTTTAATGTTCTTGGTGCTGAAAACCAAAATGTTTCAGGGGTAGATTTATCTCTTATTGGTTATAGAAAAGTCAATGGTAATTTTAATGGATTACACCTTTCACTTTTCTTTGAAGCTTTTAGAGTAGATGGAAATATGAGAGGAATCTCTTTAGCTCTTTGGAATGATGTTAAAGGAGATGTAAATGGTGGAAATCTTGGACTTGTAAATACAGTTGGAGGAAATGCTACTTTCCAATTAGGTGGACTTAATATGGTTAATCAAGAAGCTATGGTTCAAATTGGTTTTGTTAACTATGCTCAACAAGTGGGAGGGCTTCAATTCGGATTTGTCAATGCTACTAAAAAACTAGAAGGATTACAAGTAGGACTTATCAACTATGCTGAAAATGGAGTATTCCCTGTTTTACCTATTGTAAACTTTAGAAAAACATTATTTTAAAAATAGAGTGGTTTTCCCACTCTATCTTTGTTTATTTATGTTTATTATTATTCCCAAGGCTAAAAATACTGTTATAAGAGAACTTCCTCCTGAACTAAAAAATGGCATAGGTATTCCAAATACAGGAAGTATTCCTAAAGCAACAGAAAGATTTATAACCATTTGAATTATTATATATCCTCCAATTCCTATTGCTAAATATTTTCCAAAATAATCCTTTGTTTCCACAGCTGTTTTTTGAATAATATTAAAAAGCAATAGAAATATTGTCAAAAGAAGTAACATTCCTATAAATCCAAACTCCTCACCATAGGAAGCAAGGATAAAGTCAGTTTTTATCTCTGGCAAATAGCTATACTTCTGTACTCCATTTCCATATCCCTTACCTACTAATCCACCACTTCCAAAAGCTATAAGAGATTGCCCCACTTGATATCCTATTCCATAGTCATATTCATTTTTCAAAAGACCATTTAAAAAACTTCCAACTCTCTTTATTTTATAACTCTCATTTGATAAGTCAGTTAGATTACTTACATAGTAAAATAGACCTCCTATTGATACTAAAACAGCTCCTACACTTCCTACTATCAATTTCATATTTAATCTACTCATAAACAACATAAAAGCAAATATCCCCAAATAGTGTATTGATGTTCCCAAATCTTTTTGTAGATTTATTAATAGCATAAATATTCCCATAACTGGTAACAAAGAAAATAGTATTTTTTTATCGTTGTATCTTTCCTCTTCACATTTTTCCATAATATGGGCTATTATTATAATAAATGGCAATTTCATCATCTCTGATGGCTGCACACTAAAAGAACCAAATCTTATCCAACCTATTGCTCCATTTACATGAGGTATTACCCTTGATAATGATGGTATTTTACTTCCTATTATAATTATAATAAATATAATTGTAGATAATAAAAATAAAATTCCACTTATTTTATTTTTATTATATAATTTGTAATTTATCTTTGAAGTAATTATAAAACAGATTATCCCTAAAATTATATAGATAAAATGGTTTCTAATAACCTTTATTCCTTCAAAGTAGATACTATAAAAACTTGCACTAGCCATATTTAAGTTGCTCAATATAACCAAAAAGAAAAGAAGAAGAACTATTCCTCTATTTCTTGCTCTTTTTCTCTTTTCTTTATCTATTTTTTTCAAAGTTCTATTTATTTGATTTCTTTTATAATAAGGATTTTCTGTTTCTAATTTGACTTTGTCCATTCTTTATATCCCTCCAAAGAAATTCTATAAAAATGTTTTTCTTAAATACTTAGCTACTCCATTATCTATATTTTTACCTATCATCTCATTATTAGGAAGCTTTTCTCTAAGTCTTTGAGCACAATTTCCCATAAGAAGTCCCTTACCTACTTCACTTAACATCTCATAGTCATTTAATCCATCACCAAAAGCCATAGTATTTTCTAATGGAATATTAAGTTTTTCCATAATATTTTTTACAGCTTCTCCCTTTGTTACATTTTTTGTCATAAGTTCCAAACACTCTGGTCCAGATAGTGTTATTGAAACCTTATCTCCTATTACCTCTTCAAAATACTTTTCTAGCTTAAATAGTTCCTCTTGATTTTTGCTGATAAAAAATATTTTTATAAATTTTTCTCCAACTATTTTAGAGAAATCCTTTACCTCATATAAAAATCCACTCTCTTTATGAAACTCTATATACTCCTCTTTATGCTCTTCAACATACCATTTTGTATCTGTATATATATGTCTTTCAATCTCTTTGTTACACTTAACATTTAAAATAAAATTAGCTGTCTCTTCATCAATATTTCTCTCATATACTTCATTATTATGCTCATCATGTATTCTAGCTCCATTTGAACTGATAAGATATGAGTCTAATCCCAATTGTTTTTTTATTGCTAAAGCATCTAAGTGATGTCTTCCAGTAGCTATAAATATCTTTTTACCTGTATCTTTAACCTTTTTTATAACTTCCTTTGTTTCATCTGATAATTGATGTTTTTCATTTAAAAGTGTTCCATCTAAATCACAAACTATTGCTTCATATTTCATAAACTTAACTCCTCATCTTTTTTATTTTTATACCTTAATATAATACCATTATTTTTTTTTTTTGAAAAGTAATTTTTTTTATTGACATTTTTTTTAAAATATGATATTATTACTTTTGTTGATGAGACGGAATATAGCGCAGTCCGGTAGCGCATCTGCCTTGGGAGCAGGGGGCCGCAAGTTCGAATCTTGCTATTCCGACCATCTTAAATTGGGGTGTCGCCAAGCGGTAAGGCAACGGACTTTGACTCCGTCATGCGTTGGTTCGAATCCAGCCACCCCAGCCATTTGCAATCAACCACTCAAATTATTGAGTGGCTTTTTTTTATCCTAATCAAAATAATTTTCCTATCTTCTTATTTTTAATTCAACTTAAGTTATTTTAAATTTTTTAATTATGTAATCTTCAATTTTATTTTTCTCTTCTATTCTATTTTTCAATATTCTATGCTATAATTGAAAAAAATATTATGAGGTGAATACTGTGGATAGTAGAATATTAAAATTAGCAAAAAATCTTGTTTCTCACTCTTGTAGAGTACAAAAAGGAGAAAAAGTTTTAATAGAAATTTTTGGAGATACTCCTAAAAATCTAGCAAAAGCATTAGTTAAAGAGATTCATTTAGTTAGAGGATTACCTTTCGTCACTTTAAAAGACCAATCTATTACTAGAGAGCTTTTAAAATCTTCTACTAAAGAGCAACTAGAACTAATGGCAAAATATGAGCTAGAAAGAATGAAAGATATGGACTGCTATATAGGGATCAGAGGTAGTGACAATACAGCAGAACTATCTGATGTAGAAGATGAAAAAATGAGAATGTATTCAGATATCTTTATGCTACCTGTACATTTAAAAGAAAGAGTTAATAATACTAAATGGGTAGTACTAAGATATCCTAATAACTCAATGGCACAGCTTGCAAATACATCATTAGAAAATTTTGAAGATTTTTACTTTGATGTATGTTGTCTTGATTATTCTAAAATGGAAAAAGCTATGGACAGCTTGAGTTCTCTTTTAAATAGATCAGATAGAGTTAGAATAGTAGGTCCTGGAACAGATATCAGTTTTTCTATTAAAGGAATGCCTAATGTTAAATGTTACGGACTTAGAAATATTCCAGATGGAGAACTTTATACTGCTCCAGTAAGAGAAAGTGTCAATGGTGTAATCTCATACAACACTCCATCTGTTTATGAAGGATTTACTTTTGAAAATATAGTATTTGAGTTTAAAGATGGTAAAATTGTAAAAGCTACTGCTAATAATACAGAAAAATTAAATGAAATTTTAAACTCTGATGAGGGAGCTAGATATATTGGAGAGTTTGCTTTTGGAGTAAACCCATATATTCTAAAACCTATGAAAGATACTCTATTTGACGAAAAAATATCTGGAAGTATTCACTTTACTCCTGGACAAGCTTATAAACAAGCTGACAATGGAAATAAATCTAGTATTCACTGGGATTTAGTTCTTATCCAAAGACCAGAGTTTGGTGGTGGAGAGATTTGGATAGATGATATATTAATTAGAAAAGATGGTATCTTTGTTTTAGATGAATTAAAAGCTTTAAATCCAGAAAATTTAAAATAAATTAAGGTGGTGTTTTATGCTTATAACTATAGATATTGGAAATACTCATATTGTAACAGGAATCTTTGATGAAAAAGGAAATACTCTTCTTACATTTAGAGTTTCTACAAATGATAAATTGACAGAAGATGAATATTTCTCTTATTTTAGAAATATTTCAAAATTTAATGGAATTGAAATAAGAAAAGTTAGTGGAATAGTTGTTTCTTCAGTTGTTCCCAATCTTATAACTATTTTCCAATTCTTTGGAAGAAAATATTTTAATATTGAGCCTATGATAGTAGACTTAGAAAAAAATCTACCTTTTACATTTGCTAGTAATATGAATCCTACTGGATTTGGTGCTGATAGAATAATTGATATTGTCCAAGCTCTTGAAGAGTATCCTGATAAAAATCTTATCATCATAGACTTAGGTACTGCTACAACTTTTGATGTATTAAAGAAAAATGTCTATGTTGGAGGAGCAATACTTCCTGGAATTGAGATGAGCATCAATGCTCTTTGTGGTAACACAGCAAAACTTCCTAAGGTAAAATTTACAACACCTGAATGTGCATTAGGTTCTGATACTATTTCTCAAATCCAATCTGGTATATTCTATGGATATGCTGGACAGATAAAACATATTATCAGAAAAATGAAAGAGGAAGTAGGAGAAGAGTGCTTTGTAGTTGCTACTGGTGGACTTGGAAAAATCTTATCTGCTGAAATTGATGAGATAGATGTATACAAAGCAGATTTAAGTATAAAAGGTCTATATACTCTATATCAAAATAATAAAACAAAATAAAATTATTTTTTCTTTAAATTTGACTCTTTATAAAAAATCTTGTATAATATACATGTGCAAATTGCTTAATTTATATCTTTATTATGATATAAAGCGGGGGACCCACTTTTTTGGGGCGAATTTCCTTTATGGAATAGGATACTTTTCAATCCGAGTCCGGCAGCTAACCTCGTCAGCATTGAAAAGAGTTGAGGCTTTATTTTGTTATATTTTTAATTTTACAAATTAAAACACCATGACTCTAGCCTGGTGTTTTTTTGTACAATTTTTTAGGAGGTTTACTTATGGATTTTTTTACTTATATTATACAAGAACGAGCTCAGATTATATCTCTTTTAGTAGAACATATAAATCTTACACTGATATCTGTACTTGTAGCTATTCTTATTGGAGTTCCCATGGGGATTTTAATAAGTCATTTTAAAAAAATAAATAAAACAGTTATGGGAATTGCTAATACTATTCAAGCTATTCCAAGTATGGCACTCTTAGGTTTTCTTATTCCTTTTTTAGGTATTGGAGTTATGCCATCTATCTTTATGGTAGTACTTTACTCTTTACTACCTATTATAAAAAATACTTATACAAGTATTGAAGGAATAAACCCACAGATGATAGAAGCAGCTGAAGGAATTGGACTTACAAAATTACAAATACTTTTTAAAATTCAAATCCCAATGGCTCTTCCTGTTATAATGGCAGGTGTACGTATCTCTGCTGTTACAGCTGTTGGACTTATGACTATTGCTGCCTTTGTAGGAGCTGGTGGATTAGGATTTTTAGTATTCTCTGGAATAAGAACAGCCAATACATATCAAATTTTAGCTGGAGCTATTCCAGCTTGTATATTGGCTCTATTTATTGACTGGACAGCAGCTATTATAGAAAAAATAGTTGTTCCTAAAGGAATAGTTAGTGGAGAAGAGGAAAATAAAAAAATCCCTTTCTTACATAAACTAATTTTAACTCTTGCTGTTTTTTTAATCTTATTTTCTAGTGGAAAGAATATTGTTAAAAACTTTATAGCTCCACAAGAAAAAGTAGTTACTATTGCAAGTAAAGATTATACAGAACAAATTCTTCTTGGTAATATGTTAGCAGATTTAATTGAAGATAAAACAGATATCAAAGTTAATAGAAAGTTAGCCTTAGGAGGAACTCAAGTTATTTTTGGTGCTTTAAATAATTTTTGGTGCTTTAAATAAAGGAGAAGTAGATATGTATATGGAATATACTGGAACTATGTTTGCTGATATGTTAAAGCATAACCCTATAGCTGAAAATGTTAAATCTTCTGATGTTTATTCTATATCAAAAAAAGAGATAGAAGAGAAGTATGATGTATTAGTTGGAAAGGAGATTTCAGCTAATAATACATACAGATTAGCTGTTAGAAAAGAAACTGCTGATAAATATAACTTAGAAAATATCAGTGATTTAATTAAAGTTGCTCCACAATTAACTATCTCATCTACATTTGAATTTACAAATAAACATGATGGGTTACCTGGACTTTTAGAAGCTTATCCAGGACTGAAATTTAAAAACTCTCTATCTATAGATGGAGCTCTTCGTTATCAGGCTATTGCTAATAAAGAGAGTGATGTAATAGATGCCTTTGCTACTGATGGATTAATATCTACATATAATTTAGTAGTTTTAGATGATGATAAAGAGTTTTTCTTACCTTACCATGCTGTACCATTAATAAGAGAAGATATTGCTAATAAATATCCTGAGTTAAAAAATATAACTGATTCACTTGTTGATGTTTTAACAGATGAAGTAATGAGAGAATTAAATAATCAAGTAGATACATACAAAAGAGAACCTCAAGAAGTAGCTCATGAGTTTTTAATCGAAAGAGGTCTAATATCTAAATAATTTTAGATATTAAAAGGAGGTATGAAATGATAGAATTTATAGGAGTAAATAAAATATTTAAAAATAATATAGTTTTACACGATGTAAATTTAAAAATAGAAGATAAAAGTATTACAGTTTTTGTAGGTCCATCTGGTTGTGGAAAAACTACTACACTAAAAATGATAAATGGACTTATCAAACCTACATCTGGAAAAATCCTTATAGATGGAGAGGATATTTCTAAAAAAAATATTATTGATTTAAGAAGAGGAATAGGATATGTTATCCAACAGACAGGTCTTTTCCCTCATATGACAATAAAAGAAAATATCGAATTAGTAGCTAAGTTAGAAAAAGTTCCAGAGTTAGAAAGAGAAGAAAGAGTAAAAGAGCTTATGGATATGGTGGGATTACCCTATGAAAAATTTGCTGATAGATACCCTAAACAGCTAAGTGGTGGACAGCAACAAAGAGTTGGTATAGCCAGAGCTTTTATGACAAATCCTGATATAATTCTTATGGACGAGCCATTTTCAGCTCTTGACCCTATTACTCGTTCTCAGCTCCAAGATGAGCTAATCAATATCCAAACTCAGTATAAAAAGACTATAATATTTGTTAGTCATGATATGGATGAGGCGGTTAAGATTGCTGATAAAATATGTATAATGGGTACTGGTAAAGTCATTCAACATGATGATCCTGAAACTATTTTAAAAAATCCAGCAAATGATTTCGTAAGCAATTTTGTTGGAAAAAATAGAATTTGGTCATCTCCAGAGTATATAAAAGTAAAAGATATTATGCTTGACAACCCTATCACTTGTTCTGCTGAGATGAGTCTATTTAAGTGTGTAAGAAAAATGAGACATGAAAGAGTTGACTCGCTTCTTGTAATTGACAGAAAAGGAAAATTTGAAGGAATAATAACTGGTAAGCTTATACAAAAAGAGAAAGATCATTATAAAACTGTAAGAGAGATATTAGAAACTCCAGAGTTTACTACTGGACCAGAAAACTCTATAATAGATGTTTTAAAAGAAGTAAATGAAAATAAATTATCTAGTTTACCAGTAGTAGATGAAAATGGAATTTTAAGAGGAATTATTACTAAAACTAGTCTAGTAACTACATTAAGTCAACAATTTGATATCACAGTCAATTAAAATATTTATAAGGAGGAGATTTATTTATGGATACGGGACCCCAATTTAATCTTTTTTTAAATCTTTTATTTTTAGTCTTTTTGACTATGACAAATGCTTTTTTTGCTTGTACAGAAATAGCTATGGTTTCTATTAACAAAAACAAAATTAATTTACTTGCAGAAAATGGTAATAAGACAGCTAAACTCATACAGAAAGTTTTAGCTGAGCCAACTAATTTTTTATCAACTATTCAAGTTGCTATAACTCTATCTGGATTCTTTGCCAGTGCTTCTGCAGCAACAGGTTTTGCTGAGATATTGAGTAAAAGATTAGTTGCTTTTAATCTTCCTTACACTAAGGAGATTTCTATTATAATAGTTACCATAACACTATCTTATTTTACTCTTGTATTTGGAGAGTTAGTTCCTAAAAGGATAGCCTTACACAAGGCAGAAGCAATAAGTATGTTTGCTATAAGACCAATATATATCATAGCAAAGCTTACTTTCCCTTTTATCAAATTATTATCAGTTTCTACAAATATAATTTTACGTATACTTGGATTTAAAATTGATAATGTTGAAGAACAGGTATCTGAAGAAGAGATAAAATCTCTATTAGAAGTTGGACAAATACACGGAGTTTTTAATAAGACAGAAAAGGATATGATTACATCTGTACTATCTTTTGATAATAAATATGCAAAAGAGGTTATGACTCCAAGAACAGATACCTATATGATTGATATCAATACTCCATTAGATGAGTATCTTGATGAGTTTTTAACTAAAAAACATTCAAGAATTCCTATATATGATGGGGAGATAGATAATATTGTCGGTGTTCTTTTTATCAAAGATTTTATTTTAGAAGCTAGAAAAAAAGGCTTTGAAAATGTCGATGTTCGTTCTATAATGAGAAAACCATATTTTATCCCTGAAACTAAGAAAATAGATATTTTATTCAAAGAGATGCAAGCTTCAAAGATATTTATGTCTATTATCATAGATGAGTATGGTGGTTTTTCTGGAATAGTTACTATGGAAGATTTAATTGAAGAGATTGTTGGTTCTATTGAAGAGGAGTATGAGAATAAAGAACCAAAACTAACTCCTATTGGAGAAAATATTTATCTTGTAGATGGACTTTTCTCCCTTGATACTCTTAACTATGAATTAGGTTTAAATCTTTATTCTGATAACTACGATACCCTTTCTGGATTTATTATGGGAGAGCTAGAAAGAGTTCCAAATGAAAAGGAAAAAATTGTATTGGAGTATAATAATGTTATTCTAGAAGTTTTATCTGTGAAAGATAAAAGAATTGCTAAAGTAAAATTGACTTTAGCTCATAAAGAACTCAATACTGAAACAACTGAAGAGTAGTAGTTATAATCTAAGAAATTATATAACTATTCAGCTAGTAAATTAATTTAAGAAAACTCAAAGAATTGTGTAATTTATAAAGAGAAGTTAGATTAACTTAGTGAAATCGAACGCTAAAAAATGCAATAAGTCGAAGACTCAACCCTTCCAATAGTAGCGGAGTTTTAACGACTACTACTATTGTAACACAGAAATTTATTTTCTGTGTTACATTAAGGAAACACTTAAAGCTTTGCTTTCTGTGTCTCAAAATTCTTAGAGAGCTAAAGCTCTTAGAATTTTGGAAGCTCATAGTTAATCAACTTCTTAGAATATGAAGCAATTCTTAGTTTTCTTTTTAAATCATAAATAGCTGGATAGTTACTTAAATTTTATATAATCTCTATCTTCTTTTCTATATAATATATAGCTCCATCTTCTAATCTCAACTGTATAGGATATATTTCCACTCCCTTAGATTTTGCTTCATAAAATAGCTTTGAAAACTCCTCATCAGTTTCATATTTAGGTCTAAATTTATCAGAATCTCTAAATACCAATAACATAACAGCAGCTCTATCTCCACTCTCTTTTAATTTTATCAACTCTTTTAAATGCTTACAAGCTCTTGTGCTTGGAGCATCTGGAAATTTTGCTACCTTATCTTCTGAAAGAGATACTCCTTTTACCTCTATCCATATCTTTTTATCTCCACTAGTTAAAAGATAATCCAATCTACTATCCCCTATTTTCACCTCAGCTTTTATACTATCTACCTCTCCAAAAGGAGAAATATCAAAATCTTTTAAGATATTTTCTGAAATATATCTATGAAAAGAAGAGTTTATTAATACTCTTTCATCTTTTTCTTGAGTCAAAGCAGAAATAACATCAAAAGCTGTCTTTCTTTTTTCTAGATTAGTAGCTCTCTTTACTCCTACCTCATTTCCTTGAAAAAGTAGCTCTCTTACTCTACCAGAATCATGTACGTGACATTTTTCTACCTTATTATTTATCTCTATTTCAGCTATAAACCTATTAGGTCTATCTACAAATTTTCCTATCTCTATTTTTCCTATATCATATATTTTTTTCATATTTCTCCTAAAAATAAAGACAACCTAAAAAAGTTGTCTTTTAAAATACTATTTATTATATTTACACTCTTGATAAGTTTCTTCTGCTAGCTCTTTAAAGTTACGAGATTCTAAAGCTTTAATAAATTCTCTTTGAATTCCATTAAATGCTCTATGCACAGCACATTCTCCTTTTCTTAAAGAACATGACTCAGGGTCATTTACACAATCTTTTATACATATAACTGGTTCTATTGTCTCTACTGCATCTCTTAATGTTATTTCTTCGCTAGGTTTAGTTAATTGATATCCTCCTCTAGCTCCTTTAAAAATTTTTACAAGACTAGCTTTTTCTAATTTCTTTAAAATTCTTAAACTAAATAGATGTGGAATATCCTCAGCATCAGATATCTCATTTGAAGATACTATTCTATTCTCTCCATATTTTGTTAAATAAAGTAGAATTCTGATTACATACTCAATTTCATTTTTAATCCTCATAACAATCTCCCTGATTTTTTAATATATGAGTTATTATATCATAGTATACCAAAATTTGCAACTTTTATTTACTTACCTCTCTTGCGTTTTCCACGTTCTCTCCTAGTGCTGCTTTTATAGCCACAATAGCAACTTCCAGTTGTTTCAAGTCTGGTTCTTTAGTTGTTATCTTTTGTAATGAAAGCCCTGGTAAAGCTAGAGTCTTTATACAAAAGTTATCTAAGTGCTTTGAACTATATCTTTGAATCTCATAAGATATTCCAGCTATAAGAGGCATCAATATTACTCTTAAAACTACTTTCATTGCTATTCTTCCTATCACAGTAGCTGGTGTTGGAAATAGAAAATCTATTGTTGAAAATACAATAATTGCTATCAACATAACTATAAGTAAAAAACTAGTTCCACATCTTGGGTGTAATGTTGTAAACTTTTTAGCATTTTCAGGAGTTAACTCCATATTATTTTCATAAGCATATATTGATTTATGCTCTGCTCCATGATACTCATATACTCTTCTCACATCTTTTGAAAAAGATATAAGCCAAATATATAGAATAAAAAACAGTAATCTCAATACAGCTTCTAAAAGATTTGAATATAGTTTATTATCTAAAAATAAAAAGCTTCCTATCAATGAAGGTAAAACTATAAATAGTCCTATCCCTAATCCCAATGAAACTACTGTAGTCAAAATAGCTTCCTTTTGACTGATTTGTTCCTCTTCTTTTTCTTCAGCTTCATTTGCTGAAAATGTAAGCTCTTTTATTCCCATAACAAGAGCATCAAAAAGCATAACAGCTCCTCTTATAAAAGGAATTTCTGCTAATTTCCCTTTCTTTTTTGAAATAGGCGTCTTTTTATATACAATTTCACCAGAAGGCTTTCTAACCGCTGTAGCTATACAAGTTGGACTTCTCATCATCACTCCCTCTATTACAGCTTGTCCTCCTATACTTATTCTCTCGTTCATATCTGTCCTTTCTATTAGACATTGCTTTTCAATATTACAAATGTCAAATCGTCTGTCTGTTCATAATCTTTTCTAAATCTATTTATTGATTCAAGAATAACTTTTCTTAACTCTTTTGGAGATTTATTTTTATTATTATAGATTACCTCTTTTAATCTTTCTAACCCAAACATCTCTTTATTACTATTTTCTGCTTCAGTAATTCCATCGGTATAGAATATAACTATATCTCCTTTATTCAGTTGAATCTCCCCTTGTCTATATTTATATTCTTCTAAGAATCCTATTGCTACACCTTTTACAGTGTGTAACTCTATACTATCAGTACTTGCTCTATATACTACAATAGGATTATGTCCAGCATTAGAATAATAAAGAGTTTTATTTTCTTTATTATATTTACTATGCATCATAGTTATAAACATATCCTCAGTTATATCTGAGTAGATTATTTTATTTAATTCATTTAAGTTTTCATTAGGAGCAAAATCTCCAGTTAAAGTAAGAGTTTTCAGTACTGACCTACCTAATGCCATCAAGAAAGCTGCTGGTACTCCTTTACCACTTACATCTGCTATCGTAATAGAGAAAACATTGTCATCTAAGATTGTGTAGTCATAGTAATCTCCACCTATCTCCTTAGCAGGTTCAAAATATTGAGCTATCTCAAGACCAAATATCTCATCTACATCTGCTGGTAGAATTTTCTTTTGAATTCTTGAGGCAACATCAAGTTCGTTAGATATTCTCTCTTTTACAATAAGTTCAGAATATATTTGAGCATTATTGATAGCAATAGAGACTTGAATAACTAGAGCTGATATAGTCTCCTCATCTAAATCAATCAATTTATTCTTATCCTCTATTACATAGATAACTCCTAGTTGTTTCTCTTTTACTACTAGAGGGGATATTACTATCACTTCATTATCTGCTAATATAAATTTTTTAGATAGTTTCTCATACATCTCTTGGTAATCTTTTTTAGTGAACTCCTTTATCTCCTCTTCAGAAAAAAGTAGATTCTCTTTAAAATTACACTCTCCCTTTGTTTTTTTATTGATAAGCCCTTCAGCTTCCCAAAGGTATAGAGATATCCTTTTTGCTCCTGTAAGCACAAAATAAGCATCTAATATAATATTTATAATATTATCTAAATCCAACACTGAAAGTACAGCTCTTGATAAAGAGTTTAAATTAGATAGATTTTCTACCCTTCTCTCTAGTATTTGGTTACTGTATTCTAACTGAGTAGATTTTTGTACCAAAGAGTTGTAAGTTTCCTCTAATTCTTTTCTGTACTCTCTCAACTCTCCAATGGAATTTTCCAATTCTAAATCTTGCTTTATAACATTTTTTATTGTATCTTCATACTCTTCTTTTAAGATTTCTGGAACATCTTCTAGCTGTTTTTTATTCCTGATACTTGTAAGGATAGTCATCATTGCTTCTGTCATCTCTTCCTCTTTTTTCTTAGAATAATACAGCATCAACCCTATAACAAGTATAAAAATAAAGTATATCATTACTCTATCCTCCAATTAGTTTGTGTTTTATCAAAGTTAATAGTCTCTCTCTTTCTCTCTTCCTTTCTTACACTAGCTTTTTTTAAAACACTATTTGGAACATATTTTATATCGAATTTTTGAATATTTTTCAATTTTAAATCTTGATACTCATCAACGTTTGGTATTAAATTTAAAGGATTATCTATATCTAATATCTTAGTAGTTATCTCATAATCTTTTACATTTTCTACTGTTAAATTATCTATTAATATAATTTTTTCTGGAATAACAGTGTCTTCAACTTTACCTTCAACTAGAATTATTTTAGATTTTACCTCTTTAAGTTTATCTACTGGAATGCTATCAGTTTTTAGATAAAGAGGGTAAGGTAAATCTTTTATCTCTTCTAATTCATCTTCAGTTACTCCTACTACTAAATCATTAGCTACTGCAAAAACTGTATTTGAGAAAAATTTTCTATTTTCAAATACCTCATCTACTATTCTATCCTTATCTAACTCAGTGTAATATTTTTTAGAATCATACTCTTGAGATTTTTTCAAGTAATCATACCAATATGCTACTTGCTTATTTAAATATTTTTGTACACTTCCTGTATTATCAGGAGTTTCTACATCAACTTTACTATCAATAAATTCTTTTTCCTCTTCAGTTAGTGAGTAAGCTTGTTTATAATAGATTTTTTCTCCCTCTCTTACCTCTCTTTTTTGTAAATTTAATAAATCCTTATATAACTCTAAAGGGATAATTAAATTTATATCTTTATTATAAGCTACCATCTTTGAAGTCAACACATCAAATTGCTCATAAAATTTATCTTTATCATACGGTTTCTCTGGATATAATATGTTATAAAAAGTTATATCATAACTATCAGCTACTATTCTGCTATTTTCAAATTTCACTATCTGGCTTTTATCTTTTCTTGCCACAATACTTCCACAACTTGTAGTAAGCAGTACTAAAGCTAATAGAAATAGTGCTTTTTTCTTCATACTTCCTCCTGTAAAATTATGTATCTTTATTATTTTTTAAGGTATCTAAAATATTCTCTGCTACTTTTCTAGGTACAAATCTAGCTAAAGAGTCTATATCTTCTTCCAGTATTTTTTTTACTGAGCCAAATTCTTTTAATAGTACCTCTCTTCTCTTTGCTCCCACTCCTTCTACCTTATCTAACTCTGAAGAGATTACTCTTTTACTTCTAAGCTTTCTATGATAAGTTATACCAAATCTATGAGCTTCATCTCTAACTCTTTGGAAAATTTTTAGAGCCTCCCACTCCTTTGGAAATGAATAGGGGATAGCTTCTCCATATTTATATATCTCCTCATCTCTTTTGGCTAGACTTAGTAATTCAGCTATTCCATCTTTTCCTATCTCTTTAAAAACCTCTCCAGCTGCATTTATCTGTCCAAGTCCTCCATCTATTAAAACTATATCAGGAAACTCATGCTCTGGTAGTTTACTATACCTTCTTGTAATTACCTCTCTCATCATAGCAAAATCATCTGGAGTATCTTTGCAAGTTATTTTAAATTTTCTATAATCCTTTTTAGATGCTCTTCCCTCTACTGATACACTCATAGAAGCAACAGCATCCTTTCCTTGAATATTTGAAATATCAAAACACTCTATCTTTCTTGGATATTTTTTTAAAGATAACTCTGTATATATTTTATATAGCCCCTCTTCCACTACAGATTTCTTTTTAAAATAACTCTCTATATCTCTAGAAATATTCAACTCTCCCATTTCTAAAAGCTCTTTTCTTCTACTTTTTATCTTAGGAAAGTGAAATTCCACTTTTTTTCCTCTTTGTAACTCTAAAATCTCTCTTACAAGATTTAATTCATCTTCCATCTTTTCTTGAAAAACTATACTCTTAGGTATTGGATGCTTAGAATAAAAAGCAGTCACTATATTTTCTTCTAAATTTCCCTCTATCTTATCTTTCAAATCAATATGTGTAGATATCTTTCCAAGAATTTTTCCATCTCTAACATTTAAAACACAGATAAAAACCTTTTCCCCCTCTTTTTGCATAAGAAAAATATCTTCATCTAACTCTTTCCCATACTCTGTTACTTGATTTACAACAGCACTCTCTACTTCTTTTATCTGCTCTCTCAAATTGATAGCTTCTTCAAATCTCATATCTTCAGCAGCTTTTTCCATATCTTTTTTAAGGGAGGCTATTACCTCTTTCTCTTTTCCTTTTAAAAGATTTTTTACTCGCTCTACCTGTCCATTATACTCTAAAAAAATATCCTTATATGTACAAGGACCTGGACACATTTTCATAAAATACTTTAAACATGGACGAGGATATATCTTATTCATATCTCTTTCACAATCTCGTATTTTAAAAATTTTAACTAGAGCCTTTTTTAAATTCCAAGCTCCAAAGGGATAAGGTCCAAAATAAAGACCTGATTTTGTATCTAAAGCTTTTGTTGTTCTTATTATCTTTATATTGGGAAAATTCTCTTTACTTATCCTTATGTATGGGTAAGTCTTTTCATCTTTCAAAAGAATATTATATTTAGGTGTATATTTTTTTATTAAATTATTTTCTAATACTAAAGCATCCAGCTCACTATTACAAATTATAAACTCTATATCCTCAATATTTTTTACTAATTCCCTTGTTTTTTCACTTTCATGTTCCCTGTTAAAATAAGAAGAAACTCTATTTTTTAAGTTTTTAGCCTTTCCTACATAGATAACTTTACTATTTTTTTTCATTAAATATACCCCAGGATTTTCTGGAATATCTAATTTTTTTATATCAAAAATTTCTACCAATTTCCTCTCTCTTTCTCTCTATGATTTACATAGACATTAAGATTCTCAATCTCTGATAACTCTTTATATATTAACTCAGCAAAAGTTACAGAACGATGCTTTCCTCCACTGCAACCTATTCCTATTGTAAGATGTTTCTTTCCCTCTTTTATATAATGAGGTATTAAGAAATCAAACATATCCATTAATTTTTTAAAAAATTCTTGTGATATATCAAAACTCATTACATAATCAGATACCTCTTTATCCAGCCCACTTTTAGGTTTTAATTCATCTATATAATAAGGATTTGGTAAAAATCTTACATCAAAAACTAAATCTACATCAATAGGAATACCATATTTAAATCCAAAAGATTGAACATGAATATTTATATCTTTTATATCTACATCTAAACCTAAAACTGTTTTTAATTTTTCTGTCAATTCTTTTGGTTTATCAAAACTTGTATCAATTATTCCAGTAGATAACTCCTTTACATCTGCCATTATTTCTCTTTCTTTTCTAATACTTTGAAGTAAAGTTTTCTCTTCTACTGGGTGTCTTCTCCTAGTAAGATTATATCTATTTAAAATTACTTCTTTAGATGCTTGTAAAAATATAATTGAACATATTACATCTGGGTTACCTCTCAAGTCTTTTAAAAAATTTGTAAACTCTTCTATTTTTTTAAAAGAACGTATATCCATACCAAGAGCTATCTTTTCAATTGATGAACTTATAAATGGAATACCTATCTCACAAGGTAAATTATCTACTGTATAATACCCCATATCTTCAAGTACATTTAAAGCTGTTGTTTTTCCACTACCACTTAACCCTGTTACAATTACTATTTTTTTCTTACTCATCTCTTCACCTGACTTCTATATAATCTTTCCTCTTTTATATTATATCATACTTATAATATTTTTTGCTATTGACTTTTTTATATCTTTATTCTAAAATCTAGCTGTAAAACAACAATTTTTAACTTACTATTACCAGTTCAAATTTTCTTATAAATAGAAAAATTGAGCTTTTTTAATATCTTTTAAGACTAACTATTAAATGTCAAATCAAAAATAAAAAAATTTAATTTAAATTTG